>Ga0222718_10000008_pt1 | contig 315157 bp, 279 predicted proteins | sample C33_27DmetaG_FD_165045 | JGI IMG/M metagenome (GOLD analysis project Ga0222718, IMG submission 165045) | Estuarine water microbial communities from San Francisco Bay, California, United States - C33_27D | ecosystem: Environmental > Aquatic > Marine > Unclassified | place: USA: California...
ATTCATGATAAGAAACCGTAACATTAAGCTGACCACCAAGTAACTCATCAGTCTTTTGTGATAAATCAAATACATCAATACCATCATAATCATTGTCACACTCCTCTAATGGAGTAGGTATAGTGATGATAGGTAATGGGTCAACTAAAATTATCGAAGGATTCGATATAACTCCACAGCCATTTCCTTCTCTTTCAATTATAACTCTAAAACTAAAATTGTTAAAGGATAAAGGAGTATTATTAATTTCTAAAGTATTATTATTAGATCCACTGTAAACAGGATTATCTGTAATATCAAACCAATCAATACCGTCAACACTGGATTGCCACTGAAAAGAATCAACTAATTCAACAGCTGAGTCTAAAGTATTTAATACAACTGAAATTTGTATTGTAGAATCTTCACATGAAGTTAGTGTTTCAACAGGTTGTTCTGTTATAGATAATGGTGCATTGATTAAATAATCATCAATTGATAAAGTATAACCATCAGTACCACTAGTAACCAATCCTGATTCATTAATAGTTACTGGAGAATCTCCAAGAATTCCATCAGAGTCCCCGTCTGAGAAACCAGATTCAGAAACATCTAAACAATCATCTCCATCTGTATCTAAATCAATATAATTATAGTTTTCATCTTCATCAACATTTGAAAGTGTGTAATTTGTTACCCCGCTGTCAATAGAATTTTCTAAATCATCTGAAAGTCCATTATTTCCAAAATTCTCACCATCTATAATTCCGTCTAGGTTAGCGTCTAAAGCACCACTTACAGCTTCTTGTAAATCATATATTCCATCATTATCAGAATCAAGATCTAAATAATCCTGAATTCCATCTTCATCAAAATCTAATGGAGACTCGCCATTAAAAATGTCATCATAACCATCTTGATTTTCGTCAATATTAGAAAGTGGTTGGTATAAAACTCCATTATATTCTACAATATCTAAAATCCCATCATTATCGCTATCAGCATCATTTGAATCAACAATACCATCATTGTCAGAATCAAGAGGAAAGCAAGTTGCGATCATTTTAAATGAGGCTGCATTTTCTATTTGCCCTGAGTTAAAATGAGTGAATTCAATTGAATTAGTGAGGTGTGAATAAAGTTTATACGTTGCGTCAGCAGTATTTAAATTAGTTCCGTTTAACTTAAAACGAATTTCAAAATTAGAGAATGAAGTAACACCAGATTCATAAATTCCATCAAAATTAGTATCAATCAATATTTGATTATCAGGATTTAAAATTGTAATTGATTTAGAAGGAGGAACATTAAATTTAAAAGATTCTTCATTATCAAGACCAGATGTCCAAAAAGCACTTTGAAAGTCACTTTGTTCAATACTCAAACTAACCTCAGAACTAAATGAAATATTGGCTGTATTAAATCCTTCGTATTCAACTGATATACCTTCTTCATTTAAATCCTCATAAACAGCAGGTGCAAGTGATGAAAAATCACCAATATTGTTGCCATCCCAAATCAAAACATCAGGTAATGCATTTGGTGAACTAGTTAGTTCCCAACTAACAGTTGCTAGATTTTCACCCTCGTTACCAATAGTTCCGTCAATATCACCAGAAAAATCAATGTTTTTATCACCAAGAGATTCCTCACAATTTAATATTCCATCATTATCAATATCAATATCAATATTGTCATTTACCCCATCGGAATCTGTGTCAGGAGGACAAGCGCTAACTGGAATGTCGTCTGAGAGTAAAATACCCTCACAATCATCAACAGCTCCAGAAATTTGATAATATCCAGGCTCAGTAGGAGTAAAACTATTTCCAATGGCTCCTTCAATGATTTCACCATTAAAATACCATTGATATTCGTCAAAAGTAGCTATGCTATTTAATTTTAATTCCAAGTTTGGTATACATTGATCAGAATCTACAGCAATTTCATCTAAAACTATTTCAGGCTTATAAGCAAATCCCGAATAATAGCCACCAAAAGATGCATATTCGTATGCACCAAATGAAGCAACATAAACTTGATTAGTAGATTCAATAGAAACATTTCCAGTCAATCCTTCGATAGTGTAACTAGAAAATAATGTATTTCCTGCTACTATTTGTGGAGTTGCATTAAAATTTGAAATATCTTGTCCATTAATTAAAACCTCAGAATCGGTCTCAGTGACAATAGTCACAACACCACTGAACAATTGTCCTCCAATTTCATTTATTGCAGGAATATTATTTACACTTTTTGGTGTTTGACAGTTAATTGGTGGCACAAAGAATAGCCCCACATTGGCTACACCTCCAGTAATACCAAACTGTCCTTGAGAACCAGGTCTAAGCCCTCCAAATGCTTGATAAGCAAATACAGGTTTGGATGTGTTTACATACATGTTGTTAGATTCATTTGTAGAAGGTTTATCATCAAGATTTGCATCAGGATCTATGGGAATTCCATTATTATTTTCAGGATACCCATCATTATTTACGTTGTTAAATCCAGTGTATTCAGGGATTGTATAACTAACACCGTACTGTGTAGATTCAATTGAAACATACTCACCTGCAAAGTTTAATGTTGTATAGAGACTTCCGTTAACATATACTTCTGTGTTATCTTCATGAGCAATAATAAGAGGTCTTTCTACTTCATCTGGACCGACTCCTCTAACAAAAATATATTCTGTCCCAATTCTTTCAACAGGTGCAACTTGATCAATTCCTACATCTTGGCCACCACCATCTGTATTGAGAAATGAATTGTGACCAGTCAATGAACCAGCATTTACAGCTATAGGTTTGTTAGACTCTACTAAAGATCCAATAAGACCTGCTGAATTAGCATAATTATAAGTATCAGTAAATGGATCATATGGCCTTGTAGCGATGATGTAACTCTCTCCCGAATTTAATAAAACATCATTTGTTGGGGTATTATTTAATATGGTAACTCCATTACCAAATTCAGAGAAATTAACAGTTGTATTATCTTGAGTAGCTAAAACACTTATAAAATTAAGATAGTTAGATTGAGTACCAGTAAAGTTAGTACCTCCATTTTCAAAGGTACCAGCTCTAAACTCTGTTCCAAGAGCAGCTAATCCCTTACTAACCACTGCGCCAGCTTGGAAATAACCTCCAGTAAATAACCTAGCAGAAACATAAACAAGATCTTCTGCATCAATTATAAACCCTTTATTTGTAAATTTATCTGCGGCATCAGATGTAAGTGCAATTAAATTAGTGCTTTCACCAAATCCTACAGAGTATTCATAAGGGTTTGAATTCGAAACCAAAACTGTGGTAGGCGTACCACCAATAGGGGTTATAGTTACATTAAATGGATTTTCATTCGGGGTAGAAATATATATAAATTGATCTAAGGCATCTGCAGCTCCTTGTCCAGTAGTTGCAATTGGTGGAATGTAATGTGTTTTACTAAATTGAGAAAACGAATTAATTGAAAATATAAATAATATAAATAAGAGTGTGATTTTTATATTATTTAGTCTTTTCATTTAGTCGATTTTGTAATTAATTTATTAGTTGAAATTATTCTGGGAATAAATATAAAATAATATATCACTATTTACAGTTAAAAATTATATAAAAAAAACCGCTATCAATTTGATAACGGTTTTTTTTTAAATAAAATTTTAAGCTTATTTAATTATATCATAGCTTCTTTTGATAAAGTTAGTTAACTCTTCGCCTTTCAAGAGACCATGAGATAATTTTGCTAAATCTAAACTTTGACTAATTAGTCTGGATTGTTTTTTCTTAGTCTTAGTTCCAAGAATCTGCCCAACTAGCTCTGAATTTGTGTTTACAGTAAGATTAAATATTTCAGGCATATTACCCATGCCAAACATTCCACCTCCACCTCCAGTTTGTTGCATTTCTTTCATTCTTCTCATAAATTCTGGTTGAGTAATAATAAAAGGATCTGCTTCACTGTCCATACTTTCAAGTTGTACAGTAAATTTATCAGAAGGGATTTCCTCTTTTAAAATATCTTCTAATTTCTTTTTCTCATCATCAGATAATTTGGAAATTTTAGTGTCATCTTTCTTAATAAGATTATCGATGTGATCAGAGTCTACTCTTACAAACGAAATCTTTTCTTTTGAACCTTCTAGTTTTTGAATTAGATGCCCAATAATTGGAGAATCCAAAAGTAAAACTTCATATCCTTTTCTTTTAGCTGTTTCGATATAGCTATGTTGATCAACTTTGTTTGAAGCATATAAAACAACTAATTTATCATCTTTGTCTGTTTGATTATCCTTTATTTTATCAGTCAGTTCTGTTAAAGTATAATATTTATCATCAACTGAAGGGTACAAAGCAAATTTGTCAGCTTTATCAAAAAACTTCTCATCACTTAACATACCATATTCAATTACTATCTTGATGTCATTCCATTTTTTTTCAAAATCTTCTCTACTGTTTTTGAATAGCGAATTTAGTTTGTCTGCAACTTTTCGGCTTATGTAAGAAGATATTTTTTTAACCGCACCATCGGCTTGTAGATAAGATCTTGACACGTTCAAAGGGATGTCAGGAGAATCAATAACCCCTCGCAGCATGGTTAAAAACTCAGGAACAATTCCTTCTACATTATCAGTAACAAATACTTGATTTTGGTAAAGTTGAATTCTATCCTTTTGAATATTTAGATCATTATTTATTTTTGGAAAGTATAAAATACCTGTTAAGTTAAAAGGGTAGTCAACATTTAGATGAATATTAAATAAAGGTTCTTCAAATTGCATAGGATACAATTCCCTGTAAAAACTTTTATAATCTTGATCTTCTAAATCTTTCGGTTGTTTTGTCCAAGCTGGCTTAGGATTATTAATAATATTGTCAACAGTAATTTTTTCAGCTACCGCATCTTTTTCTGCACCCTCTGGTAATGGTAATTCTTCTTCCTTAGTTCCAAATTTTATTGGAACTGGCATGAATTTATTATATTTTGAAAGTAGTTCGGTTATTTTGGAATCTTCTAAAAATTCCTTAGAATCTTTATCAATGTGTAAAATTATTTCAGTTCCTCTATCTTTCTTTTTTGATTTTTTTAAAGTGAAATTTGGCGATCCATCACATGACCAGTGAGCAGCATCATCTCCCCTGTAAGATTTTGAAATAATTTCTACTTTACTAGAAACCATAAAAGCTGAGTAAAACCCTAGTCCAAAGTGTCCTATAATTCCTGAATCTTTAGCAGAATCTTTATATTTTTCTAAAAATTCTTCAGCACCAGAAAATGCAACTTGATTTATATATTTTTCTATTTCATCTGCTGACATCCCCAAACCTTGGTCAATAATGTGTAATTTCTTACCTTTTTTATCAATTTTAACTTCAATAATTGGATCTCCGTATTTAATCTTTTCTTTACCTACAGATGAAAGATGTTTTAATTTTAATGTTGCATCTGTAGCATTACTTATTAGTTCTCTTAAAAATATTTCATGATCACTGTAAAGAAATTTTTTAATTAATGGAAATATGTTTTCAACAGAAACATTAATATTACCTTTTTTCATTTTTTAATTATTTATGTGTTTATAATCAGTATTCAATAAGAATGCCAAAGCATTTAAACTGACAAACTGGCATTTATTATTAAAATTTATTGAAGCTAAAAAATTTATTAATATTTGTAATTTAAAAACCTAGATTCGAAATAGCATCACTAGAAGGCTCGTAATGGTAAGATCTCCAAAAGAAATTTGTTTGTTCATCTTTTTTATATTTCCAAACAACTTCTCCATCCATCGTGACTTCCCAAAATCCATAATCTGATTCGGTAATTAAAGTGTTACCATTTGATAACCTGATCGCTCCGGAAAGTTTATTAGCATAAAGGTTTTCATCAGTGAAGTTCCATACAATGTTTGGCTCATTATTAGAATTTGGTAATAAATCAAAATTTGTTGGCATTTCTAGCTCATATATAGTTGATTGTTCATCATTAACTCCGTTAGCATAAATTAAAATATTTCCCTCGCCAACTACACCATCTTCCAATAAGTTAGGAAAGTGTTGTTTATCAAATATTTTATCTCCAAAGCTGTTGTAAGTATTAGGATTTCCAAAACGATAAATTAAATCTCCACCTTTATTATAATTACCTCCACTAGATGAATTAGATTCATCCAAGGTTGTACTATGGTCTATTACCCAAACTTCATCATAGTAGTTAACACTCAAGTAAATTAAATCATTACTTTCATCATAATCAAGTCCATTAGCATGCATTATATCTCCATTAATAAAAAAATTCCCACCAGGTGGATTATCAACTGTGTAATTAATATTAATTTTATTTGGGTTTTCATTAATATCACCATAGTTAGGTAGGCTTTCAAACTTATCTTGGATAATATGATTCCAGCTATTCCATTCCCATACAACTGTATTTGAAGATCTGTTAATTTCAATTATTTTTTCAACAAAAATATCGTTTTCAAAATCGACTCCATTTTCAACTGCAATTTGATTTTGAATTCTTTCCCAGACGATCATGAGAACATTTCCATTTGGTAAAATTTCCACATCGTGGTGAGCTATACTATTGTTATCGCTAACTGTATATTCCCAAATTGTAATACCACTGTTGTTAATAATTTTCGCAGTGCCACCAAATCCTCCGAAATCTATTGATGGGTTTTCATCTTTAAATAATCCAATAATACTACCGTCATTTAAAAGTTCTAAATCATTTCCAGTTGTGTTTGTAAAATTCCATGTAAATATTTTATCTCCTTCTTTGTTCAAAAGATATGACGTGGTTGACGAATTTTCAACAGCTAATATGTAGTCATTGCTAATTAAGTCAGGGTTATAAACCTCAATATTTTCTGTCAAAGACAATGGTGGTTGAGGAATAATTGGAGCTGGATCGTCGACATCACAACTATAAAGTCCTAAAATTAATATGACCGAAAGGAATTTAAATTTCATTTTTGTTTAGTTTTTATCAAATATAATCCAATGAAAGTTATTATACCGTTTATCGCTAATAATTCATACCCAAATTGATAAAAATTAGCTTTAGCGTAAATGCTTGCATCATCCCAATTATTTATTAAACAATCAAAAAATGAGATATCTAAACAGTTCTCAAAATTTAAACTAACTATTGCATAAACAGTAGGAGAATAATTGATTAAAAGAGTTAATAATGGAGCTAAAATAACTATAGGAATTAACTTTCTTTCATTGATATTTAATCTAGTAAATAAACCAAAAGAAAATAAACCAAGAAGAGGTCCATAAGTATAACTAGCCACCCTTAATAAGCTATCAATTACATTAGAGCTCAAAAGATATTTGAAAGATATAATTATTATAACAAGAATTAAGCTCATCCAAATGTGAACTTTCTTTCTTAAAATTACTTGCTGTTTTTCAGTCTTTTTTTCAAATTTTATAAAATCTATACAGTATGAAGTTGTTAAAGAGGTTAATGCACTATCGGCACTACTGTATGCTGCTGCAATTAAACCTAATATAAAAGTTAGAGATAATACGATTCCTAAATCCCCGTTGAGTGCAATTTCTGGAAACAATAAATCTGTTTTTATTTGACCGTCTAGCATCGGTATTTCTATACCATTTTTTGCTTTGTAAACAAATAACAAACTACCTAAAACCATAAATAGAGTAGTTACAATTACTAGAACAACACTAAACCATAACATGTTTTTTTGAGCATCTTTTAAAGATTTACATGCTAAGTTTTTTTGCATCATATCTTGGTCTAAACCAGTCATACAAATTGTCACAAAAGCTCCACCAATAAAAGATTTAAAAAAATATTCTCTACTGTAAAAATTATCTAAATAAAAAACTTTGTTATACTTATCAAAATCTTCCGAATTTAAATAATCAAAAAATGTCCAATTTAAACTATTTAGTATTTCATAAATGGAGATACCTACAGCCAAAAGCATAAATAAAGTTTGTAAGCTATCAGTCCAAATAATTGTCTTTATCCCCCCCTTGTTTGTGTAAATCCAAATCAATAAAACAGAAATAATAACAGTCACAAAATATGGAACTCCCCATCTTTCAAAAACAAATTGTTGCAATACAATAGCGACTAAAAATAATCTAAATGAAGCCCCTAAAAGTCTTGAGATAAAGAAATATACAGCACCAGTTTTGTGAGCTATGTAACCAAATCTGGTATTTAAATACTCATATATGGAAGTAACATTTAATTTGTAGTAAACTGGCAGTAATACATTGCTAACAATTAGGTAACCAGCAAAATATCCTAAAACTACTTGTAGGTAGCTAAATTGTGAACTTTCAATCCATCCAGGAACTGAAATAAAAGTAACCCCAGAAAGAGAAGCACCGACCATTCCAAAAGCAACAAGATACCATGGAGCTTTTTTTCCAGCCTTAAAAAAATCTAAATTATTATCATTTTTGGAGGTTAATGTAGAGATTAGCAACAATACACCAAAATACAATGAAATAACTATTAATATGTATCCTGAACTCATATATGTAAATATATCAAAATACATATTTAAAAGTTATATATAACATAATATAATTTAAACAACATTTATAAAAACAATCATTTAATTTGTAAGTTTGTTTTATGGAATTTTCTTCAAAATTAATTCAAAATGCTGTTAATGAAATCTCACAGTTACCTGGTATTGGTAAAAGAACTGCTCTTAGGCTAGCATTACATATGTTAAGACAGCAAAAGACTCAAACAGAAGACTTAGCCAATGCCTTAACAATGATGAGGAATAACATTAAATTTTGTAAGAATTGTCATAATATTTCTGATCTTGAAACTTGTGAAATTTGTGTCAATCCAAAAAGAGATAACTCAATTATATGTGTAGTAGAGGATATAAGAGATGTAATGGCAATTGAAAGCACGAGTTCTTTTAAAGGTTTGTACCATGTTTTAGGAGGTAAAATATCTCCGATGGACGGAATTGGGCCTGATGATTTAAATATAACATCTCTAATTGATAAGGTTAAATCTGGATCAGTAAAAGAACTTATTTTTGCTCTCAGCTCTACAATGGAAGGAGATACTACTAATTTTTACATTTATAAACTTATAAATAAATTTGATGTTTTAACTTCTACTATAGCAAGAGGTGTATCCGTTGGTGATGATTTAGAATATGCTGATGAAATTACTTTAGGTAGAAGTATTACAAATAGAATTCCATTTGAAAGTTCAATTAAAATTTAGACAAATTGGTTTTATCTGTAATTATTGTAAGCTATAATTCAAGTTCATTTCTTGAACTTTGTCTTTACAGTGTTCAGAAATCATTATCAAAAACTGATATTAAATCAGAAATTATAGTTGTTGATAACTCTTCAAGTGATGATTCATGTAACATAATTAAAAACAAATACCCATCAGTATTACTGGTCGAAAATCAAACTAACATAGGCTTCTCTAAAGCTAATAATATTGGGGTAAGTAAATCTAGTGGTAAATACATATGTGTTTTAAATCCTGATACAGTATTAAGTGAGGATACTTTTGCTAAAATTTTAATATTTTATGAATCTACTATAAATGTTGGTTTTGTTGGATGTCATATGATTGACGGAACAGGTGTTTTTTTGAAAGAAAGTAAAAGAACTGTTCCTAGTTTTTTTAGTTCATTTATGAAAATAATTGGTTTCTCTAAGTTTTATTATTCTAGTTTAAATAATGAACAAAGTGGTTGTGTTGATGTATTAGCTGGAGCATTCATGTTTACTGAAAAGACTATTTATGATAAAATTGATGGATTTGACGAGGAATATTTTATGTATGGAGAAGATATTGATCTTTGTTATAAAGCCTTAAAAAACGGTTATTCAAATTATTTTCTAGGAGATGTTAAAATAATTCATTTTAAGGGCGAGAGCACAGATAAAAATTTCACATATGTAAATAGGTTTTATAATGCTATGTATATTTTTTACAAAAAACATTTTAACAATTTTCTAATCTCTAAGTCAGTTGTTTGGATTTTGATAAAATTTTTAATTTATGTTAAAAGATTCTCTATAATTATTTCAACTAAATTTAACTCTCATGAGAATGAGGTTGTTTATGAAAATAAATTTTTAATAACTAATTCTTTATCAAACAAATTTGATTTTAAATCTACAGTAATTAATATAAATCAACTAACAAATAAAAAAATCAAAAATTCATTAATATTATTTGATCTTAACACTATTTTACTCTCTGATATTATTTACCAATATGAGCATTTATCAAAAACTAATAATTTCAGAATTATTGTTCCCAATACAAATTTCTATATTGGAAGTGATAACAAGAACAAAAAAGGTCAAATAGTGCATTTTTAGGTTAAAATAAATTATTGTCATCAACCCCTTTTTAAACGAATTTTACTTAATTTTGCATTTATAAAAACCTGATATTAAATGTCAAAATTTGAATTAAAATTACCTAAAATGGGTGAGAGTGTTGCAGAAGCAACGATTACATCTTGGCTAAAAGAAATTGGTGATCAGATTGAGATGGATGAAGCTGTTTTAGAAATTGCAACTGATAAAGTTGACACTGAAGTTCCTTGTGAATTTGAAGGAGTGTTGATTGAAAAATGTTTCAATGTTGATGATGTGGTTCAGGTTGGTCAAACTATTGCAATTATTGAAGTATCCAATTCTGACTCTACAGAAGAAATAAATGATTCTAAAGAAATAGTAACTAATGTAGAAGAAACTACTCTAAATGAAGTTATTTCAGAACCTGTTCCTACATATAATTTAAATGAATCTAAACCTCAAATTGATTTTAATAACTCTCAAAGATTCTTTTCTCCTTTAGTTAAGAATATAATGAAAAAAGAAGGAATTCAATTAAAAGATTTAGAACATATAATAGGTTCTGGTAAAAATAATAGAATCAATAAAAATGATATATTAAAATATCTAGAATCAAAAAATAGTTTAGTCAAACCACAATTAAATGAGAATAAATCAGATGATAATATTTATTTTCAATCGAATTCAAAACCTTCAAATCTTGATTCTGATGGTATAATCGAAATGTCTAGAATGGGAAAACTTGTTTCTAAGCATATGGTAGATTCATTAAATACATCTGCCCATGTTCAGTCCTTTATAGAAGTGGATGTAACAAATGTATGGAACTGGAGAAATAAAGTTAAATCTGATTTTGAGAAAAGAGAGGGTGAAAAACTTACTTTAACACCCATCTTTATGCAAGCAGTTTCCGTTGCTCTCAGAACATATCCAATGATGAATATTTCTGTAGACAACAACAATATTTTAGTAAAAAAGAATATAAATATTGGAATGGCAACATCTTTAGCAGATGGAAATTTAATCGTACCAGTCATAAAGTTTGCTGATAGATTGAACTTAGTTGGTATGACAAAATCAGTTAATGATCTAGCCCAACGAGCCAGAGCAGGTAAATTGAAACCTGACGATGTCCAAGATGGTACTTATACTGTAACAAACGTTGGTGTTTTTGGAAGTATAATGGGCACACCAATAATTAATCAACCCCAAGTTGGAATTTTGGCTTTAGGAGCAATTAGAAAAATGCCTTCAGTAATTGAAACATCTGAAGGTGATTTTATAGGAATTAGAAATAAAATGTTTTTGTCACACTCTTATGATCATAGGGTTGTTAATGGTGGTTTAGGAAGTCAATTTATAAAATGCATTAAAGATTACTTGGAGGCATGGGACATTAATACGGAGATTTAATAAAAATCAACTTAATGAAATTAAACCTATCTAAACCAATTTGTTTTTTCGACCTTGAAACAACGGGAGTAAATATTTCCAAAGATAGAATAGTTGAAATATCGATTTTAAAAGTATTTCCATCTGGAAAAGAAGAGATACATACATGGTTAGTAAATCCTGAGATTAATATTCCTGATGAAGTTGTAGCAATTCATGGAATTTCTAATGAAAAAGTTCAAGATTCTCCTACTTTTAAGGATTTAGCTAAAGAAATTCATCTTTTAATTAAAGACTCTGATTTAGGTGGATTTAATTCTAACAGGTTTGACATTCCACTTTTAGCAGAAGAAATGATTAGAGCTGATATTGATTTTAGTTTAAGAGGAAATAAATGTGTTGATGTTCAAAATATATTTCATAAAAAAGAACAAAGAAACTTGTCAGCTGCTTATGAGTTTTATTGTAATAAGGAACTTATTGGAGCACACAGTGCAGAGTCAGACACAAAAGCAACTTATGAGATATTAAAAGCACAAGTTGAAAAATATGATGATTTAGAAAATAATATTTCTTTTTTATCAAATTTTAGTACAAGAAGTAAGTTTGCGGACCTTGCAGGTTTTATTGTTTTTAACGAAAAAAATCAAGAATGTTTTTCTTTTGGTAAGCATAAAGGGAAGTTAGTCCTAGATATTTTAAAAACAGATTCAGGTTATTTTAACTGGCTATTAAATGCAGATTTTCCACTTTACACTAAAAACACCCTAAAGTCCATAAAACTAAAATTGCTCAATAATAAGTTGTCATAAATGAAAATAATCTGTATCGGAAGAAACTATGCTGATCACATCAACGAGTTGAAAAATAACCGTCCAACTGAGCCTGTAATATTTTTAAAAACAGACACTTCTGTTATTTTAAAAAATCAACCTTTTTTTATTCCAAATTTTAGTAATGATATTCATCATGAGGTCGAGGTTTTGATTAAGATAAAAAAGATTGGAAAACATATTGATCCAAAATTTAGCCACAAGTACTATGATGAAATATCTTTAGGGATAGATTTTACCGCCAGAGATTTACAGTCAGAACTAAAATCTAAAGGATTGCCATGGGAAAAATCAAAAGCATTTGATGGTTCTGCGTTGATTGGAAAATGGGTTGATAAATCGATTTTTAATGACGTTAATAATTTGAACTTTTCTCTTGAATTAAACGGAAATTTAGCTCAAAAAGGTAGTACTAGTTTAATGTTATGGAGTATCGATGAGATAATTTCATATGTCTCTAAATATTTTACACTTAAAATTGGAGATGTTATATTTACTGGTACACCATCTGGAGTTGGAGCAGTAAATATAAATGATCAATTAATTGGAAAAATTGAAGATGAAGAGTTTTTTAAGCTTAAAATAAAATAATGACTGCAGAAATAATTACAATCGGAGATGAGATTTTAATTGGTCAAACAATTGATACAAACTCAGCTTTTATCGCTAAGGAGTTTAATAAAATTGGTTTGTCTATAAATAGAATTTCTTCAATTATGGATAGAGAATTAGACATTCTAAATACTTTAAATTCATCTATCGATAACTCAGATATTGTAATTGTTACAGGTGGCTTAGGTCCGACTAATGATGATATTACTAAAAAAACAATAGTTAAGTTTTTTGACGACTCTCTTGTAACTAATCAAGTTGTATTAGATAATATTAAATTTATATGGAAAAAATATATAAAACAACCATTATTACAGGTTAATATAGACCAGTCTTTAGTTCCGTCAAAGTCTCATGTTTTTGTAAATACAAAAGGTAGTGCACCTGGTTTATGGTTAAAAAAGAATAATACAATTTTTGTTTTTTTACCTGGAGTTCCTTTTGAAATGAAGGAATTGATTAAAAATAGTGTAATTCCAAAGATTTTGAATGAGTGTAACCTTCCTTATATAATTCATAAGACAATACTTACTTATGGTATGGGTGAGAGCAGTATAGCAGAGATTATAAAAGACTGGGAAAAATCACTACCCAGTGATATTAGTTTTGCTTACTTGCCAAGTCTTGGAAGAGTCAAGTTAAGACTTTCAACTAAAGGAAATGATTTACAAAAAATAACAAATAACATTAATTCATATACACTCAAATTAATACCACTAATTGAGGACATATTTGTTGGTTATGAAGAAGGTGAATCTATTGAGAAATTAATTGCTAATAAATTAACTTCGAATAATTTGACAATTTCTTTTGCTGAAAGTTTTACTGGTGGAAAAATTTCTGATACTTTAGTCTCTGTCGCAGGTGCTTCGTCTTTTTTTAAAGGAAGTTTAGTTTGTTATTCAACAGCATCTAAAGTAAATAATTTGAACGTTGATATGGATTTAATTGACAAATATTCTGTTGTCAGTAAAGAAGTAGTTGAATCTATGGCTTTAAATGTTAAAAAAATGTTTAATTCTGACTATTCTCTAGCAACAACTGGTAATGCAGGTCCTACCAAAGGAGATTCTAACAAAGAAATTGGTACTGTTTACATTGGTATAGCAACTCCTGAAAAAGTTTTTTCATTTGAGTTCAACTTCGGTAATTCTAGAGAAAGAGTTACGGGAAAGTCAGTTAATAAATCTCTTGAGCTTATATTAAAAGAATTATTAAAAAATTGACATATAATATTTGTCATATATCAAAGAATTTGTAAATTCGCACCTCGTAATTAAGAATATTTATAATAAATTTATAAGATTATGTCTAGAATTTGTGAATTAACAGGTAAAACAGGAATGGTAGGAAACAATGTTTCTAAATCCCTTAATAGAACTAAGCGTAAATTTGATGCTAACCTTATTAAAAAACGTTTTTATATTCCTGAGGAAGATAAGTGGATATCATTAAAAATTTCTACTTCAGCTCTCAAAACAATAAATAGAATTGGAATTTCTGCTGCTTTGAAAGATGCAAGAAGTAAAGGTTTTTTAAAATAATTAAAAGATGGCTAAAAGAGGAAATAGAGTACAGGTTATATTAGAATGTACAGAACACAAGGCAAGTGGTATGGCTGGTACTTCCAGATACATTACCACAAAAAATAAGAAAAATACTCCAGATAGAGTTGAAATAAAAAAGTTCAACCCTATACTAAAGAAAATGACTATTCACAAAGAAATTAAGTAAATCATTACATTATGGCAAAAAAATCAGTTGCATCGTTACAGACAGGTTCTAAAAGATTAACAAAAGCTATCAAAATGGTAAGGTCTCCTAAATCTGGAGCTTATTCTTTTGTAGAAACTATTTTACCCCCTGACAGAGTAAATGATTTTTTAAGTAAAAAATAATTTACTAATATAAACACTTATTTAAAAGCCGCTTTTACTAAAAAGCGGCTTTTATTTTTATATTTACAATTCTATTTGTTTAAACTACTTAAATATGGGTTTTTTTAAAAATATCTTCTCAACTTCTAAAAAAGAATCTTTAGACAAAGGTTTAGAAAAATCTAAGACTTCTTTTTTCTCTAAGTTAAATAAAATTATAGTTGGTAAATCAAAGATCGATAATGATTTTTTAGATGACTTAGAAGAGATTTTAATCTCTAGTGATGTTGGTGTAAATACTACGTTAAAAATTATAGAACGAATTGAGTTAAGAGCAGCAAAGGATAAGTATACTGGTTTAAATGAACTTAACTTATTGCTTAAAGAAGAAATTAGTTTACTTCTTTCAGAAAATGAGTCCCTAACATCAAATGATTTTGAAATTCCTAAATCTGAACATCCATATGTAATTATGGTAGTAGGCGTTAATGGAGTTGGAAAAACTACAACAATTGGTAAATTAGCTAATCAATTTAAATCTAAAGGTTTAAATGTGATTTTAGGAGCTGGAGATACGTTCAGAGCTGCTGCAATTGATCAACTCCAAATATGGGCAGACAGAGTAGGTATTCCAATTATTAAGCAAGAAATGGGTAGTGATCCAGCATCAGTTGCTTTTGATACTTTAACTGCAGCAAAACATCAAAATGCAGATGTTGTAATTATTGACACAGCAGGAAGACTTCATAATAAAGTTAATTTAATGAATGAGCTTTCTAAGATTAAAAGAGTTATGCAAAAAGTAATTCCTAATTCACCTCAAGAAATATTACTTATTTTAGATGGCTCGACTGGGCAAAATGCCTTTGAACAAGCTAAACAGTTTATAAGTACAACTGATGTTAATTCTTTAGCAATCACCAAGCTAGATGGTACAGCAAAAGGTGGAGTTGTTATTGGGATAAGTGATGAATTTAAAATTCCTGTAAAATATATAGGAGTAGGGGAAGGGATTGATGATTTACAGACTTTTAATAAACACGAATTTGTAGACTCTTTTTTTAAATAAAATTTTGTCTAATTAAAATATTAAAATTAAAAAATATTATAATTAGAAATATGAATGTCTTTCATTATTCAACAAAGAAAATAGAGTTTACTAACAACAATTTTCCATTTTCCCAAAAGCTTCTAAATAACGGATTATCAACCATATATATAAAACTTCCTTTTCCATAATTCTGATGACCAAAAACTAAAGAATTACTAATTTTATCTAAAGCTTCTTGTCCAGCAAAACCTGATGTTGGTTTAGGGTCTTGTTTTAAGTACCCAATATTGTATCCATTTTCAAGTAAGCTATATGCACTATTACCAATTTTTAAAGAATAGTAATGATTGTCATTGTAGCCATATGCCATCGGATGTGTGTTGTCTAAGTGAATCTTAAAGATAGCTCCAGAAATCGATTGATTGATTCTGCTTCTATTTCTTTCATTATATTTTACTAGATTGTGATTATTGTTAGATTCCTGATTACTTCTAGAACTAAAATCGGATACAAAAGAAATATTATTTTCTATACCATTTGTATTTTTATTTAATCCTATGTCTAATCTTGACAAACTGTTTAATGCTCTATCAATGGCAATTAATTTACCTCCATTTGAAACCCAATTTTTAATTTTAGTGTCATACTCAGAGTTTGCAGAATAAAACCCACTAGCTAGTATAAGTACATCTATTGAGGAAAGATCAACCTGATTAAATGTATCATAGTTTAAGTGGGTTAAAGGGTATTTTAGTGTTTTTTCAAAAAAGTGCCAAATTGCTCCATAATTTAATGACGATATGCCATCACCAGCTAAAGTAGCAACTTTTTTGTTTGTTAGTAATTTTATATCTGACGAGCCTAAGTCTGGTCCACTGTCAGAAATACCTGAATTAATCGCGTGAATTTTTCTTTCGTGTAAATTACTAATTTTAATAACGGAAGAATGAAAATCATTTTTATTTTGATCTCTTTGTAATAATATTATTGAGCCAGGGTTAAATTTTTCACCATTGGTTGTAATTTCCTTTACATTATACCTCACATTAAAATTATTTGTTAACAAACTTGAAAGAAATTCCGCATCTTTTAATGAAGACCATTCAAATATATATCCGATAGAATTTGAATTAATTTCATTCAATTTAAAATTTGATATTTTACCTACGGTTTCAACTTTAACATCTATTATTGAGGCTTCTAGACCATAAGCATACGGCAAGCTCCAAGCTGTTATGTCATAAGTTAATGGATCCGATAATTTAGTTTTTTGTTCAAAAAGAATTTCTACTAGCTTCCCTTTGGGTTGATTAGCGCTTACGATCAAATCATTTTTATCTATATCAATTTTAAGTTCTTTGTTTGCTGAATAATTGTAACCTTTAACTTTGTTGTTATTTTTAGAATATCCGTAGATAATTTTATGTTGATCTAACAAGTTCGTTAAACTTTTGATTTTATCTTTATTCCCTTTTAAAACATAACAAATTTTACTTTTATTATTTGATTTGAAAAATTCTTTGAACTCACTGTTCAATCTTTTTGCATTTATTGAAGATATTTCTACCGTAGATAATCCTGTAGTTGTATGGTGGTTAATTCGATCTATTAGTGATACAACCTCATTTTCTGAGTTTAAAACACCTAATCCAGCGTCACCACCCCCGGCTTGTTCATAAGTCATTCCAATTGCACCTAAAAAAGTTGGATATGTATCACCATAACTTGGGTATAGTAAATCAAAAGTTTCTTTTGTAAAGTAAAGCCATCCATTTTTATCAAAATATTTTGCATGATTATTGCCAATTTCTATCTGAAACTCTCTTTGCCAATTAGTTATTTGTTCGTGTAAAGGTTCAGCGGCTGGAGCAAAATAATATGGTTCATCTATTCCTTGTTCATGAAAATCTACATGAATATGTGGAAGCCATTTATTATATATTTTTATTCTGTCTCTAGATTCCTTTTGAGTTAGCCAAGCCCAATCACGATTTAAATCAAATAAATAGTGATTTGCTCTTCCTCCTGGCCATGGTTCGTTATGCTCTCTTGCGTCTAAATCTGTATTTAATGGATAAGTCACATTTTGGTTGTACCAATTTGCGTATCGGTCTCTTCCATCTGGATTGATACATGGATCTAAAATTACTAATGTATTCTCTAACCAATCACTATTTTCTGTTACTAACATATACAATGTTTTCATAGCTGCTTCGGTACTTGAAGACTCATTTCCATGAACATTATAGCTTAGCCAGACAATGGCAGTACTATCGTAGTTATCATCTTTAATTCCATCCATCCCAGCGTTGTTTAAATTGTTATTTCTAATTTTTTCTAGATTTTTAATGTTATTTTCAGATGAAATATATGTTATATATAAAGGTCTTCTCTCATTAGTTTCTCCATATTTTTCAAGAACAACTTTACTAGGAAACTCTGAACTAACATGCTTAAAATAGTCAACTACTTGATTGTGTCTAGAAAACTGAGTACCAAGCTCGTAACCTAAAAATTCAGCGGGAGATTTTATATTTTGAGAATATATTGTTGTAAATGTTAGAATAGCTGTTATTAAAAATAGATTTATATTTTTCATATTTGTGATGTTAGGGATGGAGTGTTAATTGATATAAAGAAAACTAATTAATTATACATTTGCAATTATAATATTAAACTATATTATATTTACTAGATAATACGATTTAATGTCGAATAAGCACATAACATATAAAGATACTAATTATTTCAATTCACTATTTTGTGATTACATTGACAATTCTCAAAAAATAAAAAATCTATATAATAACCGACCTACTATTGAAAGTTTTAAAAATCAGATAATTTCAAAAAAAGCAAGTTTTAAAATTGAAAACAGATTAATATTAAAGAATATTTTAAAAAAGCAATATGCAAATATTAACATTTCTAAAGATTTAAAACAGACAATTGATTCAATAGAAAACACAAATACATTTACTGTTACAACAGGACATCAACTAAGTTTATTCACAGGCCCATTGTATTTTTTATATAAAATTATTTCAACTATAAATTTATCTGAGGAATTAAATCTTAAATACCCTGATTTTAATTTTATTCCAATTTATTGGATGGCATCAGAAGATCATGATTTTGAAGAAATTAGAAGTTTTAATTACAATAATGAAAATATTATTTGGAATTCAGATCAAAAAGGGGAGGTAGGTAAATTTTCAACCAGTAATTTAAAATCTACTTTAGACATATTTTCAAAACATTTACCAAAAAATATCAATTCAGAAAAAATTATTAATCTATTTAAAGACTCATATCTAGATTTCAACAATTTATCTGATGCCACCAGAAAACTAGTTTATGAAATTTTTAAAGATTATAATTTAATTATTTTTGATCCTAATGAAAAGGAATTAAAAAAAATATTTTCATCTTCAATAATAAATGAATTAACTAATAAATTTATATTTAATAATTCAAAAGCTTCTATTAAAACCTTAAAACAAAATAATTATAAAGTTCAGGTTAATCCACGTGAGATAAACTTATTTTATTTGTCAAATAATTACAGAAAAAGAATTATTCGTACTAATAATGGTTACTCTACTGACGATAATCTTTATTCTTGGACTGAAAGTGAAATTATTGATGAGGTGAATATTAAGCCAGAAAACTTTTCACCCAATGTCTTGTTAAGGCCTCTGTATCAAGAATCAATCCTTCCAAATTTATGTTATATAGGAGGTGGCTCTGAAATTTCATATTGGTTAGAGCTTAAAAATTGTTTTGATTCCATTAAATTAGATTTTCCAATTTTATTAAATAGGAATTCTGTATTATTAGTTAGAAAAAAACAATTTGAAAAATTACATAAAATTAATACTAAAATTGAAGATTTATTTTTATCTCAAGATAAGCTAATAACTAAAAAAGTTAAATTATTTGCTAATCAAAAGTTTAATTTTAATGATCAAATTAATGTTTTAGAACAGCAGTTTGATAAACTTAGAGAGTTATCAAAACTTACTGATGTTAGCTTTTTGGGGGCCGTTAATGCTCAAGAAAAAAAACAACTTAAGGGATTAAAAAATTTAGAAAAAAGATTATTAAAAGCAAACAGAATAAAACACAAATCACATTTAGATAGGATTACTGCTATCCAAGACGATCTGTTTCCTAATAAGTCATTACAGGAACGGAGTGTTAATTTTGCTGAATTTTATTGTCAGTACGGAGATGAATTTATTAAAACTTTAAAGGATAATATTCATCCATTAAACAATAAATTTTCAATCATAGAATTATAAAAAAAATCATTGATTTACTCAATTAATTTAAAATCTATTTCTATTTTTACACATGCTAAATAAGGTATTAATTTTAGATTTTGGTTCTCAGTATACACAGCTCATCGCCAGAAGAGTAAGAGAATTAAACATTTACTGCGAGATATTTCCTTTCAATAAAATTCCTAAAGAATTAAATAATTACAGTTCTGTAATTTTGTCTGGTAGTCCATTTTCAGTTCGTGACAAAAATTCTCCAAAACCTGATTTAAGTTTTATATTAAATAATTTTCCAGTATTGGCTGTTTGTTACGGAGCTCAATTAATTGCAGAACAGTTTGGAGGATTAGTAGCAGCCTCTAATATTAGAGAATATGGAAGAGCTAATCTAAGCTATATTAATCAAGATGATTTGTTGTTTTCTTCAATCAATACAGGAAGTCAAGTTTGGATGAGTCATAGTGACACGATTAAAGATCTTCCATCTAACTCGATTTTATTAGCCAGTACTGATGATGTGAAAAATGCAGCTTATAAAATTAATGATCAAAGTATATATGCTTTGCAATTTCATCCTGAGGTATACCATACTACTGATGGAAAAAAAATATTAGAAAATTTTCTCATCAAAATTTCAAATTTAAAACAAGATTGGACTCCTGATTCTTTTGTGGACATGACAGTCGAATCATTAAAATCTAAAATTGGAGATGATAAAGTAATTTTAGGACTTTCGGGTGGAGTAGACTCAACAGTTGCTGCAGTTCTATTACACAGAGCCATTGGATCTAACTTAAATTGTGTTTTTGTTAATAATGGTTTGCTTAGAAAAAATGAATTTCAAGATGTACTTAATCAATACCAAGGCATGAATTTAAATGTTAAAGGGATAGATTATTCTAGTGAGTTTTATAGCGCACTCGAAGGAATAGAAGATCCTGAATTGAAAAGAAAAACTATTGGTAGAGTTTTTATTGAAGCATTTGATGACGAATCTAAAAAAATATCTAATGCTAATTGGTTAGCTCAAGGAACAATTTATCCAGACGTTATAGAGAGTATTTCTGCAACTGGAGGTCCATCAGCAACAATCAAAAGTCATCACAATGTTGGTGGTTTGCCAGATTACATGAAGCTAAGTGTTGTTGAACCATTAAAGTTGTTATTTAAAGATGAAGTAAGAAGAGTTGGTGCATCGTTAGGTATTGATTCTAAATTACTTGGTAGACACCCTTTTCCTGGGCCGGGTTTAGGTATTAGAATACTTGGTGATATTACCAGAGAAAAAGTTAATATTTTACAGGAAGTTGATCATATTTTTATAGAAGGTTTAAAAGAATGGGATTTATATGATAAAGTATGGCAAGCTGGAGCAATGTTATTGCCTGTTAATAGTGTAGGGGTTATGGGAGATGAAAGAACTTATGAGAAATGTGTTGCTTTAAGAGCTGTTGAAAGTACAGATGGAATGACTGCTGATTGGGTAGATCTGCCTTATAAATTCCTCCAACAAATTTCAAATAAAATTATTAATAGAGTTAAAGGTGTGAATCGTGTAGTTTACGATATAAGTTCCAAACCACCAGCAACAATTGAATGGGAGTAAATGTATACAAAAATCAAATTTTCTTTTCTTTTCTTGTTTGTTTGTGTAAATATTTCTTCACAAACATTTCTTAAAGAAGTTATTCAAACTAATCAAACGATTGACTCTTTTTGCTTTGATAGAGCTATCTCTTCCTTTGATTTTTCAGCTTTAAACCCAAATATTTTGAACAAAAGCCTTAAAGTTGGTGATGAGGTAATAATTCCAAAAAAAATCGATTTAATTTTTGATGACAGTGATTATATTTTACACAAAGTAAAAAGAAAACAAACCTTAATTAAGATTTCTAATCTTTATGATGTGGATGTAAATTTAATTAAAAACTTTAATAATTTAGGTTCAGATAAATTAGACAAAGGCACATCAATCAAAATTCCTTTAGTTCCATTGTCGGAAAATTCAATCAAAGAAATCCCAAATCGGGTTAAATATTATTTGGTTAAACCAAAAGAAGGTAAATGGAGAATAGCCTACAAGTATGGAATAACAGTTGATCAATTAGAATTAATTAATCCTCAAATTGGAACTTTTTTAAAGGTATCAGAAAAAATCCTCGTTCCAAATATTAATTTAGATAAACTAAATGTAATTGATGAAAATTATGCTTATTACAAAGTGTTAACCAAAGAAGGATTTTATAGATTGAAAATAAAGTTAGGTATTGATGAAAAAATTATTAAGTCCTTAAATCCATATTTAATTACTAGTGAATTAAAAGAAGGTATGATACTTAAATTACCTAAACTTATAGATGAGAATGAAAATCTAGTTAAAGATCAAATGTTAAACTTAACAGATTTTAGCAAGAAAAAAATTGCTCTTTTACTACCATTTGGCCTTAACAATATAAACTTTGATTCTTTGCAAATAGCAAAAAGTCAATTAAATAATGATAAACTTTTAAATTTATCGTTAGATTTTTATTTGGGTAGTTCTTTAGCCATTGATTCTATTGCAAGTTATGGAATCCCTGTACAGATGAATGTTTTTGATACTAATAATTCTTCTCAAGCTGATATTTATGAAATTATAAATAATAATGATATAAAAAATTATGACCTTGTTATTGGTCCTTTGACTCCAAAAGCATTTAATTACACATCAAAATTATTAAAAAATGAACCTGTTCTACTTGTTTCACCCCTAAGTAAAGTTACTTATTCAAATAATGTTATTAACACAATTACAGAGGATGATATTTTATATGAAAGGATAGTATCTTTTGTAGAATCAGATACTACTTTAAGTAAAAAATATATTATTTCTGATTCTGAAAATTTAATTACAAGTAATAAACTTAAAGAGAGGTTTAAAAATGCAACTCAATTTTATTCAACAATTAATGAATCTGGAGTTGATACAAAATCTTTGGTTTTAGATGATTTAGATTCGACTTTTGTTGATAAAAAGAATATTATCTTCTTAGAAACTAAAGACCAAGGATTTGTTTCAAATGTGACAAGTATATTAAATTCATTTGTAAACGATTCTATTCAGATTTCTTTGTATACTACTTCTTCTAATAAAGCATTTTTAGGTAATAATATTTCTAATTACAATTTATCAAATCTAAAATTTCATTATCCGTCGATTAACAAGCCACTAGATTTTAAATTATACTCAAATTTTATTAAAAATTTTAGCAGTATTTATAATTTTATACCCAATAAGTATGTGATTCGTGGCTATGATCTTATCTTAGACCTTTTATTTAGATTAAGTTCTGATGAAATGAATTTCAATAGTTCTAATTTTACTGAGACAGAACATATTGAAAATAAATTTAAATACTTAAAAAACAAAGACAGTTTAGGTTATAGAAATATATCTACATTTATCATTAAGTATGAAAATCTTGAGTTAAAAGTAGTTGATTAATAATTTGTCTAGAATTGACTTAAATTCAAACTAAATCCCTAAATTTGTTTGCGTTTATAACGCATACATGTCATCTACTAAATATATATTTGTCACAGGAGGAGTTTCTTCATCATTGGGTAAAGGAATCATTGCCGCTTCACTTGCAAAATTAATTCAATCCCAAGGTTACTCTGTTACAATCCAAAAATTAGATCCATACATAAATATAGATCCAGGAACTTTAAATCCTTATGAACACGGAGAGTGTTATGTTACTGATGATGGAGCTGAAACAGATTTAGATTTAGGCCATTATGAAAGATTTTTAAATGTTCCGACTTCACAAGCAAATAATGTTACTACAGGTAAAATTTATAAGAGTGTCATTGAAAAGGAAAGAAAAGGAGATTTTTTAGGTAAAACAGTGCAAGTAATTCCTCATATTACAGATGAGATCAAAGAAAGAATTCAGTTTTTAGGAAAAACAGGTGATTATGATATTATAATTACTGAAATTGGGGGTACTGTGGGAGATATTGAATCTCTACCTTACATAGAGGCTTTAAGACAAATGAAATGGGATCTTGGACAATCAAATGTATTAGCTATTCACCTAACTTTAATCCCTTATTTATCTGCAGCAAAAGAATTAAAAACAAAGCCTACTCAACACAGTGTTAAGACTTTGATGGAAAGTGGAGTACAAGCAGATATTTTAGTATGTAGGACAGAACATGATATTGGAGATAATATTAAAGCCAAATTAGCTAGGTTTTGTAATGTTGATAAAGAATCTGTGATTCAATCTATAGATGCATCCACTATATATGATGTGCCAAATTTGATGTTAAATGAAGGTTTAGACAAGGTTGTGCTAAAAAAATTAAACTTAAAAAGTGAAACACCAAATTTAGATGTATGGAACGGTTTTCTAAATAGGTACAAAAACCCCAAAAATAAAATTAAAGTTGGATTAATTGGTAAATATGTAGAACTTCAAGATTCTTATAAATCTATTTTAGAATCATTTATTCATGCTGGTTCAGAGAATGAAGTTGATGTTGAAATTGTATCAATTCATTCAGAGTATATCACAAAAGAAAATGTTAATTCTAAACTTAGATCTCTAAATGGTGTATTAGTTGCACCTGGATTTGGAGAAAGGGGAATTGAAGGAAAAATTTTAGCAATCAATTATGTAAGAACAAATAATATTCCTTTTTTTGGAATATGTTTAGGTATGCAAATGGCTGTAATTGAATTTGCTAGAAATGTTTTAAATCTTAAAGATTCCAACTCTACTGAAATGAATAATAATGTCGCTCATCCGGTGATTGATTTAATGAAAAGTCAAAAAAATATCGTAAACATGGGTGGTACTATGCGTTTAGGATCTTGGGAGTGTGAATTAAAAAAATTATCAAATATTAGAGAGATATATAGTTCTAATGTTATTCATGAAAGACATAGACACCGGTATGAATTCAACAATGAATATTTAGATGAATTCCAATCAAAAGGATTCATAGCGTCAGGAATTAATTCTAAAACAAGTTTAGTGGAAATTTTTGAGTTAAATAATCACCCTTGGTTCATCGGCGTGCAATTTCATCCAGAATATAAAAGCACAGTAAATAATCCTCACCCATTATTTGTTTCTTTTGTAAAGGCAGGATTAACACACAGCAAATCAAATTAATTATGATAGAAAAAAATAATGATAACAATGCACTTTTAGGCTTTACATTAATGGGAGCTATTATGCTATTTTGGCTTTACCTTCAGCCACCTGTTGAAGAATCTGTAGTTGATACATCTTCAGTAGATTCATCTGAGTATGTTGATGTTATAAAAAAAGATTCTGACAAGCCTGTTAATTTAAAAAACAGTTTATCAACAAATATTAGTCCAGAAAATAACTTTAATAATAATGTTGAATCTGAGGATGCTAAAATTACTTTTGAAAATGAGTTGATTTACATTGAAATTAATAATAAAGGAGGTTTTATTTCCACACTCTATCTAAAAAATTTTAATAATCATTTAGAAGCTCCTATTTACTTAATAAATGAAGAAAACTCTGTTTTTAATTTAAATTTTAAAACATTAAATAATACTTCTGTAAATACCAAAAACCAATTTTTTACTTCATCTGAATATGATAATGATGATAATAAAGTTGTTGTCATGAAATTATTAGTTTCAGAAAATCAATATTTAGAATATAAATATATAATTAAACCCGACGATTACATGATAGACTTTTCTATCAGTTCAAATGGATTGAGCAATATAATTAATACCCAAGACGATTATGAACTAACTTGGGATTATAAATCTTTAAGAAATTCAAAAAGTACTTCATATGAAAATAGATATTCAAGATTAACTTATGAGTATGAAACTGATAAAGTTGATAAATTAGGTCAAACTGGAGATGATGAAGAGACTGTTTCAGATGTAAATTGGTTCTCATATAGACAGCATTTTTTTAGTGCCATATTATTGTCAGCTCAGCCAATGAATGATGTAACGCTTTCTCAAATTAATATGGTAATTGATGAAGACGTCGATACAACATACACTAAAAATTATATTGCAAATTTTCCTTTAAAATATAATAATAAAGAATTTGATGAAAGGTTTAACTTATATTTTGGTCCAACAGATAGTAAAATATTATCATCTTATAATAAAAATTTAGAGAGTTCAATTCCATTTGGATGGGGTATTTTTGGTTATATAAATAAGTCAATTTTTATTCCTTTATTTAGTTTTTTGAGTTCTCATTTCCCATATGGAATTGCAATTATTATAATGACAATCTTAGTTAGATTAGTTCTATCGCCTGTTTTGTATAAATCTTATCTTTCTCAGGCTAAAATGAAAATTTTAAAACCAGAAATAGCTGAAATATCATTAAAATATAAGGACAATGCAATGAAAAAGCAACAAGAGACTATGGCTCTTTATAACAAAGCTGGTGCAAATCCAATGAGCGGATGTATACCAGCTCTTATTCAAATTCCAGTCTTTTATGCTTTATTTATGTTTTTTCCAACTGCATTTGATTTAAGAAAAAAAAGTTTTCTATGGGCTGATGATTTATCTTCATATGATAATATATTAGACTTACCTTTTTACATTCCTTTTTATGGAGACCATGTTAGTCTGTTTCCTGTATTAGCCTCAATAGCTATATTTTTCTATATGAAAATGACTACCGGGCAGAATATGGCTTCTCAACAACCCCCTCAAGAAGGCATGCCTGATATGGCTAAAATGATGAAGTATATGATATATTTCTCACCTATTTTAATGTTAGTTTTTTTTAATAACTATGCTAGTGGGTTGAGTTTATATTATTTTATTTCTAACTTAATTACTATTGCTATTATGTTAGTTATAAAACATTATATTCTTGATGAAGAAAAGATTCATGCTCAGATACAAGTTAACAAAGCTAAACCTCAAAAAAAACCAAATCGTTTTCAAAAGAAAATGAAAGAACTGATGGATGAGGCTGAAAGGCAAAAAAAATATCAGAATAAATAGTAATATTTTCTTACAGTTTTAAAGCTGAATTATTAGTAAATTTATCTTATGCAAAAAGTTGTTGTTGGACTTTCTGGCGGAGTTGACTCTAGTGTAGCTGCTTATTTATTGAAAGAGCAAGGTTATGATGTTATAGGCTTATTTATGAAAAATTGGCACGACGACAGTGTTACAGTTTCTAATGAGTGCCCTTGGTTAGAGGATAGTAACGATGCTATGATTGTTGCGGAAAAATTAAATATTCCTTTTCAAACTATCGACTTAAGTAAAGAGTACAATGAAAAAATCATTGAATACATGTTTAATGAGTATAAAAATGGTAGAACTCCAAATCCAGATATTCTTTGCAACAGAGAAATTAAATTTGAAGTATTTTTAAAAATTGCCAATAGTATTGGCGCTGATATGGTTGCAACTGGACATTATTGTAAGAAAGAAACGGAAATAATTAATAATAAAAATATATTTAAGTTAGTTAATGCTAAAGATGTAGTAAAAGATCAGTCATATTTTTTATGTCAATTATCTCAAGAGCAGTTATCTAACACGTTATTTCCTCTAGGTGACTTAACTAAAAAAGAAGTTAGAGAAATTGCCTCTAAATTAAATTTAATAACTGCTAACAAAAAAGATTCACAAGGTTTATGTTTTATTGGTAAAGTAAAATTACCAGATTTTTTAAAGCAAAAGTTAAAACCTAAGACAGGTAAAATTATTGAAATTAAAAGAGATAGTTCTAAATATTACCCAATTGAATTTAAAAATAATGACGTTGAGAAATCATCTTCACCTATTTTATATGATGAGTCCGATGGTAAATTTATTGGCAATCATCAAGGAGCATATTATTTTACAAAAGGTCAAAGAAAAGGATTAGGAGTTGGAGGTTATGAAAAACCATTATTTGTAATTGATACAGATGTTGAAAAGAATATAGTATATGTTGGTGAGGGTAGTGATCACCCTGGTTTGCTAAGGAATAAATTGTTTATTAATAAATCAGATGAACATTGGTTAAGGTCAGATTTGTCAATAAAAATTGGTGAAACAATGAATGTTAAAGCAAGAATTAGGTATAGACAATCCCTTCAGAATGCTATTTTGATAAAAACAAATCTGGGTCTTTATGTAGAATTTGAAACCCCACAATCATCAATAACAGAAGGTCAATTTGTTGCCTGGTATTCAAATAAAGAGTTACTTGGCTCTGGGGTAATTTCTTAATATTATGAAGTATTTACTCATTTATGTTGTTTTTTTATTTTCTGATGTCATTTTTTGTCAACAAGAATATGCTTGGGTTTATTTTAAAGACAAAAAAAATGTTGAATATTTTATTAATAATCCAAGATTGATTCTATCAGAACATTCAATTTTTAAAAAACAAGCTAAAGGGATTACTATTGATTATGACGATGTACCAGTCAATCAAGATTATTTAGAGACAATAAAAGCCGTTGATAATATTTCAATCTTAGCTAAATCTAAGTGGTTAAATTGTATATACGTAGAGGCAGATTTAGATTTGTTATACGATTTATTTGATTTAAGTTTTGTAGAAAATGTAGTATTCGCTAATAAATCTCTAAATCCGAACAAAAATCCAAATGTTCAAAACATAGATGATTATCTTTTAATAGAAAAAACTATAGATTACGGATCAACAACAAATCAAATTGAGATGTTAAGCTTAGATTTTTTACATGATAGTCATTATACTGGGAATGGAGTTAATATGGCAGTTATTGATGCTGGATTTGTAAATGTGAATTCTATGAGTTCTTTTTCTAGATTACGAGATTCTGGTAAAATATTATATACCTATGATTTTGTTTTGAATACTGAAAATATTTATCAATATCAAGGAAACTCTCATGGCACTAAAGTTTTAAGTACTATTGCTGGATTTGTTCAGGACGAATATGTTGGAACTGCACCTGATGCTTCTTTTTATCTTTTTCGTACTGAAGATGTTTCATCAGAGACTCCTGTTGAAGAATGTTATTGGGTCGAAGCTGTTGAGGTTGCTGATAGTTTAGGGGTAGATATAATAAATACTTCCCTTGGTTATAAAGGATATGATAATTCAAATTATAGTCATAATCAACTTGATATGAATGGATACACAACATTTATAACAATAGGAGCAAATATTGCCTCTAAAAAAGGTATTTTACTTGTCAATTCTGCTGGAAATTCATCTATAAATGGAATTATTGCGCCTGCAGATTCACAAGGAGTATTTTCAATAGGGGCTGTAGATTCTGAGGGAGTTTATGCATCATTTAGTTCTCAAGGTAGTGATATACAACCAAGTATTAAGCCAGATGTAGTCGCACAAGGTTATCAAAGTAAAGTAATAAATATATATGATCAAATAGTAAGTAATAGTGGAACTTCGTTTAGTTCTCCAATTATGGCAGGTGCCATTGCTTGTTTAATGCAAGCTTATCCAAGATTATCAGCAAATGAAATAATGAATATAATAAGAGAATCTTCATCTCAATTTAATAATCCAGATTATCAATTAGGTTATGGTATTCCGAATTTACATACTGCTTATGAGTTTGCTTCAAATTTAGCTTTAGATAATTTTATTGTTTACCCTAACCCAGTTATAAACTACTTAAACATAATTTCACAATGGAATATTTCCAATTACCATATTGATATATTTGATATTAATGGAAAATTAACTTATTCTAAATATTTTAATAACCCTAGATCAATAATCAATACAAATATGTTTCCAAAAGGAGTATATTTAATCAAAATTTCATATACAATTGATGGTGAAGATAAATCAGTATTAAAAAAAATTATAAAAAAATAATTAGTGAAAAATATAGACAAAGATATATCCTCTTTCAATAGGTTATTAGAAATCATGAATCGATTGAGAAATGAATGTCCGTGGGATAAGCAACAAACAATGGAATCTTTACGACATTTAACTATTGAAGAAACATATGAATTATCTGAAGCTATTTTGTCTAATGAAATTAATGAAATAAAAAATGAATTAGGTGATTTACTACTTCACATAGTTTTTTATTCTAAAATTGCAAGTGAAAAAAAACATTTTGATATAAATGATGTAATTAATGGTATCTGCGATAAGTTAATTCATCGTCATCCACACATTTATAGTGATGTCAAACTAGATAACATTGAAGAGGTTAAGAAGAATTGGGAAATTATTAAGAAAAATGACCATAATAGGGGAGCATTAAGTGGCGTTCCGAAGAGTTTACCATCTTTAATAAAAGCAATGAGAATTCAAGAGAAAGCTTCAGGAATGGGTTTTAAATGGAATAACAAGATTGATGTTCTAGATAAAGTGATCGAAGAAATTAGAGAGTTTAAATTAGAATTATCTAAATCTAATTTAGATTTAATGGAAGATGAGTTTGGAGATATATTATTTTCCTTAGTTAATTATGCTACCTACAATAAAATTAATCCAGTAAAGGCCTTAGAAAAAACAAATATTAAATTTATTAATAGATTTAATTATATAGAAAAAATTGCAGAAAAATTAAACAAATCAATTTCCAAAATGACTTCAACTGAACTTAAAAAACACTGGGATGATGCAAAGATTTTTTAGTGTTTTGAATTCCAAATTTTCCATGATTCCATTGCTTGATTCTCTAACATTTGATAGCCATTAATTATTGTCGCTCCATTTTCTTCACTCTTTTTTAGTAAAAGAGATTTTGATGGATTATAAATTAAATCATAGACTATATGTCTGTTGGTTATTAAACTAATTGGGATTTGAGGAATTTGATTTATTTCAGGGAAAGTTCCAAGTGGAGTACAATTAATTATTAAATTATGTTTATTAATTATCTCCTTACTTATTTCATTATAATTTAAATATTTTTTATTTTTTTTTGACCTTGAAACAAATAGATATTTAATCTTTAATATTTTTAATGTGTACGCTATTGCCTTGGAAGCTCCTCCAGTTCCTAAAATAAGAGCTTTTGTATTTGAATTGACTATATTTTTAATAGAAGTATAAAAACCTAGATAGTCTGTATTATAGCCACTTAATATATTGTTATGAAATTTTATTGTATTGACTGCTCCAATTTCTTTAGCAGTTGGATCAACATAATCTAATTGATTTATTATGGATTCCTTGTAAGGAATAGTAATATTTAGACCAGAGATATTGTTTTCAGTAACAATGGCCTTAAACTCTTCAATTTTTTTAATATCAAAATTTATATAAACAGCATTTATTTTTTCATTCTCAAATTTGTTGTTAAAAAATTTTTTTGAAAAAGAATAATTGATGTTTTTACCAATTAGACCATAAATTTTATTTTGCTTTTGGTCTTTCATATTTACTTAATATAATTACTATTATAGTGCCGATTATAATATGTAAAATTGCTATAAAAAAACTATTATTTATTTCTGGCATATAACGGGTGATATTTAAATTTTCTGGATTTGTAGTTTTCCAAGGCCACAATACTCCTAAAGATCCAATTATAAAGCCAAATATTATTGATTGTATTATATCATTAAATTTTGTCAGAAGTAATGACATAACTTTAGATAATAAAACTAACCCTGTCACAGAACCTAGGGTGAATACAGCTATTATTTTTAATCTGCTTATTGTGTAGGAGCTTTGCATAAATTCTAAATCTCCAACAATTACAGATGAGATAGTATCAAACAGTACGTTTACACTATCTACTAATAATAATACATAGTTTCCTAGAATTATCAATAAAAATGAACCAGAGAGCCCAGGGATTATCATACCACAAATACTTAAAATTCCACATATGAATACAAATAATAAGTTGGTATTTTCTGTCATAGGATCTAAATAACTAATAAATAATCCTGTAATTATGCCAATCAAAATTAAAGAAATGGACTTTTTGTTCCAATTGCTTATTTTATGTTTTAAATGAATAATTGTACCAATTACAAGTCCAAAAAACAAACTCCAAACAAATAATTCATATTTATATAATAAAAAATCTAATAATTTTGATGTAGAAAAATAACTAATTACTATTCCTAAGCAAATATATATTAGCAAAGATTTGTTTGAATCTTTAAAAGCATTTCTAAATTTAAATCTTAACAAATCTTTAATATTTATATTTTTCATTGAATTTAATAATTCGTCATAAAAATTTAGTACCAAAGCTATAACTCCACCGGAAATTCCAGGGATTTTGTTGGCAGTCCCCATAATAATACCATTAAGGATTAATATGAGGTTATCTTTAACTCGATTAGTTTTTTTCAATATTTTAATAATTGTTGTTTTTTTTCTAGCAAGAAAATTAAGAAAAATCCAATTATAAATAATACAATTGATTCGAGTAGGTAATTGTACTCAGAATAATTTTTAGGAAGAACATTTATTTCATTTAATTTCCAAGGCCATAGTTTATGAATAGATCCAATTATTAAACCCGTCATCATAATTAAAATTTTATTTGGAAATTTATCAAAACCCCATTTAACCACCTTACTAAATGATGTTAAGCCTAATATCACTCCAAATCCAAAGATTATAATTTTATCTAATTCTATATTTATTAATGCTTTACTCATGGTTTTGTACAATCCAAGTATTACCAAAATGTAAGATCCAGAAATACCTGGTAAAATCATAGCACAGCTAGCTATGAATCCTGCAAAAAATATAAATAATATATTTTCATTTAAGTTGTTTATTTCTGGTAAACTTGTTAGTAAACATGAAACATAAAAACTTGAAATTAATAAAAACCAGTTCTTTAATATATGTTTAGTTTTGTTGTTAAAATCAAATAAATCAGTTGGTTTTAAAATAATATAAATACTAGCCGAAACGAGTCCAAGAAAAAAAGACCAAATTAAAATTGGAAAATTATCGATTAAAAAGCTAGCAAGGTTCATAAAAACAACCAAGCTAGATATAATTCCAGAAAATAGTATTACTAAAAAAGTACCATTTAATTTTTCCCAAAACTCTTTTAACCCTTCTTTTTTTAAAGTTTTAAATAATGAAAAATTTATAATACTAATTGAGTTTACAAGTTCTTTGTAAACCCCAAGAATTAAAGCCATGGTACCTCCAGAAATCCCAGGAAAAGCATCAGCTATACCCATAGCCATACCCTTAAAATATAATTTAATATTTTTTGAAGATTTACTATTCATTATTAGTCGTTAAATTATTATTTTAGTAGGTTTTCTAGGTATTTGTATTTAGATATAGTACCAAACAACTCTTTAAAAATATATTTATTTTCTTTATTTATTGATAAAGCTTTTTTTAGCTGTATTATACCATCTTCAATTTTATTTTGCAAAAAATAAATTCCTGAAAATCGGTATAGTATTATTGATTTATCATCAAGAAGTTCATAGCATTTTTCTAATATATCAATTGCATGATTGTATTCGCCTAATTTTATCAGCACATCTGTTTTGGCTATCCATATACTTTCATCCGCTTCACCCAATTCTATGATTTTTTGAAAACCTATGTCTGCTTCTTCGTAGAGTTTTAGACCAATATTAATTTTCGCATATAATTTCCAATAATTCTCATTTTCTGAATTTATATCAATAGCCTTTTTTATATTTAATATAGCACTATTATATTTTTGATTTTTGTAATAAATTTTAGCTAATAGATACCATGCCTTATTTAATTGAGGATCAATTTTAACACAGTCATTGAAGTTTTGAATTGCTTTTTTGTAGTTCCCTATTTTGTCATAACATATACCCATTCTTAATAGAGGGTAACTAGACTCATCTTTCAAAGCAATGATTAACTTATAATTCTCTATTGCTTCATTATATTTATTTATTTTTTCTAATGCCCTCCCTTTTTCTATATATGCACCAACAAAATATTCATCTGAAATTATAGCAAAATCAAACGCCGATATAGCTTTGACGTAATTTTTAAATATTAAGTATTGTTTTCCAAGTTGATGCCACGCTACTTCGCAATATGGATTAGAATCTAAATATGTATTCAAATAGTCAATTGCTTTATCATTTTGTTCTAAGATTTCAAAACAGTAAACAATATTATATAATGCACTATAATCTGAGTCATCATAGTTGAGGCAATTTATGAAATTGTCCTTTGCATTTTCAAAATCTTCCAAAAATAGATATTCAACTCCAATAAGGGAATATACTTCAGGATTATCTGTATTAAAATCTAATATTTTTTTTAGGCAGAGTATTGCTTTTTTGTGAAGCTTTTTCTTTGAATATATATTAGCTTTTTGAATGTATATTTCTTCATTTGAGGGTTCAGACAATATTAAACCTTCTAATAATTTTTCAGCATTATCAAGTTTGTTCTCAAATATTAAAATTTCAATTTCAAATAAAGCTAAATTTGACGAGTCTGGGTGTTGCTCTAAACCTAATTTAATAGCTTTTTTTGCAAAATTAATTTTACCATTTTCTAAGTAATATGAAATAATATTTTCAAATTCATTTGAATCAAAAAATAGAATTCTATTTGTTTTTAACATTTTTTCAAACCTTGTAAGTGTTAGGTTTTTATTTTTTTCAAATTCGTCAAATTCCATAAAAAATCAATTTGTTAATTAAATCAAAATTAACACACAATGTTATTAATTAGTTCCTTTATTTGTTTTATTTATAACAAATTAATTAACACTTAAATTTTCTAGTTGCTTAATAATTATATTGCATCCTATTAAAATTTCTTTTTCACTAATTGTAAGAGGAGGTGTAATTCTAACAGCTCTTTTTTCAATTAACAACCAAAATAACAATAGACCATTTTCTTTACACTTAATAACTAATTTATCTGCTATTTCTGGACTCTCAAGAATGATGGCAAGCATTAATCCTTTTCCTCTAATTTCTTTTATTAATGGGTGCTTTAATTCTTTCCTGAAAAGAATCTCTTTGCTTAATGTTTGATTCATTAAACTTGATTCTGTAATTATTTTTAATGTTTGATAAGCAGAAGCTGCAATAACAGCATTACCACCAAATGTAGTAATATGACCCAATTTAGGGTTATTACTAATAGTTTTCATAATTTTATTTGAGCTTATAAATGCTCCTATGGGCATACCTCCACCAAGTCCTTTTCCAGTAACTATTATGTCTGGTTTGCAATTGTAATTTTCAAATCCAAACAATTTTCCTGTTCGCCCTATTCCAGGTTGAATTTCATCTAGTATTAGTAATGCTCCGACCTGTTTACATTTTTTGCTAACTAAATGCAGATAGTCATCAAGAGGTTCTATAAATCCTGCTGCACCCTGTATAGTTTCTAAAATTACTCCAGCAGTTTTGTGTGTTATTTTATCTATATCATTTAGGTTATTGAATTTTATAAAATCAACCTCTGGTAAAAGTGGCTCAAATGGTTTTCTGTTTTCAATTTTCCCCATTAATGTTAGAGCCCCTAATGTACTACCATGATAGGCATTATTTGCTCCAATTATTTCTTTTCTTCCTGTGTATCTTCTTGCTAATTTTATTGCACCTTCGATTGCTTCAGTTCCAGAATTTGTCAAGTACGTGGAATCTAATTCTTTTGGTAAGTGGTCAGATAATAATTTAGTTAAATCAACAGCTGGTTTAAGAATAAATTCACCATAAACCATAACATGTAGATATTCGTCTAGTTGTTTTTTGATTGCTTTAATCACATCAGGGTTGCAATGGCCTAAACTACAAGCGGATACACCAGCTATAAAATCTAAATATTTTTTATTATTAATATCATAAATATAACAACCAACCGCTCTTTTAACTTCTATTTCTAGAGGATGTGGAGTTACCTGAGCTTGATATTTGTGAAATTCTTTTTTTATGTTCTATTCTTTTTTTAGTTTAAAAAGATCTTTAATTGATAATATCTTTTCATTGAGTCTATTATTAAACCCTTTTAATAATTTAATATTCTCAGTAAATTCTTCTTCCGGATATGTTTTTCCATCAATTTGATTTATTTTTTGAATCTTTTCAATCTCGTTTGATTTGAAATATATTTTTAGTTTAGCAGACTTAGATTTATCAATAGAGACCAATTCTTTTTCATCATTTCTTAAGTAGTAGATTGATTCAGCGTTCTTAATAATATCTATACTTCTTAATTCATTGTCATTAAATTTTCCTTGTAATGATTTGCCAGAAATTTGGTTGAAACCTGTTCCTAGAGAATCTTTTTCAAGAATAAATGCATTATTGAAAACTAGTAAAGAGTCAATTTTATTAGTGGTTTTTTCGAACTTCAAAACTATAGTATCACCAGTAATTTGATTATTGAAATTAAATAATATAGGTTTCTTTGAATTTGTGAATGACAAATCTAATTTTTTGTTAATATTTATAAACTGAGCCAATCCTTTAGATTTATCGTAATGAATTGAATCAGCTCGTCCACTTAAATCTTGTTTGAATATTTTGGCATTTTTAAAAGCTCTAATTACCCTATTTTGTTCATTTCCAGTTATTAAAATTGTATCACTATGGATATATAAAGAATCATTATTTTGCTTTGATGCTATAATAGCACGTTTTGTTATAAACATCGAGTCTTTATTCTTGAATATTTCCGCATAATTTCCTTTTGTTATATTCTCATTTATAGTATCAATAATTTTAATATTATTTGATGCAGATGCAAAATTTAGATTTCTATCAAAATAGATACTATCCGCTAGTATAGTAGTGTTATTGAAATCAACTTTTGATTCTTTGATAAAGTATCCAGTATCATTATTGGTATTGTAATATCCTAATTCACAATAGATATTAGACTCCTTACTTTTTATCTGTGTTGGTCCATAAAAATAAGCATGACCATTTTCAGTATAGAAATCTAATCTGGGTGTATTTATTTTATATTTAGGATTTTTTAGTACGACATTGATTTTGAATTCATGTTTTTTGTTTTCGAGTAAGTAATTTCCAATCTTACTATCAATAGTGTCTTGTTTTTCTTTAATAACTCGCCCGTAATTATTGTAAAACGCTTCTTGTTTGTTTCTGTTAAAATATAGTGAATCAGTTAATAAAATAGAATTAGGTTCTGTTAGTTTTACTTTTCCGCTAGCAAATGCGATTTTTGTGTCTCCATCATATTCTAAATATTGAGAATTCAAATTAATTGTATCGCCTTGTCTTAAAATAACATCTCCATATGCTTCGATATAATTTTTATTTTCATAGAAAAAAGCCTGGTTACACCACATATCAACTCCATCATGAGATATTTTAACTTTATTTTTATTGTTTCTAGTTAAAATTGTAGCGTTAGTAAACTTTATGTCATCTTTTTCAAAAAAACCAGCACTATCAATTTGGATACGTGTGTTTTCTTGGCAAAATATATTGGAAAATGAAATAAAAAGTAATGAACTAAATAAGTATATGTTAACTTTTTTTTTCAATTTGATATTGTATGTAATTATACAAATATTGTTTGTTTTCTATCAGGGCCAACAGAAACGATTGATATTGGGATATTTAATTCTTTTTCAATAAAACTTATATATTCCTTCAATGTTTTTGGTAGATTATCAAAACTTTCTTTTTGAGTCAGATCTTCGTCCCAACCTTCAAACTCTTTATAAACTGGGTTAACATTTTTTTCCTGTATATCGTATGGTAAATGTTCTATGTTTTGTTCTTTATACATATAAGATGTACAAACTTTGATAGTTTTAAATCCGGACAAAACATCAGCTTTCATCATCATTAATTCTGTTACTCCATTTATTTGACACGCATATTTAAGAGCTACAAGATCTAGCCAACCGCATCTTCTTGACCTTCCTGTTGTTGCTCCAAACTCTTTTCCAACTCTACCCATTGTTTCTCCATCACTGTCAAAGAGCTCTGTAGGGAATGGTCCAGATCCAACCCTAGTTGTATACGCTTTAAATATTCCATAAACTTTTTTTATTGCATTAGGAGCTACTCCTAAACCAGTACATGCACCTGCAGCGGTTGTGTTGGATGAAGTTACGTAAGGATATGTACCAAAATCAATGTCTAATAATGATCCTTGAGCTCCTTCTGCTAAAATTGATTTACTGTTTCTTTGGGCTTTAAATATATACTCTTCGGAATCTGTAAATTTTAAGCTTTTTAATACTTCAATTGCATTAAAAAATTCCTTTTCAAGCTCATCAAGATCGTATTCAATCTCTACATCATAAAAATCAACCATCTTTTGATGCTTATTGGCTAAGTTCCTGTATTTTATCAACCAATCTTTTGATTCTAAATCGCCGACTCTAATTCCATTTCTACCTGTTTTGTCCATGTAAGTAGGACCTATACCTTTTAAAGTAGATCCTATCTTTTTTTTGCCTTTGGCTTTTTCACTAGCAGCGTCAATTATTCTATGAGTAGGTAATATTAAGTGTGCTTTTCTAGAAATAAGCATTGATTTTTTATAATCAACATCAACCTCTTTTAGTTTGTCAAGCTCTTTTTTGAAAATCACAGGATCAATTACCACTCCGTTTCCAACTAAATTTATTTTATCTTCATGAAAAATACCAGAAGGGATAGTATGTAAGACGTGTTTACGTCCATTGAAAACAAGTGTATGTCCAGCATTTGGTCCTCCTTGAAATCTAGCTATAATATCATATTTAGATGTTAAAACATCAACAATTTTACCTTTACCTTCATCTCCCCATTGTAATCCCAGTAATAAATCGACACTCATATAATTTTAATTTTTTTTAGTTTTTTTTCCATAGAAATATAATGAGTGATTTTCAATTTCAACATCAAAAACTTCTTCAATTGTTTTCTTTATTGTCTCTATTCTTGGATCACAGAATTCGATAACTTCTCCTGTATCACTTATAATTAAATGATCGTGCTGTTTATCAAAAAAACATTTTTCATAGTGTGCCTGATTATTTCCAAATTGGTGTCTTCTTACAAGTGAAGAGTCTAATAATAATTCAATGGTGTTGTAAAGTGTAGCTCTAGAGACTCTATATTTTTTATTTTTCATTTTAATATAAAGCGACTCGATATCAAAATGAATATCACTGTTATAAATTTCCTGTAGAATTGCATATCTTTCAGGTGTTTTTCTATGACCATTTTTTTCTAAAAAATTTGTAAATGCGTTTTTTACAATCTCTTGATTCTTTGAATGTGTCTTTGAACTCATATTGCTAATTTATAAAAATTATATTCTTTTTACCTTCTCTACACCATTAAGTTTTTTTATTTTTTCCATAACTTTTACAGCATAGTTGTTACTGTTAACTAACATTGTGATACTTCCTCTAAAAACACCGCTATTTGTTTCAAAATTTAGTTTTTTCATATTTACGTTCATGTTGTCTGAAATAACCTTTGTAATATTATTTACTAATCCAAAAGTGTCAATACCACTAATGTTAATTATTACAGTAAAATCTTGTTGTGATGAGTCTATCCATTTTGCATTTATTATTCTGTAGGCATAATTTGACTGTAAACTCAATGCATTTGGGCAACTGAATTTATGTACTTTAATACCGTCATTTATTGTCAAAAATCCAAATACTCCATCTCCTTGAATTGGATTACAGCATTGTGATAGCTTGTATTCTAACTTTTCCTCATCACTACCAAAAACGAGCATATCATATTTTTGAGTAATTTCTTGCTTATCTAAATCAAATTTCTTGGGTTTTCTAGTTATCCTATTTTTCAAGAAACTCATTAATACATTACTTCTGGAGTTTGCATATTTCTTAAGCATTGGATTATCAATTGTGTTAATACCAACACGATAAAATAAATCTAAACTAGTTTTTAATTTAAAGAATCTAACAAGCTCATTTATCGAACTTTCGTTTAGATTAATTTTAAGTTGTTTAAGTTTTCTTCTTAGAATTTCTTTTCCTTCCTCTGCTAATTTTTTCTTTTCATCATTTAAAGATGATTTTATTTTGTTTTTTGCTCTCGCAGTATTAGCATAATCAAGCCAGTTTGCATTTGGTTTAGTTTTGTCAGATGTTAAAATCTCTACTCTATCTCCACTTTTTAATTTAGAATTTAATGGAACTAATTTTCCGTTAACTTTAACACCTCTAGTTTTAAGACCAATTTCTGTATGAATACTAAAAGCAAAGTCTAAAGATGTCGCATTTTTAGGTAATGATTTTAGCTCACCAGCAGGAGTAAACACAAAAATTTCTTCTGAATATAAATTAAGCTTAAATTCCTCTACAAAATCTACAGCATTGTTACTATTATTATTAATTAAAGTTTCCTGAATTTTATTTAGCCAAAGGTCAAGACTACCATCACTATCACCAACTTGTTTATACTTATAATGTGCAGCATACCCTTTTTCTGCAATTTCATTCATTCTTTCACTTCTTATTTGAACTTCAACCCATCTTTTCTTAGGTCCAACAACAGTTATATGAAGGGCTTCATAACCAGTTGATCTGGGAGATGAAATCCAGTCTCTTAATCTTATTGGGTTAGGAGTAAAAAAATCAGTGACGATAGAATAAATTTTCCAAGCTAAAAATTTTTCATTTTTTAAACTTGATTTATAAATAATTCTAACCGCAAACCTGTCATATACTTCATCAAATGAAACCCCTTTTTTTATCATTTTGTTTCTAATAGAATAAATAGATTTGGGTCTTCCTTTAATAATATATTTTAATTTTTCAGAGTTTAATTTTCCACTTAAAGTTTTATTAATTTCTTCAATATAATGATCTTGTTCTTCTTTACTTTCAATTAATCTACTTGAGATGTCGTTATAAACATCAGGCTCAAGATATTTTAAACCTAAGTCTTCTAATTCACTTTTGATATTATACAAGCCTATCCTGTGTGCTAATGGTGCATATATGTAAAGTGTTTCAGAAGCTATCTTGATTTGTTTGTCAGGTTTCATAGAATGCATAGTTTGCATATTATGTAATCTATCAGCAATTTTAATTATAATAACTCTAATGTCATCATTTAGAGTTAATACCATCTTTTTAAAATTTTCAGCTTGTAATGAAACATCTGAACTTTTACTAAGTTTAGATATTTTTGTTAGTCCATGAACAATTTTGGCCACGACTTTACCAAACATTTGCTCTATATCATTTATGGTATAGTTTTCATTATCTTCAACAACATCATGTATTAATGCAGAAGCGATTGATGTTGCATCAAGTCCAATTTCAGATGAAACAATCTTGGCAACAGCAATAGGGTGAAATACATATGCTTCACCTGATCTTCTTCTTTGACCATTATGAGCTTCAACAGCAAGATCAAAAGCTTTTCTAATGAGTTTTTTATCTGCTGCTGAAAGAGTTTGATAACTAATTTTAAGAAGCTCTTTATATTCTTTAGCTATTGCATTATTTTCTATTTCTACTTCAGTTAGTGACATATGTATTAAAAATACCACAAACAATTCTATTAGACAATAGTATTATAAATATTTTATTTGAAGTTTCTTTGGCGTATGGCCTCAAAAATTAATATTGCTGCTGCATTAGATAAGTTTAATGAGTCTACTACCCCAAGCATAGGTATTTTTACATTTTTATATGAATTTTGTGACCAATCTTTAGAAATTCCTTTGTCTTCAGTTCCTATTATCAAAGCACAAGATTCACAGTAATTTTGATTGTGATATAATTCATCTGCTTGAAGAGAGCTGGCATATATTTTAATTTTTTTATTATTCAACATTGAGATTACCTCTGTAGTATTTCCCACATATATATTGTTGGTAAAAATAGAGCCAACACTAGATCTAATTATATTTGGATTGTAAATATCTGTTTTTGGATTCGCAATAATTACTGCATCAATATTTGCAGCATCAGCAGTTCTTAATATTGCTCCAATATTACCAGGTTTTTCAGGGGCTTCAATTACAATGATTAAAGGGTTATTAGATTTGAATTTTATGTTTTTTAAATCGTGATCTTTACAACTTGTAATGGCTATTACTCCCTCTGTTGAATTTCTGTAAGCAATTTTTTTATATACTTCAATAGAAACTTCAGTTTTTTTAACTTTATTTTTGAATGATTTATTTAAATCTTCTTCACTAATTATTTTTGGACAAAAAAGGAGTTGTATAATTTGCCAATCATTCTTCATAGCAAGTTTGATTTCTCTTAAACCCTCAATTAAAAAAGTATTTGATATTTTTCTATGTTTTGATTTTAAGGTAAGCTGATATAAGGCCTTTACTTCTTTGTTGTTAACACTTGTAAGTTTTTTATTCATCTATTAGTTTGATAACTTATATTTTTCTGAATATCGTTTCCAAAGTTCTGTTTGGTGAGTTTCTAGGCTTACTTTTCTGCCGGAAATGTATGCACTAGTTAGTTGATTTGATTTCATATCTAAAGCATCTCCTTTACTAACAAATAATGTAGCATTTTTTCCAGCTTCTAATGTTCCAAGAGTTTTATCAATTCTTAAAATTTTTGCGGTATTGGATGTTATTAATTGTAATGCTATTTCTTTATCCAGTCCTTGAGCTGCTACTTGTCCAGCATAAAAAGGTAAATTTCTAGTTTGAAAGTTGGAAGCTGAACCTGTATGAATCCCAACTAGTACACCAGCATCAATTAATTTTTTAGGATTTAAATAGGTGGAATTATAATCTTCGTCTTCAAAATTTGGTAAACTATGAGTGTGTTGTATCAAAACAGGTATATTGTTTTGTACCAAAAAATCTGAAATTAAGTGAGCTTGATAACCACCAATTATAACAGTATTTTTTATATTAAAATTTTTAGAAAAATTAACTGCATCTACAATCCCTTTTTCATCATCAACGTGTATATATAATGTTTGACTATTATCAAACAATCCATTCATAGATTCGTAAGCTAAATTTATAGTTTCTTTATTACTACTCAAATAGGCTACAGATTCTTTAAAATAATCTGATAATTTTTCTATATCAGAGTTGTATTTTGGATTTTGCTTGTAACCTCGCGATTCACCAAGCCACCATCTCCCTCTAGAAAAGCTGTTTGGCCAATTTAAATGAATACCATCATTAGTCTTTATCACTGCGTCTTCCCAGTTCCAAGCATCAAGCTGAACTATTGAAGAAGTTCCAGAAATTCTCCCTCCTTGAGGAGATATTTGAGCAATTAAAACTCCATTAGGTCTCATGGATTCAACAACTTTTGATTCAGCATTATAAGCTATTAAACTATTGATGTTTGGGTTGTTGTTCCCAATTTCTCTTTGATCATCACTAGCTCTTACTGCATCAACTTCAACTAATCCTAAAGAAGTGTTTGCAGCAATAAAGCCTGGATAAACATGTTGTCCTTTTATATTTATGATATTTCCTTTGTAAGGGATTTTAGAAGTAGTAGCATCAACACATGCTTTAATTACTCCATTTTCCAATACAATTACACTATTTTTAATAATCTTGCCATTTCCAATATGTGCTGTTCCACCAAGAAGTGTAATCGCTTCTTTTTGAACATCTCCTGGAGTTTGTTGTGCTATTATATCATTGGATATGAAAATTAATATAATTAATACACTTAATGTTTTTTTCATCTTAAATTGATTCACAGGTTAATAATGTTTTTACTTTTCTTTTTATGGCTTGGGTTTTAGCACCCTTATTTTTTTCTTCCATCATCATATTTATAAGTAAAGCTCTCTCTTCTTTAATCTCTTTTCTAAGCATCTTGTCTCTCTCCTTATCGAAATAAATAGCACCATCAATTATAGTTTTTTCAGCTATAGCATAAACTGAAAGAGGGTTTTGATTCCAAAGAACAACATCAGCATCCTTTCCAATCTTAATACTACCAACTTTATCATCTATTCTTAAAAGTTTTGCAGGATTTAGTGTTATTGTTTTCCAAGCATCTTCTTCACTCATTCCTCCGTATTTAATAGTTTTTGCAGCTTCTTGATTTAATCTTCTAGACATTTCTGCATCATCACTATTAATTGCTGTAGTAACCCCAACATTGTGTAATATTGCTGCGTTGTAAGGAATAGCATCATTTACTTCAAATTTGTAAGCCCACCAATCACTAAAAGTTGATGCTCCAACTCCATGATCCTTCATTTTATCAGCTACCTTATAGCCCTCAAGTATATGAGTAAAAGTATTTATATTAAAATCAAACTTTTCTGCTACTTTCATCAACATATTGATTTCACTTTGAACATAAGAATGGCAACTAATAAACATTTCTTTATTAATTATTTTTGCTAAGACTTCTAATTCTAAATCTTTTCTGTAATCTTGACCAGATTTTTTTATTTCATCATACTCCTTAGCTCTATTAAAATAATCAATAAAAAGCTGTTCAACTCCCATTCTTGATTGAGGGAACCTATTATAACTTTGCCAATTTGACTGCTTTACATTTTCACCCAATGCAAACTTTATAAATTTTGGTGAATTTTTAAAAATTAAATTATTTGCACTTTCTCCCCATTTAAGTTTAATAATTGCAGATCTACCTCCAATTGGATTAGCAGATCCATGTAAAATCTGAATAGTAGTAACTCCACCAGCTAAGTTTCTATATATATTTATATCTTCTGGGTCTATAACTTCTTCTATAGTTACCTCAGCAGATGAGTTGTGACCACCTTCATTTATACTTGAGGCTGCAATATGAGAATGTTCATCAATTATGCCAGATGTTAGATGTTTTCCTGTACCATCAATTACTAGCGCGCTTTTATGTTTTAAGTCATTTCCAATTTTAGTTATTTTTCCATTTGTTATTAGTATATCTGTATTGCTTAAAATCCCTTGATTTTCATTTGTCCAAATTGTCGCATTTTTAATTAAAATGTCTTCACTCTCTTGTGGTTCATTAAATCCATACGCCATATTTGGATACTTTACAGGTAGAATATTTATTTCTTTATTGTGTTTATTTTGTAATCCCTTAGATTTGGATTCGTGTTTTTCAAAAAACTTAGCATAAATGTTATTAACAATTCCATTTGAATTGTAAATTTTGCCCTCTAAATCATCATTTTCAATGTTTGACCTTAAGCTTAATCTAACCAAATTTGAATCATCATTAATGGTCATATTAATCCAATCATTTTTGTAGGTTAGTTTTTTGACAGATAATGTTGAGTCGTTTAATATACCTTTTGGTTTGTCAATTTCACCATTAATATCTAAAACAGTATTTTTTTTGTTAATAGTTAAATTATATTTCCCCCTAATATCTTTAAGACTCATTGATTTTAAAATATTTCTATTTCCTTTCACCCAATTTTCATGGATAATGGTGTTAGAATCAAATATTTCACCAGATGTTATTAGAAAATTAGCTATGTAACCTTTTTTTAAATATCCTAGTACATCATCCCTGCCAATTATCTTTGCAGGAACACTTGTTAATGCTTCTAATGCTTTGGATTTGCTTAAGCCATTTTCAATAGCTTTATTTATATTAGTTTTTAGATTATTAGGAGACTTCAAACCATTTGTTGTAATCGCAAATTGTATTCCATTTTTTTCAAATTGAGCTGGATTAGATGGCCTTTGATTCCATTCTCTCATATCAGAGAGTTGTAATATATTTGCTGAATATACATCTTCAATATCGTAAGCATCGGGAAAGTTGATTGGTAAGATATAACTAGCATTTGTAGCCTTTATTTCTTCAATTCGTTCATATTCATCACCTCCACCTAATAAGACATACTGAATATTAAATTCATCACCAATTTTATCAATTCGTAATGAATTAATTTTACTTTTAGCTTCAAAAATTTGTATTAAATTTTTATTTCTATTCAAAGCTTCTAGAGATTTATCATTGGTTTTAGAAAGACCTTTAGAATACCAGTCTGCATCATAGTATACTTGTTTAATTAGGGCAAAAGCACCCATTATGGATGATGGATAAGATTGACTAGAGGTCACACTTTTTGATAGCGATAAATATTGAGTTGAGTTAATATCAATTATACTATTAGAATCACCATTATTAGTTAATGCTATTAAAGCACCTTTTCCCCTAATAATTCCATCACTCAAATGGGTGTTGACAGCTCCAAAACCATTTTTTATTAACTCATTAGCTGATTTTTCATCATATTTAAAAAAGTCAATAGCATTTTGTTCTGGCCTTATATGATCATTCCAATAATAACCATCTCTTGTATTATTATATTGAGGTGATCTTCTTCCACTAGAATTACGATCAGGTGATTTAATCCCAAATTTAGAGTATATGTCAATAAATGAAGGATATATTGACTTTCCTTTGAGGTTTATTATTATTGAATTTTCAGGAATATTTACTGTTTTGCCAACAGCGATTATCTTACCGTCTTTAATTAGCATAGATCCTCCATCAATTATATTTTTGTGACTAGAATGAATTTTAGCATTTGTGAATAATGTATAATTAGAATTGTTGAAACTAATGCCATCATTTGTCGGAAAATAATCTTGAGAAAAAATGATATTGATTGTAAAGACTAGTAAAAGTGTAGTAATTGTTTTTTGCATAATATTTGATTTGAGTATCTAAATATATAATTTTTGGATTATACGTTTGATTAATTATATTAATTTTAACTAAAAGCTATGTTTTTTTTAAATAGTTTATAATCAATGAAACACTTTGGTTATAACTCTTAATTCCCTCACTTATATTATTAAACTTCAAAAACTTATCATAACCAGACTTTGTAATTGATTCTATTGGGTTAGAATAATTTTTCCAAAATTCAGAATTATTTTTAAAATCTTTTAAAATTCCAGTGTTTAATAATTTTAAGAGCGAATTGTATGTTGGTTTATCATATTTGTAGAGTTCATTTAGGCATTGTCTTAATGCAAATGAATAGCCATTATATTTAAAATATAAGTCTTCACTATTTGTTAAGTTTACAAAAGCAATAAAGTTACATTCTAATTCTTGTGAAAAACCTAATTGGTGAGCAATTTCATGCGAGGCAGTATGTGGTATACTGTTTTTAGGAATTAGACTATTTATTTGAGATTCATTTGTGAAAGGATTAATATATCCACTAAACCCAAGATAGGTTAGTGGTAAACTAATTAAAGATTTCTTTACAATCAAATTATTTGTATTTATTTCCGGGTAGTATTCCTTCAATAATCTTAGATTGTTATAACCAAATGAGGCTATTTTGTTAATTTTTTTAATGTCATAAGGAATTTCTGTTGAAGATGAGTCAGATAAAGTTATCTGTCGATGAAGTTTATTTGATTTTATTATTAATTTTTTTGATATTTCTTCTAAATCTTCAACTGTGTATGTTAAATCTATTATTAATTTTTCATGCAAAGAAGTTCTGTGATAATTCAAACCCCATAGAAAATAAAACAAGAAGTGAAATATAGAACCGTAAAATAATATAATTTTAATACTCTTTTTTAAATTAATTTTTTTCATACTTATTTCCTTTACTATCAATCTAATAAAGTATATCAGAGTGATTATGTAAAGAACATCACCAATTGAGAAAGGAAATACGGATAGGGTAGAACGTAATATTTTTGAAGTAACTTGATAAACACCAAGGCTATAGTATTCTTCAACTATTTCTTGATGATTAGAAATATATTGAACAAATAGTAGTTGAGGTAAAATTAATAGTCCAATATATTTTTTTTTAAATATCATTATTTAAAAATAGTAAAATACTATTAGTTTAATGCTAGTATTATTTAAATTTGGAATGTAATTTAAATACATATTTATGAGTAATGAAATTAGAAATTTAGAACCCAGTATTATTTGGAACAACTTTTGTGAACTTAACGCTGTTCCAAGACCATCTAAAAAAGAAGAAAAAGTAATTAAATTCATGCATGATTTTGGAGTCTGTTTAGGATTGGAAACTCAAATTGATAAAGTCGGAAATGTGGTTATATTTAAGCCTGCCACAGATGGAATGGAAAACAGAAAAACAGTTGTTTTACAATCCCACTTAGATATGGTTCATGAAAAAAATAATGAAGTTGATTTTGACTTTGAAAAATCCGGAATTCAAATGTATGTAGATAATGATTGGGTTAGAGCAAAGGGTACTACATTGGGAGCTGATAATGGTTTGGGTGTAGCGACAATAATGAGCGTTCTAGAAAGTAATGATATTGCTCATCCAAAAATAGAAGCATTATTTACAATTGATGAAGAGACTGGGATGACAGGAGCTTTAAAATTAGATGAAAATATTCTTAAGGGTGATATATTATTAAATTTAGACACGGAGGAAGATGATGAAATTGGGATTGGATGTGCAGGTGGTGTAGATATTACAATAAGTAAAAGTTTTAATTTGACTATTAATCCAAATCTTTTATTTATTAAAATCACTCTTAATGGTTTATCTGGAGGTCATTCAGGAATGGAAATTCACAAAAACTTGGGTAATTCTAATAAGTTACTGAACAAAATTATTAGTGATTTAAACGAAAATTTTTTGATTCATATTTCTGAAATTAACGGAGGTGGTTTAAGAAATGCAATCCCTCGTGAAAGTTCAATTATTTTAGGTGTTACTGATGCAGACTTTAAAAGTATTAAAAATCAATCTTTTAAGACATTTGATAATTTAAAGGATCAATTTTTAAATACTGATCCATTAATAAAATTAGATATTATAAAATTAGATGAAGATTTTAAGATTATTGATATAGATAATCAAACAGAGTTAATAAAGCTAATTAGAAATTGTCCGAATGGTGTTTATAAAATGAGTGATAATATTCCAGGTTTGGTAGAGACATCTAACAATTTGGCTAATATTAGTCTTAATGATGGAAACTTAAATATAAATTGTTTAACAAGATCATCAGATGAATCTTCAAAAGAAGAGTTAAAAAATATAATTAAATCCCTTTTTATTAATAAGGGATATACTGTGGATTTTTCTGGAGATTATCCTGGATGGCAGCCAAATATGAGCTCAGAAATTCTTGCCAAACTCGTTAAAGTTTATAAAGATTTAAATAGTACAGAGCCAAATGTTGCAGCTTGCCATGCTGGTTTAGAATGCGGAATAATTGGGTCTCATTATCCTAAATTAGATATGATAAGCTTTGGGCCTACTATTAGGGGAGCTCACTCACCAGATGAAAGAGCATCCATTAAATCAACAATTAAGTTTTGGAGATTTTTAAAAGAAGTTCTTTTAAATATCCCTTTAAAATAAAAAACAGCCTATATTTTAAAATAGGCTGTTAAGTTTTTTCTACTTACTTATTTTATGTAAATTATTGGACACTTACCATAGTGATAATAAAGATTAAATCTTGTTTAGGTTTAATTATACCTCCACCTTGGGCTCCGTAGCCTATACTCCAAGGTAAATATGCAAATATCTTATCTCCAACTCTCATCATTCCTACAGCTTCTTTAAAGCCAGTAATCATTTGCGCATCTGGTGATAATGTCATCGGCATAGGACTATATCTGCCTTTTACTTCTTTATCTGAACTATACCTTCCATAGCTTTCTTCTATTTCTTTAGAATTTGAATCAATTAAATTTGCTTCCGTATCATACAGCTCATAATAAAGTAATATATTATCGCCTTCATTTGGTTTGATTCCGTTTCCTTTTTCTAAATAAAGTGTTTTGAGACCTGATTTTGAAGATTTAGACTTAGCTTTGTAATTTTCTAAAGTTGTTATAAAACTTTTAGCTTTTTCTTTACCTTTTATTTGATTTTCTAATCTCTTTTTTCTTTTCTCCTCCTCTAATAATTTATTTTTCTCAACTAATTTAGTTAACTCCACATTCCATATATTAACAGCATCAAAATTATTTGCATCGTTGCCATTTCTAATTATGTTTAATTTCTTTATAATTACATCAGAAATTGGTCTGTCAGCTACACCTGTTTGGACATTAGAAATAGAATCTTGAATTTCAAGACCTAAAACTACTTCACCAAAAACAGTGTGTTTGTTGTTTAGGTGTGGAGTAGGAGTTTCTGTTATGAAAAATTGACTACCATTTGTTGCTGGTCCAGAATTTGCCATGGATAAAATCCCTGCTTTATCATGCATTAGTGATGGGTCAAATTCGTCTGGGAAGCTGTAACCAGGACCACCTCTTCCAGTGCCATCAGGGTCACCGCCTTGAATCATGAAATTATCCATCACTCTATGAAAGATTAAACCATTGTAGAAAGGTTTACCTAAATAAATTGAATCCACATCTGGGTGATTACCTTCTGCGAGAGCAACAAAATTAGCTACCGTTATGGGTGTTTTTTCATACGATAATTTAACTATCATAGTTCCCAAATTAGTATCGAATTCAGCAAATAAGCCATCTCCAAGATCATTATGTTGGTTATTGCAACTTGCAAAAACGACTACTGTAGACAATAATAAAAGTATTTTTTTCATTTATATTAATTTTGGGTTGAATTTATAGATTTTACTTTGATTGTACAAATTATAGGAGTGTTTGCGGGAATTTTATTTGAGTCTCCATAAATACCATAAGCTTTATAAGATGGAAATATGAAAGTTCCAACTTCTCCATTTTTTAATAATTGTAATGCCTCTCTTAAACCTGTAATTATCTCTTGTTTTCCCATTACGTAGCTTTGGTTACCAATAAATTCTTCGTCATAAATAACCTTGTTATTTAAATCTTTTACAGAGTAATTAAAGTTAATTTTGTCTCCGAAATGAGCTTTTTTATTTGATAAATTATTTTTTATATTATAAAAATAAAAAAAACCTTTTTTTGAGTTTAAATAACTATTCTCCGTGTTTTTAAAAATATAATCATCTATTTTCTTGTTTTGCTCTACAATAACTTGACTTATTATCGTTGAATTGTCTTTTTTGAAATAATCTACCGGGTATCTTGGTTCATTACTATCACACGAAATTATCGAAGTGATTATAATTATATAAATAAACCTCATTCGTTTAGTTTAGTTTTATAATCTGGTAATAGATTTTTAAATTTTAATAATGTAGCTTCTAAATTTTCTTTACTGTAACCACCAGCAGCATTATTATGACCTCCACCATTAAAATTATTTCTTGAGAATTCATTTACATTAAAATCTCCTTTTGATCTAAATGATATTTTAATAATTTTCTCAGCTTCGTTTTCTATAAAAATTGCTGCAAATTTTATTCCCTTTATTGATAATCCATAATTTACAAAACCTTCAGTATCACCTTTTTTAAAATTATATTTATTTAAATTTTGTTGAGTTAAATACATGTATGCAGTTTTATGTTGCATATCAACTACCATGTTTGATAGAGAGTGACTTAAAAGCAATAATTTATCACAAGAATTATTATCATAAACTAAATTATTTATTTGATTACCATTAGCTCCTTTTTTTATTAGTTCAGAAACTACTTTATGAGTTAAATCTGTAGTTAATGGAAATTTGAAAGATCCAGTATCTGTCATTATTCCTGTGTATAACGCACTCGCGATTTTTGAAGTAACTTTATCTTCTAATGATAGTTCAGATATAAAATGATATACCATTTCACATGTTGAACTCATATTAACATCAGAGTATATGTATTTTGCATAATTTTCAGGATTTTGATGATGATCAATCATTACCTTAAAAGCTTTAGATTCTTTTACAAAATCTCCCATTGGACCAATTCTAGATAAGGCATTAAAATCTAAAGTAAATATAATATCAGAATTTAAGATTTCGTTGCTTAATAGTTTATTGTCATCTTCATAAATTTTAATTTCATTATCAACATCCATCCATTTTAAAAAATCAGGAAAATTGTTTGGAGAAATAATTAAAGACTTGTGACCTAATGACTTTAATAACTCATTTAGTGCAACGCATGATCCAATAGCATCTCCATCTGGATTTTTGTGAGGTATTACAATAATTTTTTTTGAAACTTGTAATTGTGACTTTAAATCTCTTATATCTATTTTAATCATAATTTACGAATATACGATATATTAAGAAATCATTTAATTAGTTCTTTAAAATGTGTTATTTTTGCAATCAAATTTAAAAAAACAAAAATGATTACAAACAGAACTTTTACCATGCTCAAACCTGATTCGGTTGAGAAAGGTAACATTGGAGCTATAATGAATAAAATTAATGCTGCAGGTTTTAAAATTTTAGCATTAAAATTAACTAAAATGAGTGTTTTAGATGCTGAAAACTTCTACTCTGTGCATAAGGAACGCCCATTTTTTATTGATTTGGTTGAATATATGACAAGAGGTCCTATTGTCGCTGCTATATTAGAAAAAGAAAATGCTGTTGATGATTTTAGATCACTTATTGGAGCTACTAATCCTGCTGAAGCAGCAGTTGGAACTATTAGAAATGAATTTGCTGATTCAATTAGTGAAAACGCTGTACATGGAAGTGATAGTGACGAAAATGCTAAGATTGAAGGTGATTTTCATTTCTCGGGTCGAGAAGTTTACTAAGTAAATATTATATAAAAAAAAAGAGTCAAAATATATTTGACTCTTTTTTTTTCGATAAATCTAAATTATATAATTATACAACTTTTACATTTACTGCGTTAAGACCTTTTTTGCCTTCAGTTAAATCGAATTCAACTACATCTCCTTCACGAATTTCATCGATTAAACCTGAAATGTGTACAAAATGTTCTTTGTTTGTTTCATCTTCAACGATAAAGCCGAAACCTTTAGTATCGTTGAAAAATTTTACTGTTCCTTTACTCATTTTTTTAATTTAATTGTTTTAATAAGTTGCAAATATACACTAAATATATTCATCATTGGTTTTTACCAACCAAACTTTTAGTTAATAAATTCAATATCTATAATTTCTAGTCGAAATTCTTCATTTTTTTTATTCCCAACCAGTATTCCAAATTCTTCTATTTTATCAAAGTCAAAATTCTCCATATTTAATTTATAACCTCTAAATTGAGCAGTAAATTCACTTAATGGAATTTCAATAATTTGTTTTGAATTTGTTGTTTTAAATGTTTTAGAATAAGTATATCTTATATTTTGACTTGGTTTAATTCGAATTTGATATTCTTTAGAATCTCCAATTACAACCATTCTAATTTTTTGTTCTTTGTTAACATTTAAGTTTTTTGTACGATATCTAAAGGAAGCAAATCCGCCATTATTTTCTAAAGAGACTCTACCTTGAAAGACTAGAGTGTTGTTTTTACTAAATTTAATATTTGATTCTGAAATTCCACCCATAACATTATCGTTGACAACTAACCAATTATTTCTGTTTGTGTCTAAAATATTTATCTTATTTGTTTGCATTATGTATAGGTGAGATATTATTAGTAATGTGTATATATAATTTATCATTTATCTTAATACTATTTTTTTAATTGCATCTTTTTCTAAAGCTTCATTAAGTAGGTTGATTATTTTTTCTTTGCCGTAACTAAGTTCTTCCCTAAGTGTTGAAGAGCTAAGGCTAACGTATAAAGTTTTGTTTTTTAAATGTACATCAGTTGTGTAATTACTAACACCATTTTTCATAATTTTATACCAAGCATCTTTCGCATCAACTTTTTCTAGACCTTTTTCTAAATTATTGTTTTTCAAAAATTTACTGAGTAACACCCCAATTTTTATTTCATCCTCATTCATTTAATCAAAGTTTAATTTTTCATATGCTTTGTAGTGATATATATAATTTTCTTTATTGGTAATAAATAGCTCAGTCGAATCTAATTTAACTATTGTTTCTATAAAAGTATTATTTTTATCAATATACTCTAAAGTAGTTTTTCCATTTTTTTGAGAAATATTAAAATCAATTTTATGTAAGGAGGCTTCAAACTTACCGTCAATTTTTGGCATCACTTTTTTTCGTAATCCTTTTTCATTTTTAATTTCAAAATAATCGATTATTCCACTAAAAGGATATGTTTTTAAAAGTTTATTGTCTTGTTTTACAGATTGTATTTCCCAATATCCATTTAATAAACTTATGTCTATTACTTGTTTCTCAAAACAAGAAAAATTCAAACTAATAAAAATAAAGAGAATAATTTTTTTCAAAGATTAAAAATTTTATTGGTATTATTAATTTCTTTTATTGACTCTTTAGTTCTTTCTTCATCAGTATCAGAAATGAAAATCTGTCCAAAATCATCATCACTAACTAAATTTATTATTTGTTTAACTCTATTTTTATCTAATTTATCAAAAATATCATCTAATAATAAAATAGGATTGTTTTTGTTCTGAGATTTTAGGAAATCAAATTGTGCAAGTTTAAGAGCTATTAATAAGGATTTTTGCTGACCTTGACTCCCAAATTTTTTAACTGAGTAATCATTAATATTAAAAATTAGATCATCTTTATGAATTCCTTTAGAAGTATACTGTAAAAACATATCTTTTTCTAAATTATTTTGAAGTAAAACAGATAACTTATCAAACTCTAAGTCTGTTTTATATTTAATATCAACTTCTTCATTATTATTGGAGATTGACTTGTATTTATCTTTAAAGACAGGGACGAAGTCGTTCAAAAATATTTTTCTCTTAATGTGTATTTTTTCACCGATTGATTCTAATTGAGAATCGTAAACTTGTATAGTTTGTTTGTCGAATTTTTTATTTTTAAAAAACAGTTTAAGTAAACTATTTCTTTGTGTTAAAATCTTATTGTAGTTTATTAAATTCTCTAAATATTTCTTATCACTTTGAGATATAACACTATCGATAAACTTCCTTCTAATATCGCTTCCCTCTGCTATTAAATTTCTGTCACTTGGAGATATTATAACTAAAGGAATAAAACCAATGTGGTCACTAAATTTTTCATACTTTTTATTATTTCTTTTAATTACCTTTTTGTCATTTTTTTTAAAATTTATAATTACAACTTCTTCTTTAGACTCATTTCTATATAAGCCCTTTATTGCAAAAAAATCCTCACCATGCTTTATATTTTGGGAAGAGATTGGATTAAAATAACTTTTACCAAATGATAAATGATAGATAGCATCTAAAACATTAGACTTCCCAACTCCGTTAGGACCAATAAAACAATTAATTTTTGGATCTAAATTTACAGTTTTAGCACTAAAACTTTTGTAATTAGTTAAAGTTATTGATTTTAATATCATTAGAGGGATTAATAAAAAATGATTAAATTGAAATTTATTACTGCAAATTATTGAAAAATTACAAATATTTTATCCTTTTTTAAGAATAAAAATATATTTTTGCGACTCAAATATTTTTAATTATGGCAACTTATAAAAAAAAAGGTTCTAAATCTAAATCATCTAGAAACAAATTAGAAGAGTTAGAGAATAAATCCGCTACAGCTGGAGTTTTTAATACTTTAGATGATGGTGCATCTAAGACTGAAGAGTGGGTTGCCACTAATCAAAAATATATATTTATTACCATAGCTGTTGTTGCTTCCCTAGTTTTTGGTTATTTAGGTTTTGACAAATTTATTCAGCAACCTGCTGAGGTTAATGCCATGAACGAAATGCATCCAGCTCAGGTTCATTTTGAATCAGCAAATCAAACAAAAAATGATTCTTTATTCAATCTGGCTTTAAATGGTGCAGATGGGAAATTAGGTATGATTGATATTATTGAAAATTATTCAGGCACTAAGGCTTCAAATTTAGCTAATTATTATGCCGGCATGTCTTACCTTAATTTAAATGATTACCAAAACTCTATTAAGTACTTAAGTAAATTTACTTCTGAAGACGAGATTCTAGGAGCTACAGCAATTGGTTCAATCGCTGATAGTTTTTCTCAACTTAATCAGTTTGAAGATGCTTTTGAGTATTATGAAAAAGCAATAAATTATTCTAGTAATGGATTTACTGCTCCGATGTATTTACTTAAAGCAGGATATATAGGATTAGAAATTAATAAATCTAAAAAATCCTTAGCATTTTTTAATAGAATTAAAAATGAATATCCAAACTCTATTGAAGTTACCAATATTGACGCACTAATCGGTATGGCTAGTGCTTCTGCTAAATAAACATTAATGAGTACTAAAAACTCAAATTTATCAGATTTTGATAGTTCCAGTGTACCCAGAGGATCTTCATTAACTATTGGGATAGTTGTTTCAGAGTGGAATAAAAAAATTACAGAATCTTTGTTCAATGGTGCTTTCACTACTTTAACTGACTTTGGTGTTAAATCTGACAACATAAAAAGAATTGATGTTCCAGGTAGTTTTGAATTAGTTTTCGGATCAAAAAAAATGATTCAATCTAATGTTGATGTAGTTATTGCTATTGGATGTGTAATTAAAGGAGAGACCGAACATTTTGATTACATATGTAAATCTGTTTCTAGCGGTATTGTTGATTTAAATATTAATTTTGATACTCCAGTTGTTTTTTGTGTTTTAACTGATAATAATATGCAGCAATCTATCGATAGATCTGGTGGTATTCATGGAAACAAAGGAGTTGAGGCTGCTATTACTGCCTTGAAACTTGCTAATTTAAATTAGTCAAATAACTCATTCTTTAAAAGATATTATTCATTATTTTTAAGTAAATTTTTTTACTAAGTGTATGCTCAATTTTAACTCTAAAAATAATAAAGTTTATAATTACACAGAGAGGTTTGCTAAATCAAAACTTAAGCTCAAACCTAAGTTTGATGAATTTAGAACTACTCTTGGATCTAATGGTGGGATTAAAAATAAACTAACCAAAGCTTTAAATGATTATAATAACAAATCTGAAAAGTCAGTTAAAATAAGATTACTCATAATAACTTCAATTTTGATTTTTATATTTTTATATTTAATCGAATTTGATCTAAAAATATTTTTTTAATTAATGGATAATCTAATTAAATTACTACCTGACCATGTCGCTAATCAAATTGCCGCTGGTGAAGTTGTCCAACGACCTTCTTCAGTTGTTAAGGAATTATTAGAAAATTCAATTGATTCAGGAGCTAAAAAAATATCTTTATTAATAAAAGAATCTGGAAGAACGCTTATCCAGGTAGTTGATAATGGTTGTGGTATGTCTGAAAAAGATGCATTAATTTGCTTTCAACGACATTCTACCTCCAAAATTACTAACGCAGCAGATTTATTTAATCTATCTACAAAAGGATTTAGGGGTGAGGCTTTAGCTAGTATAGCCGCAATTTCTCATACTGAGCTAATTACAAAAAATAATACAAGTGAAATAGGGACGTTTATTAAGATTGAAGGAAATAAAATCACTCAAAACAAACCAATAGTCGCCAATGAGGGCTCATCAATTTCTGTAAAAAATCTTTTTTATAATGTTCCTGCACGAAGAAACTTTTTAAAATCAGATAATGTAGAAGTCAGGCATATAATAAACGAATTTCATAGAGTAGCTTTGGCACACCCAGAAATTCATTTTGAATTCGAAAATAATGAAAACCAGTTATTTAGTTTGCCAATTTCTAATATTCGACAAAGAATAGTTAATATATTTGGTTCTAAATCAAATGAAAAGCTAGTTCCAGTTAATGAAACAACAGAAGTTTTAAAATTATCAGGTTTTATTTTTAAACCTGAATTCTCAAAAAAATCTAGGGGAGAGCAATTCTTTTTTGTCAATAATAGATTTATTAAGAGCCCTTATTTAAACCATGCTGTTAACTCTGCATTCGAAGGTTTAATTAACACAGGATACAATGCCTCTTATTTTCTTTTTTTGGATGTAGATCCTAAAAGAATAGATATAAATATACACCCAACAAAGACTGAAATTAAATTTGATGATGATCACACAATCTATGCAATATTAAGATCTGCGATAAAACATAGTTTAGGTCAATTTAATATATCACCAATTTTAGATTTTGATAGAGATAAGAACTTAGATATCCCATATAAGTATGCTTCTATGACTTCAACTAATAATATTGATGTTGAAGTAAATCATAACTTTAACCCATTTGATAAGAATCAAAATGAATTAAATTTTAAAGATTTAAATCAATCTAAGGATAATCAACAATTAGAATATTCTGCTTTTCAAGGTGAATTAAATCCTCAGTTAGATTTAGACGGCGATTTAACTAATAAGTCGTCATCTAGTGTGTTTCAACTTAAAAACAAGTATTTAGTTAATAAGATTAAATCTGGTTTGGTTATAATAAATCAAAATAGAGCACATCAACGAATTTTATATGAAAACTTTCTTAAATATATAACTGTTCAAGGAAATGATTCACAAAAACTAATATATCCTGTTGAAGTTCAGCTATCTATTAAAGAAATTGCTATAATTGAAAACTTTAAAACTCAATTAAATAATTCAGGTTTTTTATTTGACACAATTAATAATGAAACCCTTTCATTTTCATCACTTCCGAACTCAATAGAAAAAGAGAATTTAGAGTCGGTAATTAGATCTTTATTAGACAATATCAATAATGAAATACCTGATGATAATTTTAGTCAAACAGATATGATTTCAAAATCATTATCTAAAAGTATGGCAATTAAAAATGGTCAACATCTAAGTGTTAGCGAAATGGATTTTATAGTTAATGGATTATTTGCATGCAAAGAACCTAATACATCACCATTTAATAAAAGAACTTATATAACTTTAACAAAAGATGATTTAGATAACAAATTCAATTAAATATGTTTAGATCAATTACAGATGGAGTTAAGCACTTATTAATCATCAATGTGATTATGTTTGGAGCTACAATGCTAATTAGTCCTGAGATGATGTATTCAAGTTTTGGTCTGTTTTTTCCAGAAAATAATATGTTTCAGATTTGGCAGATTTTCACCCATATGTTTATGCATGGAGGTATAAGTCACATATTGTTTAATATGTTTGCACTTTTTATGTTTGGAACTGCAGTTGAACAGATTTACGGTACAAATAAATTCTTATTATTATATTTTTCTTCTGGTTTAGGTGCAGCACTAATTGCTCTACTTTTTTCATACTATAGTTTTTACTCCATTCTGGATATATTAGTATCATCTGATATAAATAAATCAGAAATTTTAGATACTTTAAATCATGGTAAATATAATACTGGATGGTTATCAGTAATTAATGAAGTTGATCTAAATACTTTTATTTCGGCATTTAATACAAGTATGGTTGGAGCGTCCGGAGCAATCTTTGGCATTTTAGTAGCCTTTGGTTATCTATTTCCAGAAACTAAATTAATGCTATTATTTGTCCCATTTCCTATTAAAGCTAAGTACTTTATCCCTGGAATAATTTTATTGGACTTATTTTCTGCTACAACTGGGGTTTCAATATTTAGTCCTAGTAATACTGCCTATATTGCACATCTTGGTGGAGCACTAACAGGTTTTTTAGTTATATATTATTGGAAAAAAAATCAATTCAATTCTAATAGATGGGATTAAACGAAATTAAGTTAAAATATCAATCATTTTCAATCTTTGAAAAGATTATACTTTTTAACGTATTAATCTTTTTGTCTTCATTTTTTTTAAAAAGTTTTCTTCTTGATTTTTTTCAACTTAACTCAAATTTTCAAAGCCTTATACTTAACCCTTGGACTTTACTAACTTATTCATTTATACATATCGGTTTTTTAGATATTGTTTTTAATATGCTGATACTTTTTTATGTTAGTAGATTATTGGTTGATTTGTTTAGTACTACTATTCCTTTAAAAATATATTTTTATGGTATTATTACCGGTGGCATATTTTTTATATTATTTTCTTCAATCTTAAGCATTGACAGTGTAGGATTTAATTTAATTGGAGCTTCGGCAGGGGTAAGAGCTCTTTTAATATTTTTATGTGTTTATATGCCTAATAAGCAAGTTAAAATTGCCTTTTGGAATATAGAACTAAGATATATAGCTTATTTTATATTAATTGTAGATATACTAGGAGCTTTTGGAACAAACTCTGGAGGATATATTTCTCATCTTGGAGGAGATTTACTTGGTCTATATTTTTATTCTAATTTATATTCAAATAATAAAACTTCTTTTTTTAATTGGGAATCTATCAAATCATATTTTTTCAAGAAATCCTCAATGAATTATTATAAAAATAAAAATTCAAATAAATCTAGACTTAAAAATGATGTAGCTACTCAAAAAAGAATTGATGTTATTCTAGAAAAAATTAGCAAAAGTGGATATGAAAATTTATCTAAGGATGAAAAAGAATTTTTATTTAAAGTTGGTAAAAAGTAAAATCTAAATGAAGAATCTCAATTTTATTGATAAGCTACTTTATTTTGTTAATTCAATTTTAGCAATCTTATTACTATTTTCTTTTTTATTACAGTTTATAAAACCAAGTCTCTTTCCTTATTTATCTTTTATGAGTTTATCAGTTCCAATTTTAATAATAATTAATTTATTGTTTTTTATCTATTGGTTGGTAAAACTTAAAAAGCAATTTATTCTATCTCTATTTGTACTATTAATTGGATATAATCAGGTGCTTTCTTTTTTTAAATTATCTGATAACCTTGAGCGAGTTAGTCCAGATACTATCAGTGTAATGAGTTATAATGTTCGTTTATTCAATTTGTATAATTGGATTGATAGTGATGTGGAAAATGATATCATTTCTTTTATAGGCAGTCAAGACCCCGATGTGATTAATATGCAAGAATATAGATCTACAGAAAGATTCTCACTAGATAAATATCAATTCCAACATTCATCTTTAAGTGATGGAAAAACTAGTTATGGTCTAGCTACTTTTTCTAAATTACCAATAGTAAATAAGGGGATAATTAAATCTGATAATCTATCAACAATTGCTATATTTATTGATGTTAAAAAATATTCAGATACCTTGAGGTTTTATAACATTCATTTGCAATCTTTTAAACTTGAATCTGAATTAGAAATATTAGATCAAAACAATTCAGATAAAATTTTAAATATATTTGATAATACATTTAAAATTCAAGAAAATCAATCTAATATCATTTCTAAACATATTGAAAAATCTCCTTATAAAGTGGTAGTTTCAGGCGATTTTAACAATACAGCTTACTCTTATGTTTATAATCTTTTAAAAGCAGACTTAGTTGACTCGTTTGATTCTGCTGGAAGTGGCTTTGGAAGTACATACAACTTTAAATACTTTCCTATGAGAATAGACTTTATATTAATGGATAAAACATTTAGGATAAATGACTTTAAAACCTTTAGTCAAAATTTATCCGATCATTATCCTATAGTATCTACTTTTAACTTATAAAGTCTATTAGTTTAACTAATTATTCATTAATAACACAGAATTCTTTCCTTCACTAAAGATTAGATCTAGAATACTTAAATTATTTAAATATCCGTGCTTTGATTCAAAAACCTGGATGTACTTAGGGGTTTCAATTTTCTTTTCTTTTCTAGCATTACTTAAGTCTCTTAAATCAATAATGTCATTAGTCTTTTCTACATACTCACTACTAATTTTGAAATCTAAATCTAGATCTAGTAGATTAGAAATCAATTTAATGCATTTAATATTAAAATCAACTAAAAATTTTTCTTTTTTAGAGTATAACTTGATAAAATCATCTTCAAAATATTCAAAATAAGGAGAACTTCTATAGGCACTTTGTAATGACTTTAGATGTAAATCCATCCAATTACTCTCATAAGATATTTTAACATCCTTAAATAATTCTCTGTTTTTATGAGTATGAATTACTGGTATAAAAAGACCTAGCTTTCCGTTAGCACCATAAATATAGGTTCTGTTTCTAAATGTTTGTTTTTGATAATTATCACTTACCTCGAAGTGAATATTGTTGGCTTTAATTATTTGGATAAACTGATGAATATTAGGAAAATAATTTGGATGAATTAGAATATCCATTAATCTTCTTTTTTATATTTTTTCCATTTTTTAATTCCAAAATAAATGCCAAGAAATACTAAAAATGGTACAAAATAGGATGTAGGAGTGCCTTCTCCATGTACAGTTGTAAACATTCTATCCCATCTTATTTTATTAAATCCTTTTCCATTTGTATTCCAACTCATCCATTTAAATACAGGTTTTCCAACAACATGATCAAATGGTACAAACCCCCATGCTCTAGAATCCTGAGAGTTATGACGATTATCACCCATTAACCAATAATAATCTTGTTTAAATGTATAGTCTTGAGCAAGCTGTCCATTTATGAAGATATTATTTCCATTAACTTTCAGGGTATTGTTTTCATAAACTTCAATCACTCTTTTGTAAAGTGGTAAATTTTCAATATTTAAATCTATTGTTGTTCCCTTTTCAGGAATATATATAGGTCCAAAAAAATCGTTGTTCCAATTGTAATTTTCATTATGAGGAAAAATATTTGAATCTCTTTCACCTTCAATAGATAAATACTTTTCAACTGAGCCTACATTTGGATGATTTTTAAATCTATCAACAGTTTTATCACCTATTGCAACAAACTGATAAGTATTTTCTCTATTTACTATTCCAAAGGGATCTGTGATATCATAATTGTTAACCATTACTTTTTTACTAAAAGTTCTGTTTTTAGGTTGAACTAGATATGAGAATTGTAATTCTGCGCGATCACTTAATTCATTTTTCTTCCCATTTATATAGACATACCCCTCTTTAATTTCGAGTGTATCTCCTGCAATACCTACAGATCTTTTTACATAATTGGTTTTTTTGTCAATCGGCTTGTAATGATATTTGTCTGTGTAATACATGTTAAGCATTGTATCCACAGGCCAGTTAAATACAACTATATCATTATTTTTTATTTTCTGAAAACCAGGTATTCTTAAGTAAGGAAGTTCGAATTCTTCTAAATATGATTTTGTCTTAATTAAAGGAATCGTATCGTGAACCATTGGTGCTGCAACTGCTGTCATTGGTACTCTAGCTCCATAATGAAATTTACTTACAAACAGAAAATCGCCAACAAGTAATGATTTTTCCAAGGATGATGTTGGAATAGTATAGGGTTGAATTACATAGTTATGAAATATAGTAGCAAGTATAATTGCCCAAAGAATTGAGCTGGTCCATTCTCCACTAGTACTTTTTGGGTTTATGTCTCTATTTTTAACATGATCTAGATCTAAAAAATAGTTGAGGTAATAGGTGTATAAACCTAGTGTAATGATGGTAAGAAAAGTATCTAGATAAGTGTTTTTGCCAAAACTTCTTGCTATTTCAACCCATATTACGATAAACATAATAACATTTATGACAGGTAAAAAAAGTAAAAAAACTAACCACCACTCACGATTAATTATTCGCATTAAAACAACGGCATTGTAAACAGGTATAAATGCTGCCCAAGGCTTTTCACCAGCTTTAATATATAATTTCCATGTACCTAGGCCATGGATAAATTGTACTGCGATAAATATTATAAACCAATCTTGAAATGACATTTTTTTTAATTTTTTGTAAAAATAACAATTCAGTTAAAACAATAACTACTATTTAACCCATGATTAACATATCACTTATAGAAAAACAACCTTTCTTATTTACTAACCACTCAGCTGAAATAACAGCACCAAGTGCAAATCCTTTACGATTTAAAGCTTCGTGTTTAATTGAGATTATATCATTTTCAGAGCTATAAGTTACTTTATGAACCCCATTAACCTCTTTTTCTCGAAAAGAATTAATATTAATTTTGTCCTCAGTATTTGAATCTAATTCCCAATCTCTATATCTAGAATCTGAAATAATGTCTTTAGCTAGTGTAATTGCTGTTCCACTGGGTTTATCAACTTTATGCACATGATGAGTTTCATCAATTGAAGTTTTATACTCATTTTTATCTGACATTAGATTAGCTAACTTTTTATTTAATTCAAAAAAAAGATTAGCCCCTAAGCTAAAATTAGAAGCATATAATAAACTTCCGTTTTTATTATCACATAACCTTTTAATGATATCAAAATCATCTAACCAACCCGTAGTACCCGATACAACTGGAACTCTACTATCTAAACAATTTTTGATATTTGTAAATGCTGATTCAGGAGTACTGAACTCAATAGTAACATCAACATCTTTAATTAAATTTAAATTAAAATCATTGGTTTTAAAACTTATTGAATGTCCTCTATCGATAGCAATTTTTTCAATCGCTTTGCCCATTTTTCCATATCCAATTATACCAATCTTCATAATTTTAATTTTAGACTCAGAGAAAGATCTGAAGTCGAATTAACTTCGTTAAAATTATAAACTGGAGCTAGAGACAGATTATCATCAATATTGTATTGCATTAAGTGCGCGTCTACATTTGCGTCAATTATATTTAATGCATAGAGGCCAATTGTTACTAAGATGGACATTTCTTTGTTTCTTTTTAGTTGCTTTTGAGCTCTTATAAGACCATCATTCGAAATGTTTGGTGTAGCACCAGATCCCCAAAATTCATCATCGGAAAAACCAGCTAATCTTCTTTTATATGCTCCACGATAACGTTTGTAACTATCGTTGTTTTGATTATGAAAATAGATTCCACTTCCTAGTGCTGCATAAACAATTGGTATTTTCCAATATTTCTTATTATAAGCTTGTCCTAATCCAGGTAAAACAGCAGAAAAAAATGCAGCTTTTGCAGGAGCTAAAACTTTTTTCTTTTCTAATTTCTCATCTATTTCTTGAGTAAAAATACTCTGGGATAGAAATAAAGTAATTAAAAATAAAAATAACTTATTGTTTGTCATTTAATAATTTATTAATTCTTTCGAATTCTATTTCGTTGTCAAAATTTACAACAAAATTTCCTTTTCCATTTTTACCTTTATTGATAATTACTTCTGTTTGAAGTAGAGAACTCTTAAATTTTTCTTTTATTTTACTTGTAACTTTTGAAGTTTTTCCTTTTAAATCTCTAACAAGTAGTTCGGTATTTCTAACGGATAAATTTTTAGAAATTATTTTTTTGTAGATGTTTAATTGATCCTTATTAGAATTTACATTTATTAGCGCTCTACCATGACCCATAGAAATAAACCCATCTCTGATTCCACTTTGTATAATTGGATCTAATTTTAATAGTCTTAGGTAATTACTAATAGTAGTTCTGTTTTTTCCAATTTTGTCACTTAGTTCTTCCTGAGTTAAATTGATTTCTTCTATTAACCTTTGATAGGAAATTGCAATTTCGATAGCATCTAAATCTTGTCTATGAATATTTTCTACAAGAGCCATTTCTAATGAATCTTGATCATTTGCCTCTCTTACGTAAGCTGGAATATTTTTTAAACCAAGTTCTTTACATGCTCTTAGTCTTCTTTCTCCAGAGATTAATTGATAATTATTGTTTTCTATTTTTCTAACCGTAATAGGTTGAATTATTCCAATATTCTTAATGGAAATACTAAGTTCTTGTAAAGAAGTATTATTAAAATTAGATCTAGGCTGAAATGGGTTTACTGATATTTCATCAATATTAATTTCATTAACACTAGATTTAATAGTGTCCGTTTCTTTTGAACTTAACATCGCAGATAAGCCTCTCCCTAAAACTTGTTTCTTATTAGCCATTTATACTTTAATTTTTTGAAATTAATTCTCTCGCTAGACTTAAATAATCTTCAGCCCCTTTGCTTCCAACGTCGTAATTAATAATACTCTCACCATAACTTGGTGCTTCTCCAAGTTTAACATTACGTTGAATGATTGTTTTAAATACCATATCTCCAAAATGATTGTTTACCTCTGCAACAATTTGATTGGCAAGTTTTAATCGAGAATCATACATGGTCAGTAACATTCCTTCTATTTCTAAATTAGAATTGTGTATTTTTTGAATGTTCTTGATAGTATTTAATAGCTTCACAAGACCTTCAAGTGCAAGATACTCACATTGAATAGGAATTATTACTGATGTTGCTGCAGTTAATGCATTTAAGGTAATAAGACCAAGTGAAGGAGCACAGTCAATTATAATATAGTCATAATCTAAATTACATTTACTTATGGCTTTTTTTAACATGTATTCCCTTTCAGCTGTATCCACTAATTCAATTTCTATAGCCACAAGGTCAATGTGTGAGGGGATAATATCTAAATTCGGAACATCAGTTTTTTGAATGCAATCTGTTATCTCTTTTGTATGCTCTAAAACCTGATAAGTACCAGATTCTACAGATTCAGTGTCAACGCCTAAAGAAGAGGTAGCATTAGCCTGAGGATCAGCATCAATAAGTAACACTTTTTTTTCTAAAACACCCAATGAAGCTGCTAAATTAACTGAAGTAGTTGTTTTACCAACACCACCTTTTTGATTTGATACAGCAATAATTTTAGTCATTAGTATAGGTATTTACAAAAATTAAAAATACAACTAATTAGGTATAATTAAAATATAACTTGTTAACATTTTAAGAGGGAAAAATTAATATTGATACTATTTATTTAATAGTATGGTAAGAATGGTTTTAGCTGTTTCACTAATTTTTGTACCTGGTCCAAAAATTGCAGTAACTCCCTCTTGTTTTAAGAATGCGTAATCTTGTTTAGGAATTACTCCACCAACAATAACCATAATATCTTCTCTTTGATATTTTTTTAGTTCTTTAATAACTTCTGGAACTAAGGTTTTATGTCCACCAGCTAAAGAAGATATACCCAATATATGAACATCATTTTCTATTGCTTGTTTGGCTGCTTCATAAGGGGTTTGAAATAAAGGACCAATATCTACATCAAAGCCTAAATCGGCATAACTAGTAGCAACAACTTTTGCTCCACGGTCATGTCCATCTTGTCCCATTTTAGCAACTAAAATTCTAGGTCTTCTGCCATCAATGACAGAAAATTTATCTGCTAATTCTACAGCTTCTTTAAATGAATCGTCGTTTTTAATCTCTTTACTATACACTCCTGTAAAAGTATTAATTTTTGCTTTATACCTTGTGAAAACTTTTTCTAAAGCAGTACTTATTTCTCCAATAGTAGCTCTGTTTTTAGCCGCTTCTACTGCTAAAGCTAATAAATTTTCATTCGTACTTGCTGCATTTGTTAAATTAGTTAAAGAAACATCTACTTTTTTTTGATCTCTTGCTTTTTTTACTTTTTTTAATCTTTCAATCTGTAAATCCTTAACCTTTTTGTTATTTATTTCTAAATATTGTATCTGTTCATCGTAATCAACTTTGAAATCATTTACACCTACTATTATGTCTTTTTTAGAATCAATTTTTGCTTGTTTTTTTGTCGCTGATTGTTCAATTCTCATTTTTGGAATTCCTTTTTCAATTGCTTTTGTCATCCCTCCATAACTCTCAATCTCTTCTATATGTTTCCAAGCCTTTTCGACAAGACTATGGGTTAAGTTTTCTACATAATAACTACCTCCCCAAGGATCTACGGTTCTTGTGATTTTAGTTTCATGTTGTAAATACAACTGAGTGTTTCTCGCAATTCTTGCAGAGAACTCTGTAGGTAGAGCTATGGCTTCATCTAAAGAGTTAGTGTGCAAACTTTGAGTTCCTCCAAATACAGCTGCGCTTGCTTCTACGCATGTTCTTGTAATATTATTGAAAGGGTCTTGTTCGGTTAAACTCCAACCACTAGTTTGACAATGAGCTCTAAGCATTAGTGATTTTTTGTTTTTAGGATTGAATTTTTTCATGAGTTTACTCCACAAAAGTCTACCGGCTCTAAGTTTTGCAATTTCCATAAAATGATTCATTCCTATTCCCCAGAAAAAAGATAGTCTGGGCGCAAAATCATCAATATTTAACCCAGCCTTAAGACCATTTTTAACATATTCTATTCCGTTACAAAGTGTGTAAGCTAATTCTATATCGTTAGTAGCTCCAGCTTCTTGCATATGGTAACCAGAAATACTTATACTATTGAATTTTGGCATTTTTTCAGATGTATATTTAAAAATATCTGAAATTATCCTCATAGATTCTCTTGGTGGATATATGTATGTGTTTCTAACCATATACTCCTTTAAAATATCATTTTGAATAGTTCCTTTTAAGTTACTGATTTTAACTCCTTGTTCCTGCGCGGCAACTATATAAAAAGCCATTATAGGTAACACAGCGCCATTCATTGTCATTGACACACTCATTTGATCTAAAGGAATTTTATTAAAAAGTATCTTCATGTCCTCTACAGTATCAATAGCTACACCAGCCTTTCCTACATCTCCTGAAACTCTTAGGTGATCTGAATCGTAACCTCTATGAGTTGCTAAATCAAATGCAACTGATAATCCTTTTTGTCCGCCTTTTAAGTTCTTTTGATAAAAGGCATTACTTTCTTCAGCGGTAGAGAATCCAGCATATTGTCTAATTGTCCATGGCTTTGTTGTATACATACTTGAATAAGGTCCTCTCAAAAAAGGTTCAATACCGGCGCCAAAACCTAAATGCCCTAGTTGATCTAAGTCATTAACATCATATCTAGATTTAATATTTATTTCTTCTGAAGTTTCAAAATCTGTAGTATTAACTTTTGAAATTGACAACTGTTCTAGTTCGATATTTTTGAATCTATTTCTATTCATTTTCGAGTCGAATTTTTTCACTTTCAGTGGCTAATCTTTTTTTAATTAGTGGCTCTATCAAGGTTTTTTTAGATTCTTTAGTAGGGAAGGGGTTGATGTCTAATTGGTGTTTCATTTTCTCATCCATATTAGCATAACAATTAGAACCAACTAGAATTTCTAATTTTGAATTGTAGTTTGTTTGTTCCTTAGACGCATTTTCTTTTATTTTCCTTTGAATTGTACCATTTTTCAGATGATCTAAAAAACCCGACTTACAATCTAATTCTTTAAATAATTTAAATGATTTTTTCGATAATTCATCAACTAGGTAGCTGATATAGTAAGATCCAGAAATAGGATTTTTTACTTTATCAATATGGCTTTCATGCTTTAGAATTAGCAATTGATTAATTGCTATTCTTTTGGAAAACTCATTTCTATTTTTATAAATTGAATCGTAATTAAAATTTTTTACAGAATTAGCACCTCCTAAAATGGCAGCCATACACTCAGAAGTAGATCTAATAAGGTTATTGTTATAATCATAAATAGTTTTATTTCTACCAGTAGGAATTGCTATTATATGAACGTTATTAATTGGAATTCCATAAGAATTACTTATGGTTTTCCATAATATTCTAAACGCCTGAATCTTTGCAATTTCAAAAAAATAGTTAGAACCAACAGCTATCTCAAAATTTAGTTGTTTAATAATATTACTGCCAAAGAGATTTATATACTCATTGGCCTGACACATTGAATAACTAATTTGTTGTAAAATATTAGCTCCTGCCTCTTGAAAGTTTGAGGATTTAAGCTGTATGACTGACTTAAAATGTGTTATTGTTTTTAGTATTTTTTTAAATCTAATAACTTCTTCCTTGTAATTTGTTTTCCAATTTCCGCTAGACAAGTAATCTCCTAGTAAATCTTGGTCGAGATGAAATAGATATTTATTTTCTTTAGCATATTCATTTAATTTTGATAAAATCAGTTCATCTAAATCTTCTAGCTTAAAATATATATTTATATATGTCAGATCAATATCATCAAATAATATATCAAGATTGATATTTTTCTTATGAATATGAATAGTTATGTCATAAACTTCTTGAGTTATGAGTTTTTTTATTTCTTTATTTGATTTAGACTCTTCGGTTAAATAAATTTCCTGTGAAATATTCCAATTTTCAGCAAGAAAGAAAGTGTTAGCTGATTTATATTTATCTGTAAAAAAAGGTTTAACATTAACTCCTTCATTAGAAGTCCAATTAACCTCAGAATTAAAATCTTTTCCAGTCAAGTCAAATTGAATCTGTTGTTTCCAGTGTTTTTCTGAAATTGAATCAAATTCTTTAAACAAATTAGACGTCATTATTATTTCTTTACATTACTACTGTCAAATTCAATTATGAAAATATCTTCGTTTTCCCTTTTCATAAATAACTTTTCTCTTGCATACTTTTCTAAGCCACTATCAGATTGGATTTTAGACAACTCTTTTTTGTCTTTTTCAATCTCATTTTTATAGTATTCAGTTTCCTTTTTTAATTCATTTATTTGTTCGTTTAGTTCAAGATGAACTAATGTTGAGTTACTGTCAAAAAAAACCATCCATATGGCAAATAATAATAAAATTAGTACATAAATGTTTTTAAAAATAGATGGAATTTTAAATTTCATTTTTCAATACTTTTTTTATAAAATTACTGATTATTACATCACAGCCACTATCCAAGTTGTTGTTTTCTAAAATAAGATCGCAGTATTTTTTTACAGGATCGATATGTAAATTATGCATAGGGTGAAGTAATTCGTTAAATAATTTTATTGTATTAAGCTTGTTTCTTCCTCTATCAACAAAATCTCTTTCAACTCTTCTTTCTTCACGAATATTTTCAGCTACATCTATATAAATCCTATGGTTTAGAATATTCCTAATATTTTCATCACTTAAAATCAGTATTCCTTCAATTATAATGATTTTTTTTGGCTTAATTAAGGTTGTGTCTTTGGTTCTTAAATGATTTGTAAAACAGTAGTTAGGTCTATTTATACTAAACCCATCTTTTAATAATTTTAAATGCTCATAAAATAGTTCAAAGTCCAGAGCTTCAGGAATATCGTAATTTAACTTGTCCCTTTGCTCAAAGGTTAAGTTTGAATTATCATTGTAGTAAGAATCTTGAGAAAGAACACATATATCTTTATCAGAAATTTCGTTAATTATTTTATCAACTATTGTTGATTTACCACAGCCAGTACCACCTGTTATTCCAATTAAATACATTTAATAAAATTTATTAACCAAAGTTATAATTAATTTGGTAAGATTTTAATAATTCCAAGATTTTCAACTCCAGCATATACATAACCTTTAGGACCAATTTCTAAAGACCTGACCCTACCAATTCCTTCAAATAATTTTTCTTCCTTTATAACACTATTACCATCTATTACACATAGGTGTAGATATTCAAATTTTAAAGAACCAATAAGAAGGTTGTTTTTTAGTTTAGGATATATGTCACTTGTCACAAATACCATTCCACTTGGTGCAATTGAAGGTACCCAATAATGTATAGGGTCTTCCATTCCTTCTAATGTTGTATTATCTGTAAACTTAGTTCCTATATAGTTAACGCCATAACTCGCTAGAGGCCAGCCGTAATTTTTACCAGGACTTATTATGTTAATTTCATCCCCTCCTCTTGGTCCATGTTCATGAATCCAAATTTCATTTGATAAAGGATTGATAGCTATTCCTTGAGGATTTCTATGACCATAAGAGTAAATGGCTTTTTTTGCATATCGGTCTTTTACAAATGGATTGTCAATTGGAATACTTCCATCGTCATAAAGACGATATATCTTACCACCATCTCTTTTGATATTCTGCGGGTTCACATTTCTATTGCCTCTGTCACCAATTGAAAAATATAAATCATTATTATCATCAAAAACAATTCTACTCCCAAAATGTTGTCCTTTTTTGCTATTTGGAGTTGCACTATATAAAAGTTCTTTATTCGTAATTGTATTTCCACTTATTTTAAATCTCATGAGTGAAGTATTAGCTCCATTTTTATCATCATTTGAAGAAGCGTAAGTAATGTAAATCCAGCCATTTTCTTTATAGTTTGGATGAAGTTCAATGTCTAGTAAACCACCTTGACCTAAATCTACAATTTCAGGTAATCCATTTATAGTAGTTTTAATTCCATTTTTAAAATGAATTAGTTTACCTTCTTTTTCAGTAATTAGTATAGATTTTTCACTTAAAAAAACAAACGACCAGGGGTTGTTTAGGTCAGATACAATTAATTCATAGTTTTCTTTAAGATTTAATCCAGTTGAGAAAACTTGTACTGTAAGAAGGAATATTGATAAATTAGATAGTATTTTTTTCACTTTATTTTTTGTTTTAAATTACAAAAAAATCAGAGAGATATTAAAAGAAAATTATATATTTGGCTTCTATAATTATTCGGGGTGTAGCGTAGCCCGGTTATCGCGCCGCGTTTGGGACGCGGAGGTCGCAGGTTCGAATCCTGCCACCCCGACTAAATTATTAAATTACTCATATTTAACTTTTCAATTATGAAATCCAACTCTAAAAAAATTAAGTGTCTAATTATAGGTTCAGGACCTGCTGGATATACTGCTGCTATTTATGCTGCAAGAGCTAATATGAGTCCAATTTTATATCAAGGAATTCAACCAGGCGGACAACTGACTACTACAAATGATGTTGAAAATTTTCCTGGATATCCAGATGGAATCACTGGCCCTGAAATGATGATTCAACTACAAAAACAAGCTGAGAGATTTGGGACAGATGTTAGAAGTGGTTGGGTCACAAAAGTTGAGTTTGACAAAGGATTAAGAGTATGGGTTAATGACAGTGAAGAATTAAATTGCGAAACTATTATAATATCTACAGGTGCCTCTGCCAAATATTTAGGTTTAGAATCAGAGCAAAAATATTTAAAACTTGGTGGTGGAGTTTCTGCTTGTGCTGTTTGTGATGGATTTTTCTACAAAAATCAAGATGTTATAATTGTTGGTGCTGGAGATTCTGCTTGTGAAGAGGCTCATTACCTGTCTAAGTTATGTAAAAAAGTTACTATGCTAGTAAGAAGAGATGAGTTTAGAGCTTCTAAAATTATGCAAGAAAGAGTTAAAAATACTGATAATATTGATATTCTATTTAACACAGAAACTGTTGAAGTTATCGGAAATGATCAAGTTGTTGATTCAGTTTTAGTTAAAAATAATAAAACCGATAAGCTTACTACAATTCCTGTTACTGGTTTCTTTGTAGCTATTGGTCATAAACCTAACACTGATATATTTAAGCCATATTTAAACATGGATGAAACAGGTTATATAGTAAATGAACCTGGGTCCAGTAAAACAAACATTCCTGGAGTTTTTGTTTCTGGTGATGCAGCTGATCATGTTTATAGACAGGCAATTACTGCTGCTGGAACGGGTTGTATGGCAGCCTTAGATGCAGAAAGATATTTAGCATCATTGTAATTATATGAATCAATTAAAATATACTTTTTTTCTATTTTTTCAACTTCCATCAGCCTTCTTTTGTGGAGTTAGACTAAAGTATTTAGATTCTTTTAAATCAATTGTTTCAATTAATCATTCATGGTTTAATAAAAACCCTTTTAAATCAATTTTCTGGGCAGCACAGGGAATGGCTGCTGAACTAACAACAGGCTCACTTATAAAAAATGCTATTAAAGAAAGTGGAGTGAATGTCTCGTATCTTGTAGTAGAAAACAAATCATCTTTTTATAAGAAAGCCACTGGAAAAATAATTTTTGAATGTAATCAAGGAAAAGAGTTACAAGATTTATTTAATTCTTTTGATAAAGATAATAATAAAGCAATTATTGAGCTTAAATCTATTGGTACAGACTCAAATAATATAAAAGTTTCAGAATTTAGTTTTACTTGGTCATTGAAGGTTAGGTCTTAACTTTTGAAATTTTTAAATATATACTGCCCTTTAAGTACCTCTTTTTTATCATTCAAAACATCATCCATTTTTTTAAATTCAATTAATATTTTTTTTGCTTGATTAATTATTTTAATACCAACATCTGATAATTCAATTGGTTTTTTTGTTCTATCAAATATATTCACCTTTAATTCTTCTTCAAGCTTTTGTATTTGCATACTTAAAGTTGGTTGAGACACCTTACATAAATTCGCAGCCTTAGTAAAATTCCTGGTTTTTTCTAACGTAATTATATAATTTAATTGTGTGATGGTCATCTTAATACTTTTACATTATTAATAAAAATATTACTTATAGGCCAATCCAAATCATCAGTATCTACGCCAGCAATTTTATCTACTACATCCATACCTTTTGTAACTTTACCAAAAATAGTATAGTCTCCATCTAAAAAGTGTGCTCCTGTTTTACTTTGTACGATAAAAAATTCGTAAGGTGAGGCTAGTTTATGAGGGTTTTTTATAATACTACTAGGCATACTGACCATTCCTCTAGAGTGTTTAAATCCATGGTTGTTATCAACTGGTAATAAATATTTTCCGATTGACTTTCTTTTTTTCCAAATTTTCCTGTTATCACTATTACCTGCTTGAATTATAAAGTTATTAATAACTCTATAGAACTGTGTACTTTTGAAATAATTTAGTTTAGATAAATACAAGAAATTAGATCTATGAAACTTAGTTTCATTAAAAAGAGTTATTTCAATCTTTCCCATGTCGGTGTCTAACTCTACAACATTTTCTTTGTGTAACTTATCATACTCTAAGAAAAAATCCATAGAGTTTTTTTCTGTTAAAATAAATTTAGATTCACCTTTTGAGGTTTCTTTTTTTACTTTAGTAATACTGGTAACTTTAGTTTTATTTATATTTTCCTTATCTTTTTTAGCGCAGGAAGATAATAATGAAGTAATTAAAAATATATATAGTAATCTCATTACTTATTAAAAATGAATTTTAAAGATTTAAAACGTATAACACCAAAGTTAAAGTTAAGTAATTTAAATTCAAAAACATCTCAGATTAAACTAGCACCGAGTTTTAGAAAAGAATTTATAAAACTTAATAGTAATAAGCTTTTAAACTCAAAGAAAGCTGCTGTAATAGCTGCTTTATACGAAGATGATAATAAAGTAAGGCTAATATTGATTTTAAGAAACACGTATAACGGAGTTCATTCAAATCAAATTGGTTTTCCTGGTGGTAGGGTAGAAGATTATGATAAAACTTTATTTGATACAGCAATTAGAGAAACTTATGAAGAAATTGGGGTAAGGGTACAAAAAAATGAATTAATTAGAGAATTACATGAAATTTATATCCCTCCAAGTAATTTTAATGTATATCCTTTTTTAGTTATTTTAAATCACCCACCTTCTTTTGTTAAAGATGATAAAGAAGTTAAAGAAGTTATTACAATTGACTTAGAATCTTTGCTTAATTGCAAAATTACTCAAACTCAAATACCAATTCCTGCAAAATTAAATGAATTGAATATACAAAATGACGTGGAAGTGCCAGCCTTTAAATTAGCTGGCTATAATGTGTGGGGAGCTACAGCAATGATGCTTTCTGAAATAAGAGATTTAATTAACGATGTTATATAACTTTTATTAACTTAGCACTTCAATCATTTAGATACACGTGGGTCTTTTTAAGAGAAATCCTTTTGGACATATTTTATTTTTAAAGAAATGGTTAATTCGTATTCTTGGTACTTTATCCCATCGCAGATTTAGAGGTTTCAATGAACTAAAAATTGAAGGCTCTGAAATAATAAAAAGTTTACCTGATAAAAATGTCTTATTTATTTCTAATCACCAAACATATTTTGCAGATGTAGTTTCTATGTTTCACGTATTTAATGCTAGTCTAAAAGGAAGGGTTGATTCTATAAAAAATGTTGGATATTTATGGCACCCTAAACTTAATATGTATTTTATTGCTGCAAAAGAAACAATGACATCAGGCTTGCTACCAAAAATAATGGCATATGCCGGATCTGTAAGTATTGAGAGAACTTGGAGAAGTAAAGGGGAAGATGTTAAAAGGCAAGTTAAAATGAGTGATATATCTAAAATTGGTACTGCATTAAACGATGGTTGGGTAATTACCTTTCCACAAGGAACTACAACTCCTTTTAAGCCCATTAGAAAAGGAACTGCATTTATTATTAAACAATATAAACCTATCGTAATCCCTATTGTTATTGATGGATTTAGAAGATCATTTGATAAAAAAGGGTTAAGGATCAAAAAGAAAAACATTCTTCAATCAATGGAAATTAAAGCTCCCTTAGATATTGATTATGAAAATGAAACTCCTGAGGATATTGTTAAAAAAATTGAATATGCAATTGAACAACATCCTTCATTTTTAAAAGTTATTTCTAAAGAAGAATTAAAAAGAAATAATGAGCTAAATAAAAAAAGAGAGTGGTAGTTATTTTTTTGGAGGTAAGGGGCCTCTAAGATGAATAATTAACGCATTTAGAAAGTTTCTTAACATTTGGTCCCCACATTCTACATATTTTGGGTGATTTTCATTTCTAAAAAACGCATTAAGTTCACTTTTTGAAACTTTAAAATCTACAAGTGTAAATATTTTTATAATATCATTATCTCTTAGTTTGTGAGCTACCCTAAGTTTTTTAAAAATGTCATTATTAGTTAGTCCCATTTTCTATTTTTTTTTATTTTTTACATACTTTTCAAGCCATTGGTCCTGTTCCCATAATACATGAAAAATACTTTCCTTAGATCTGTATCCATGACTTTCCTTTGGTAACATTACAAGTCTTACAGTAGCACCTAAACCTTTTAAGGCATTAAAATATCTTTCACTTTGCATTGGATATGTTCCTGAATTATTGTCATCTTCACCATGAATTAATAATAGTGGTGTTTTCATCTTGTCTGAGTGCATAAATGGTGACATTGAATAATATATATCTGGTGATTCCCAATAGCTTCTTTCTTCACTTTGAAAACCAAAAGGAGTTAAGGTTCTATTGTAAGCTCCGCTTCTTGCTATGCCAGCAGAAAATAAATTACTGTGAGATAGAAGATTAGCAACCATAAAAGCCCCATAACTGTGTCCTCCGACAGCTACACGGTTAGTGTCTATGTAGCCCAGTTTATTTACAGCATTAATGGCAGCCTTTGCGTTATCAACTAATTGTGTCCTAAAACTGTCATTTGGCTCTATATTATCTTCTCCAACAATTGGAAAGGATGCGTCATCTAAAACAACATAACCTTTTGTAATCCAATAAACCATTGAACCATAATATGGGTATGTAAATTTATTTTCATTTTTTGTACTTTGCCCTGCACTAGATTTATCTTTAAATTCCCTAGGATAAGCCCATAAAATCATAGGTAACTTTTCTTTCGATTTCTTATCATACTCAACAGGTAGATACAATACTCCAGAAAGTTCAAGACCATCATCTCTTTTATATTTAATAACCTCCTTATGAGCATCTTTAATCGGATCAAAAGGATTTTTAAAATATGTGTACTGAGTAATTTTGTTATTGTTAATTTTTTTTATAAAATAATTTGGAAAATCAATAGCAGATTCAATTCTTACAAATAATTCATTATTACTAGGATTAAAATCAATTATTGATTCAAATTTATCAGTATACTGAGATTCAAATATTCTAATTTTTTTAAAATCTTTTATATTGATTTTATCAACAAATGGAAATTGTCCATTTTTGGTATATCCGTCTCCAATTAGAAATGCATTTCCTGATTGTAATTTAATTACATTTCTATTAAAAGAATTCTTTTCTTTTATAAAATAACCAGGATCACTGTAATTATCTTGATAATTTCTGTTTGTTATGATTGATGTATTTGAAACTGGTTTTGAAGGGTCGAATGCATATATTTTTTCATTTCTTGTATTCCACCAATAGTCATAAGCAATTGCAAAATTATCATTTCCCCAATCAATCCCTCTAAATCTATTAATAGTCTTTAAAACACTACTACCATCCCCATTAAATGGCTTGCTGAGTTCAAATACTTCATCTCTATATTCTACATTAACTAAGGGGTCTCCTGAGTCAAGAGCTTTAACATATGTTAAAGTTGAAGCTTTGTCAGATCTCCAACTGAAATTTCTTTTTCCTGTTCTGACAGACATAAACCCTTTAGGAAGCTCTTCAATTAAAGGAATATCAATTAGTTTTTGTATTAGCTCAGAGTCTTTTGAATATATTTTAACAGAGTTAGGAAATCTTCTGTAGGTAACTATGTATGAAAACGGTTTTTGAATTTCACTAATCATAACGTAATTGCCATCTGGTGAAACAGAAATACTTGTATACATCCCTTTATTTAACCATTTTTTATAGTCACCATCTAATGTGACTTTATATATTTCTGAAGTTGCAAGTTGTTCAAAATTAAATTCGTCTGTTTTGTTTTTTAATAAATCTTGATATGTTCTGTTTTGTGCCTTTTCTCCAAAATTTGATGAAATTGTTGGTCCTGACGGAACAACATTTGTTGATTCAATTAAATCCATTTTATCCTTTGGAATTACTTTTACAAGTAAACTGTTACTATCTGCAAACCAATTAATTACATTTCCAATATTTGAATTTAATTTAAGGTTAAATACTTTGTTTGCTGAGTTAGATTTTAAATTCAATATCCACAATTCAACCCCAAGATCAGTTGTATTAGTAAAGGCAATCATCTTTTCGTTTGGAGACCAACTAAGATTAGATATTTTTGGGTTTTTTGGCATCCCAACGATTTCTTTAGGATCAGCTTTGGAGTCATTAAAATCTTTTAGCTTAATATTATTATAATATGTAATTCTACTACCAATATTAGTTTTAGGATTTATTCTAAGTCCTGCAAGTCTTAACTCTTTTGTAGAAAGTTCTTCAATTGATTTATAGTTACTTCTGTATAAAAAAATCAAATAATCTTTATTATTATCGTAAATAACTGAGGGAGGTCTATCAAATTCAACTAAGTCTAATATTTCAGAAGAAGGTTTTTGGTATGAAATATTTTCTTGTGAAAAAGAATTTATTCCTAACAGTATTAAAATTGTAAGGAGTGTTTTTTGCATGTTATTTATATTTATGAAATAATTAATTATATATTAATTTATATTGTAGCAATTAAAATAATTTTATTCTAAAATTACTTTTCTTGTTGAGGGATTGAAAGGAGTTTCGATTAGATTACCACTTGAATCAATTAACTCAAGCTTAATATTAATCTCTCCTTTGGGAAGTCCCTCTATATAATAAGGAGCCCATTCATCTATTATAAACTCATTGTCTTGAATTGTAGCTCTTACTTTATTTCCGTTACTGGAAATTTCTGTATTAACTAAATAGAAATCAAGTAATAACCTTTCTGTATCAGCCCCTTTATAAGTTCCTTTTGGTCTACTGTAAAATAAAAATTCACTTTCAAGATCAACTTGATTTTCTCCAACTTGGGTTAATATGAAAGCATTTTTATTTTTTACAGACTCGTGATATGACCTTGACAAAAATGCAAGTATTACATTGCTCTCTTTTTCAAAATCTTTTGAAAAACTGTCTATGTAATGAGCAGAGTAAGGCCCATTATTAACAATAAAATGTATATGTTGACCTTTTGCAGAATTTGCAAGCTGATAATCAAAGTTCTTAGAAGTTTGTATACCAAGACCATAATTCTCTATATCAAAAGAGAATTTTGATTTTTCATCGCCCATTTCTATAGACTTAATATTTAGTGATGCATTTTCATATTTCGGGGAACCTACAACCTTTGTTATATTAATGCCATCACTAATTGATGAGTCTAGGTTTGATTTTTGTTTTAAAAATCCGTAAGAAAAACCTATGACAAGCGCTAGTATTAATATAAATCTGTATTTATAAATAAAATTTCCAATATCTTTTAAGTTATTAATTTCCATATGTTTTAAAATTCAATTGTTTCTTTAAATTCTGAATACTCTAGTTTATCCATTTGCTCTCTATAACTTTTCCATTTCTCTTTAAAAAATGCATTAACCACTTTAATAGCTTTGCTAAGTGAGTTATTAGCATGTTTCATTAGATTAGTCTCTGTGATTGTATTTCCGTTAGGTCTTGAACTAATATAATAATAAGCTTTATAAATCTTTTCCTGAACATTACTCTCTTTATTTCTAGTTATCCCTTGTCTTTTGTCAATTTTACCTAAAAATAATGCCACTAAGCTATCTGTTTGTTTAACCATTTCAGATGATAATTTTATTTCATCTTTAAATTTATCTTTATCAAGTTTATTTAATCTTGATTTTAAACCATTGGCAATATTTTTACTTTCTACTAATTGTTTTACAACATCAGCTGATTTTTGTAAAAGGTCATCAATTTCTTTTAAAGAATTATATTGTTGATCAATATTTTCATTAACATCAACTCTTGGGTCATTTATAACATTGATACTCGAATAAGATTTTTCATCATTATATGTAAGTTCAATCTTATAATTCCCTTCTTTTACAGAAACTCCACTAGATTCAAATTTATTTTTCCTTATTTTTCTAGATGGTCTTTCTTTGCCTTTTTCATCCATTCTCCATGTCCACTTGTAAAACCCACTTTCTTTTGGTGATTTTTTCTTAAGTGTTCTAATTAGTCTTTCATCGTCATAAATATTCAAAAACAAACTGTCTTTCAATTCTTTATTTAAAGTATCATTACTTTTTTTTGTGTTAAAGTAATATGATATTAATGCACCAGACCTTCTATTTTCTCCATTGTATAAAGCATCTCCACCAAACCTACTTCCAGTAGGTTGTTGATAAGATGCTAGTACTGATGTTGATGGTTCAAATAACTCTATTTTATTTTCTAAAAGCGAATAATTGTCAGCTAATTCTCTCAGTGGATTTATGTTATCTATTACCCACGCAGATCTACCAAAAGTCCCAATAACTAAGTCATTTTCTCTTTCCTGAATTACTAAATCTTTTACTGGAACAGTAGGAAAGTCTTTTTTCCATTTTAACCAACTATCTGCATTGTCAATTGATACATAAAGCCCATCATCTGTTCCTAGGAATAATAAATTAGGAGATATTTTGTCTTGTATAATTGATAATGCATAACTTTCAACATCTTCGGAATCTACAATTCTAGACCATTTTTTTCCATAATCCACTGTCCTGTAAACATATGGTTCGTAATTAAATCTTCTGTAATCATTTGCTACCAATATAGCTTCACCTTTATTAATTTTTGAAGCCTTAATTTGAGGTATCCAACTTCCTTTTGGCAAACCTTTAATATTTTTACTTACTTCTATCCAGCTAGAACCACCGTCAAGAGTGTAATGAACTCTTCCATCATCAGTACCAACCCATAACATGTTTTTTTCCACTTCAGAGGGTTCAATAACTAAAATTGTACAATGGTTTTCTGCTCCAGTAGCATCCATAGTCAGCCCACCACTTTCAGATTGTTTTAATTTACTGGGATCATTTGTTGTAAGGTCATTAGAAATTATTTCCCATGTCAAACCTTTATCCTCAGATTTGTGAACAAACTGACTGCCAAAATAAATGGTACTATTATCAAATGGATCTATATTTATAGCTGAATTCCAATTAAATCTTAGGTTTGTTATACCATCAGGGTGGGTCGGTTGAATGTTATAATTATTACCTGTTTTCCAATCATACCTGCTTACATATCCTTGTTGACTCATAGTCCAACCATATCTAGAATCATCCTTGTCAGGGACTACATCAAATCCATCTCCGAAAGATATCTCTTGCCAATAAGAATTTCTTATTCCTTGATCTCTCAAAACATAAGCTGGCCCTCTCCAAGATCCATTGTCTTGCATGCCACCATACACGTTATATGGATATTCATTATCTACATTTATATGATAAAACTGAGCTACTGGAAGATTTTCAATAAATCTCCATGATTTACCACCATCTTTTGTGATATTTAATCCACCATCGTTACCATCTATCATGAATTTCCCATTTTCAGGATGTATCCACCAAGCGTGATGATCTGGGTGTACTCCATTTGAAACCCCATACGCAGGCATTAATTGTTTGAAATTTTTACCACCATCCTCACTAACATTAACATAAGTAAAAATTGAGTATACTCTATTTTCGTTTAGAGGATCCACATAAATTTCAGAGTAATAAAATGGTCTTCCGCCAATATCATTTTTATCATTTATTTTTTTCCAAGTATCTCCTCCATCTTCACTTTTATAAAGTGCATTTTTTTTAGATTCTATAATTGCGTAAACAATGTTAGGACTACTTGGAGCTATAGCTATACCAATCCTACCTAAATCTCCCTCAGGTAATCCTTCTTTACTAGAAAGTTTCTTCCAAGTTTCTCCTCCATCATGAGTTATGTGTAATCCAGAACCTTTTCCACCTGAGTTAAAATACCATGGTTCTCTTTTATGTTCCCACATTGCTGCAATAAGTTTATTTGGATTTTCAGGATCCATTACAAGGTCAGCTGCACCAGTTTTATTATTTGCAAATAATATTTTTTTCCAATTGTTACCTCCATCAATAGATTTGTAGACACCTCTTTCATTATGCTCTCCCCATGGAGATCCAATTGCACCAACATAAATTATATCTGGATTAGTAGGGTCAATAACTATTCTATGAATATGTCGAGTTTCCTTTAATCCTTTTTCCATCCAAGTTTTTCCTCCATCAATAGATTTATAGATACCAAAGCCTCCATTTAAACTATTTCTAGGATTTCCTTCTCCAGTTCCAACCCAAATAACACTTGGGTTAGATTGTTGAATCTTTACTGCTCCAACGGAAGCTGTTAATTCGTTATCAAAGATTGGTGACCATTTGATTCCTCCTGATTCAGATTTCCATAAACCTCCAGATGCTGTACCTGCATAGATGATATCGGTATTGTTTAGAACTACATCTATTGATGTAACCCTTCCAGACATTCCTGCTGGACCAATATTTCTTGGACTTAAATCTTTTAAAAGATCCATTGTGAAATCTTGTGATAAAGTTGATAATGTAAATGTTAAAACAAATGTAAATAGTGTATAGATCCTTCTTTTCATTATAATAAATTAGATTAAAAAATATTTTTTATAAATATATTATTTAGAATTAACTAATGCTAATTTATCATTATCAGGATTTATTGCTATACGTGATATGTTAGTTATTCCGTATTCTTCAAGTGAACATAGTAGTGACCAATCATTTGAAAATTCACTATTGAAGATGTAAAGATTATTTTTATGAGAAGTTAAAATAGAACCATCTTTAAACCAGCAAATATCTTCGTTATTATTCAATGTTGTTTTTATGGTTTTAGTTTTATAATTACTTAAATCTACATAGTTAATATTCCATATAGAGTCTTTTTTTGAAATGTAACTAATTTTTTCCTGTCCAAATTTATTTTTTGGAATATTATGAATTGACCTACCTGTATTATTATCAATATATGTGTGTTCTTTAGTTTTTAAATTTGAAGAATATAACACTAGCTCGTTATTTTCTAAAACAGAGGATATAATTAGATTTTTTATTTTCTTAGAATAATTATAATATCCAACTATTTTATCTGTAAATGGAATGATGTATGTATTATCTTTTACATTATATATACGCAAATATTGCTCTCCTTTTTTATCCAAACTGACAGCTGAAACTTTATTTTTTTTATATCTAATAGGGGAGTACTCGCTTGTTTGGGTATTAGTTAAATACTTTAAACTATTATCTATACTGTTATATTGAACTATATCATTTTGAAAATTTCTTTCAGAAGTAAATAAGACTTTATTATTTGATATAAATATTGGCTGATTATTGTATCCATCATTAGTAGATATTTTTTCTACATTATAAATCTCAATTTTACCTTTTTTAAATTCAATATCTAAAAGAAATATTTCAGTATTTGTCTGTGCAATAAACTTTGAGCAATTAAATAATACGAATAAATTTAGTACTATCTTAAATAAAATATTTCCCTTCATTTGTAAATTGTTCTGAAACTTTATTACGAAGTTTAATTATGTTAATATCAGAGTATGACCTTGTTTTTCTATATAAATAATTATGGAGTTTTTTTCTCTTTGAACCAATAGAGATTAAATTTATTACCTCTTTTGCATTTTTATTTATTATATCATTTGCATTTGATAAATAAATACTTGTTAAGTCAGCTTTAATCTTATAATTATTTTCGTTGTTATTTGTATTTTTTTCTGTCCTCAATACTGCTGATTCTGACATATAAATTTCAATTAGAATATTGGATAAAGCGAGTAAAAGTTGTTGATTTTTTTCAAGATCAATTTTGTCTTGCAAACAGTGACCAAGAAGCGTTAGAAAAAGATCTTTATAATTACTTACTGTTTCTTTTTCTAATCTGAATATTCCATTTTGTTTTTTGTTTTTTAAAAACGAAAACTTTGAATTAATTGTTGAATCAGTAATGGCCTTTTTAAGGTTGATTTCTTTTTTAAATGCTTTTTTAAGTAAATGCCCTACTGAAACCATTCTGTTGATTTCATTAGTTCCTTCATAAATTCTGGCAATTCTTGCATCCCTCCAATAAGACTCCATTGGGGCTTCTTCTGAGAAACCCATTCCACCGAAAATTTGTAATCCTTCATCTGCAGCAATTTGAACATCTTCAGAAACAGCAACTTTTAAAATTGAACATTCCACAGCAAAATCTTCAACTCCTTTCAATTCTGCCTCTTGATGGGTCATTCCCTCTGTTACAAGTCTGTTAATATTGTCTTCGATATCTTTTGCTGCACGATAGCATGCAGATTCTCCTACATAAGTATTAGTTATCATTTCAGCAATTTTATATTTAATTGCTCCAAAATTGGAAATGCTAGTTTTAAATTGTTTTCTTTCGTTAGCATATTCAATTGATGTTGTAGTTAATCTTCTTTGTGAATCTATACCAGCAGCGCCTAATTTAATTCTTCCAACATTTAAGGAGTTCATAGCAATTTTGAAACCTTCTCCTCTTTTAGCTAACATATTTTCTTTTGAAACTATTGTGTCATTAAAAAAGACTTGTCTAGTAGAAGATGCTCTAATTCCTAACTTATGCTCTTCTTCTCCAAGTGTAATTCCATTTTCAGGATTATTTTCAACTATAAAAGCTGTTATATTTTTATCATTTTCAATTCTTGCAAATACAATAAAAAGGCTACAGAATCCTGCATTTGAAATCCACATTTTTTGCCCATTAATTTTATAACTAACTCCGTCATCGGAAAGGGTAGCAGTTGTTTTTCCAGAATTAGCGTCACTTCCAGCGCCCGGTTCAGTTAAACAATATGCTCCAAACCATTCGCCACTTGCTAATTTCGGCACATATTTTTTCTTTTGCTCTTCTGTTCCATATAATGTTATTGGCATTGTTCCTATACCTGTATGAGCACCAAAAGCTGTGCTAAAGGATCCACTACCACTTGAAATATATTCACAAACTAACATTGTTGAAACAAAACCCATACCTAAGCCACCATATTGTTCAGGAACAGCAATACTAAGAAATCCCATTTCACCTGCTTTTCTCATCAGATCTTCAGTTAACTTATAATCCTTTTGTTCAAATCGCGATCTAAATGGAATAATTTCACGCTCGTTAAATTCCTTTACTGAATCTCTCATCATAATATGTTCTTCAGTAAAATCCTCTGGAGTGAAGATATTGGAATGATTTGTTTGATGAGTAATGAATTCCGACCCGCTAATTAAGTTTTCTTTATTTTTCATAATAATTAATTTAAAAATTCAAATATTCCTGCTGCTCCTTGACCAGTTCCAACACACATAGTCACCATTCCGAATTTACCTTTCATATTTCTTTTTCTCATTTCATCAAAAAGTTGAACTGACAACTTAGCACCTGTACATCCCAATGGGTGACCTAATGCGATTGCACCTCCATTAACATTTACAATATCTTGGTTTAAATTTAATTCACGCATTACAGCTAAAGATTGTGATGCAAAAGCTTCATTTAATTCTATCAATTCGACGTCATTTTGTTTTAATCCTGATTGTTTTAACACTTTAGGTACTGCTGCTACTGGACCAATACCCATAATTTTTGGTTCCACACCTGCAGCCGCATAATTAACCATTCTTGCAATGGGCTCAATATTTAATTCTTTAACCATCTCTTCACTCATTACCATTACAAAAGCAGCTCCATCACTCATTTGAGAAGAATTTCCTGCAGTTACACTGCCGTTGTTTGCAAATACTGCTCTTAATTTACTAAGTGCAGATATACTAGTTCCTTTTCTTGGTCCTTCATCTTTTGTAACTTCATAGTTTCTATTAACTTTTTTTCCGCTTGAATCTAGATAAGTTTCTTCAACTTTAATTGGAGCAATTTGATCTTGAAAACGATTTTCTGATAATGCCTTTAAAGCTTTTACATGCGATTTATATGCAAATTCATCTTGATCTTCTCTTGAAATGTTGAACTGATTAGCAACAGCTTCTGCTGTATTTCCCATTCCCCAATAATAATCTGCATGACCTGAATTAATTGTATTATAGTTTAGTTCAGGTTTAAATCCGGTCATTGGTACTGAACTCATACTTTCTGCTCCACCTGCAATAATACAATTAGCCATTCCAGCTTGAATTTTTGCTGTAGCCATACCAATGGTTTCAATTCCAGAAGAACAAAATCGGTTAACAGTAACACCTGGAACATCAACAGAATTTAAACCAATTAATGAAATAAAGCGCCCCATATTTAAACCTTGGGCACCCTCAGGCATTGCATTTCCAACTATTACATCATCAATTCGCTTTACATCTAAATCTGGTAATTCTTTCATCATGTGTTGAATTGTTTCGGCACCTAATTCGTCTGCACGTTTAAAACGAAATACACCCCTAGGAGCCTTTCCAACTGCTGTTCTATATGCTTTTACTATATATGCTGTTTTCATAATATTTTAATTTCTTAATGGTTTACCGGTTTTTAACATGTGTTCTATGCGTTCAATAGTCTTTCGTTCTGAGCAGAGAGATAAGAACGCTTCTCTTTCGATATCTAATAAGTACTGTTCACTCACCAATGATGGTTCAGACAAATCTCCTCCAGCCATTACGTAAGCAAGTTTATTGGCTATTTTTTTATCATGAGCAGAAATATATTTAGAGTGTTCCATTGAATCTGTTCCAACCAAAAACATTCCTAAAGCTTGTTTTCCTAAAACCCTTACATCTTTGCGTTTAATAGGTTGAGTATATCCAGTCTCAGCCATTAATTTTGCGTGTGATTTAGCTATTGCAATTTGTCTATCCTTGTTTACAACAACTACATCTTTTCCTTTTTGAAGTAATCCCAAATCAAATGCTTCATATGCTGAAGTAGAAACCTTTGCCATACCAATTGTCAAGAAATTTTCTTGCAAAATATTAAGTTCAACATCACCTTTTTGAAATGTGTCAGATGCTCTTAATGCCATTTCTTTTGAGCCACCACCACCAGGAATTACACCAACTCCAAATTCAACTAACCCCATATAGGTTTCTGCTGCAGCAACTATTTTATCTGCGTGTAAAGAAATTTCACAACCACCACCTAAAGCCATTCCGTGAGGAGCAGAAATTGTTGGAATTGAAGAATATCGCATTCGCATCATGGAATCCTGAAAAAACTTAATAGCCTTATTTAATTCTTCATATTCTTGTTCTGCAGCCATTAAAAGTATCATCCCAATATTAGCACCTACAGAAAAGTTAGGAGCTTGATTTCCAATAATTAGTCCCTGAAAATCTTTTTCGGCAATATCTATTGCTTTATTTAAGCCTAGCAATACATCTTCACCGATAGTGTTCATTTTTGATCTAAATTCTAGATTTAATATTCCGTCTCCAATATCTTGTAAAGAAACACCAGAGTTTTTAAATACTTCAGAAGATTTTCTGATATTGTCTAAGATTATAAAAGATTCTTGACCTGGTTTTTTTAGTTGAGTTTTTGATGGAATATCATAGTAATAAGTCGCTCCGTCCTTAACTGTGTAAAATGATTCTTGTCCTTCCAATAACATCTCTTCAACCCATTTAGCCGGTTTTTTACCTTCAGATTTCATTAGTTCTACACCAGTAGCTACACCAATTTCATTCCAGATTTCAAATGGTCCATGTTCCCATCCAAATCCAGCCCTTAGACCATCATCAATTCTGTAAATTTCATCAGATATTTCTGGAATTCTATTTTGAACATAAGCAAATAATGCCGAGAAACATTTTCTGTAGAACTCTCCGGCTACGTCTTCGCCCTTAATTAATATTTCAAAACGATCACTTACATTTGATACAGATTTTGTTAATTCTAATGTTTTAAAATTAACGCGTTTTTTAGATCTGTATTTTAGAGTGTTTAAGTCTAAACATAATATTTCTTTTTTACCCTTTGAATTTATCTCTTTTTTGTAAAACCCTTGTTTAGTCTTACTTCCAAGCCATTTATTTTCCATCATTTGATTTACAAATGAAGGAATTTCAAATTCATGCCTCATTTCATCATCAGGGCAATTGTCTTTAACTCCATTCGCAGTATGAACTAAGGTGTCCAAACCTACGACGTCAATTGTTCTAAATGTTGCAGACTTAGGTCTTCCTATAACTGGGCCTGTTAATTTATCTACCTCTTCAACAGTTAAATTCATTTCATTTACAACATTAAATAAATTCATAATACTGAATATCCCAATTCTATTTCCAATAAAAGCTGGAGTATCCTTAGCTAGTACAGAGGTCTTACCTAAGAATTTTTCCCCATAAATCATTAAAAAATCGATTACTGATTTATCACAGTTTGGTCCAGGAATAACTTCAAATAATTTTAAGTATCTAGGAGGGTTAAAAAAGTGAGTAACTGCAAAGTTTTTTTGGAAATCTTCACTTCTTCCTTCACTCATGAATTTGATAGGAATTCCAGATGTATTTGAGGTAATTAATGTGCCAGGAGTTCTGTATTTTTCAATTTTTTCAAAAACTGTTTTTTTAATATCTAATCGCTCTACGACAACCTCCATTATCCAATCAACATCCTTAATAAAATGTAGATCATCTTCTAAGTTACCCGTAGTTATTCTGTTTGCAAATTTTTTATTGTATATGGGTGATGGTTTTGATTTTAATGATGTCTTTAATGCATCATTAACTAACCTATTTCGAACAATTTTACTATCTAATGTTAGTTTTTTTGTTTTTTCTACATCATTAAGTTCAAATGGAACAATATCCAATAAAAGAACTTCTACACCAATATTGGCAAAATGACAAGCGATACCACTACCCATAATACCAGAGCCTATTATTGCAATTTTATTTATTTTTCTATTTAGCATTTTCTTTATTTTCTGTAAATATTAATTTATTTCCTATTAGATTATTTATAAGCTCTGAAACTTCAAAAAATGAATTGATTTTTTCTCTACTAATATTTCTATTAATTGTATCATTAAACATCAATACACGATCTCTAGCTTTTTCTCTACTTGCTACTCCGAATTTCGTTAAATGAACCAGCACACCTCTGCCGTCATTTGGATTTGGTTTCCTCTTAATTAAGCCTTCTAGTTCCATTGAAGATAAAATTCTAGATAAGCTATTAACTCCAATACCCATTTTAGGTCCAAGAGATGTAGATGGTGTTCCTTTTTCAGGATCGATACTCAATAGAGTAAAGCCAGTCGCCATTGTTGAATTATAATTCGTTGCCTCTTCATTATACATTTTTTTAACTGCCAACCATGTAGTTCTTAAAACATAATCTATTGTTTTCTCTTTCATAATTTATATCCATTGATAGTAAATCAAATATAAGTAAAATCTACTATGCATGCATAGTAAATTGTAAATATTATGCATGCATAGTAAATTAATAGATAAAAAAATGAATCTAATGGACTATTTTAATACTTTGAAGATTTTAAATTTTTGATCAGTAATTAATTTAAGTAAATAAATACCAGAGTTAAAGTTACTAAAATCAAAGGTTCTAATATTTTTACTTTTTGATATTAACTGTCCTGAAATAGTATAAATTTCTACAGTATAATCATTAAGTGTTGTGTTGATATTTAAGATATTATTTACAGGATTTGGATATATGTAAGTATTTTCTTTGAAATTATTTTCAATATTAAGTTGATTTGAAACACCACTTATTTCAAAATCATCAAAATAAAATCCATCTCTTCTTCCAAAACTATTTGTTACAATTTTAAATCTTATTAAAATGGTTTCCCCTAAATAATCTGAGAGAGAAATTTTTTCTTCAACCCATGAATATTGATTTCCAGTGTAAAGAGGTTCGTTATTTGCATTTTGAAAGCTACCACCACCAATTTGAGTTAATGTTCCACATTGAGGACTCCAGCTTTCACCATTGTTAGTGGATACTTCAAATTGCACATAATCAAAATTATTCTGAATTTCCCATTTAGCTTTAAAAGTAACTTCAGCGTGTGAATAGTCGTTTAAATCTATTTCATTTGAAATAGTTATTGTAGAATTTTCATTATTACTGTAATTAATATTAGCAGAATCTGTAATAGAACTCGATGGACTATAATATTCTTCATTGGTTTCTTCCCATGAATCGGAATACCAATTATTTTCAAATGTTCCTTCAGATCCATCAAAAATAATTAAATTAGAGCCATAAGTTTTAGAGATCAAATATTCCTTTTCAAAAAATCCGTTATTTAAAATTAACTTATAAATTATATCATCTCCGTCCTGCATATTAGAAGTTAAATTCACTTGAACAAAACTATTTATTGATTCTCCTAATTCCAATTGTTCAAAATTTAAAGTCTGAACTTCGTTTAATATATTATTTGAAACAGGTAAAAATGTTACATCAAAGTTGCCATTTTCTCCTAATCCTAATCGTTGAATATTAAATTCTGCTTCAAAACTATCACCATTAATAAAATTTTCAGTTTGATCGGTTAATACTGCATAATTACTAACCATTCTAGCGGCATTTAAATTTAAAAACATCATTTCTTTGCATAGACTTTCAATAGTGGATGCTGCAGGCCAAAAAGATGATCCAATTTCAGGTGTCATAGCAAATATTTTATCTCTAGTTTCACCAGTTTCTGTAGTAAGCATACCGTACATGAAATCATCACTATCTCCTGCTGCAGGATATAAATCTGAACTTAAAATATTTTGATAGCCATTATCTATGACTAAAAATTCAGAAATATTTTCGAATGTGTCATTGTCCTCTGTATATTGATTATAATCATAACCAAATGGGTATAAAAGAAGATTACTATACGTATGGTTATTTAAAGCTATTTTGAAATTATTTTGTTCTATAAAATATTTTATTGCCTTATTCTCTGACTCAGAGAAAGGTCCTGTTCCAGCGTAAGTATTATTATAGATGTCATTAGAAGTTCCAGCAGTATTCCATACCTCGTTTCCATTTGTATCAATGTAAGAGTAATTTCTATTGTTATCAACTCCGTGTTCATTAAACCTGTTTTTTCTCCACATTCCGCCTCCTTGAGGTTCGATAGTTTCATTGAAAATATATCCGTCAGGATTTACACATGGAATAAAATATAATTCGGTATTGTTTACTATGTCTCTGATCTCTTGACTATCTTCATAATTTTCTAATAAATACCACATGTAAAAAATTAATTGTTGTAATGAAGCTGGCTCACGAGCATGATGAATAGCGGTATATAGAATTTGTGGTTCTTGCTCATTTACATTTGGATTATCTGAAATTTTAACAAATTGAAGGAATCTACCTTCAAAAGTTTGATGAGGATGTGGATTATTAGTTAAATTATTATCTCTAACATCATCTCTGGAAGAGATTAAATTGGGGTATAATTGATGCATTAAATCTAGTTGTTCTAACATTTCAGAATAAGTATAAAAACCACCAAAATCACTTCCGTCTTTAATTACATAATTAATTGGAGTTTCATAATTTTCTGCCCCCTCATTATCACAACTGGAATTTTTAAGCTCGTTTCCGGAAATATAATCTTTGTGATTTGGATTATTGATATTTCGATAATACTGTGAAACGTCACTAATTTCAATTGAGAAATTAAAACCTAAATCTTCTAAAATATTTATTTCTGATTGAGATAAATCAGTTTCAAAATATTTATTTTTTTTATGAATCCCATGATCTGTACATATTCCAGAATTGTTCAATGTATTTAATTCTGAGATGTTTTCATATTGTATTTTAACTCTGTGATATAATTCAATATTTGAAGAATAAATATTAAAGCTGCATAAAATTGCTAAAAAAAGTAATTTTTTTTTCATTGAAATTAATTTTACACAAAAATGGAATATTATTTAATTCTTTAGTGCTAATAAACTGTTAAAAGATATTATTATCTAAATAATTAATTATTAATTATCCATTTTTTAGCATTGGTAAAGGCTTCAATCCATGGAGATACTTGGTCGTTTCTATTTTCAATATAGCTTGCCCAATTCCATTTAAAAATTGACCTTTCTATGTGTGGCATTGTTACTAAATGTCTTCCTGTAATATCACACAACATTGCTGTGTTATAGTCAGAACCGTTTGGATTTGAAGGGTAGTTGTCATAACTATATTTAGCTACTATGTTATAATTTTCTTCTTTCTGAGGTAATTTAAATTTGCCTTCCCCATGACTAATCCAAACACCTAAATTTGAGCCTTCTAATGAAGACAGCATTATGGAATTGTTTTTTTGAATTTTTACAGATGTAAAAGCACTCTCATGTTTTTTAGAATCATTAAATGTCATTTTACCATGGATTTCATGTTCAGGATTAATTAAATCTAATTCCATAAATAATTGACAACCATTACAAATACCAACTGAAAGAGTGTCTTTTCTTTTCATAAAGTTTTTTAATGAAGATTTAGCTTTTTCATTATATTTAAAAGCTCCTGCCCAACCTTTTGCAGATCCAAGAACATCTGAATTGGAAAAACCGCCTACAGTACCTATAAATCTAATATCTTCTAGGTTTTCTCTTCCAGAAATTAGATCTGTCATGTGAATGTCTTTCACATCAAAACCTGCTAAGTACATAGCGTTAGCCATTTCTCTTTCACTGTTACTACCTTTTTCTCTAATTATTGCTGCTTTAGGCCTGTTAATTGAAGAGTCAATTACAGGAAGATTTCCGTTAAATTTAGCTGGAAAAACAAACTTTAGAGGTTGATTTTTAAAATTATTAAACCTTTCAATTGCCAAATTGTTAGATGTTTGTTTTTTATCAAATAAAACAGATGTGGTGAACCATTCATCTCTATACTCACTAATTTTTAGGTCTATATTTTCATTAAAATTTTTAATAGTTAAATTATCTGACTTTGAAGTTTTTCCAATTTTAAAAAACTCAATATTATCTTTTTTGAAATAATCTTCTATAGAATCATCTTTTGATTGAATTACAAGACCTGCATTTTCTGAAAATAATAATTTTATTGAATCCTCTTCAATTAAACTATCTAAAACTAAATCAGCACCAACGTTATTATCAGAAAAACACATTTCACATAATGTAGTTATTAATCCTCCGGCAGAAATATCGTGTCCAGCTACAATTAAACCATTAGTAATTAAATTTTGAACTGTATTAAAAACCTTTACAATAAATTCAGCACTAACAACAGAAGGAGTTTCATTTCCTACTTTGTTTAATGTCTGAGCAAATGAGCTACCTCCAAGCTTATATTTATCTTGAGATAAATTAATATAATATATACTTCCTTGATCTATCTTAAATAATGGTTCAATAACATTAGATATATTGTTGCATTCAGCTGCAGCAGATATTATAACTGTTCCAGGCGCTATAACTTCTTTTGTTGGATATTTTTGCTTCATGGATAAAGAATCTTTTCCAGTAGGCACATTAATTCCTAGTTCTATTGCAAATTTCGATATAGATTCTACGGCATCATATAGTCTACTATCTTCACCTTCATTATTACACGGCCACATCCAATTTGCAGATAATGAAACACCCTTAAGACCTTTGCTTAAAGGAGCCCAAATTATATTACTTAAAGCTTCTGTTATGCTATTTCTACTCCCAGCAACAGGATCGATTAATCCAGAGATAGGTGAGTGGCCAATCGAAGTTGCTACCCCTTTTAAACTATTAAAATCTAAGGCCATTACACCACAGTTGTTAAGAGGTAATTGCAGAGGCCCTACACATTGTTGTTTAGCGACTTTGCCTCCAACACATCGGTCTACTTTATTAGTTAGCCAATCTTTACAACCGACAGCTTCCAGTTTAAAAACTTTTTTTAGATAATATTTTGTTTTTTTATTATCGTAAAATATTGAACTGTAATTGATGTGTTTTTTATTATCACTCATCACAGTTAAAGGCGAGCTACCGAAAAAATTATCTAAAGATAAATCTAATGGAGTGTTTCCTTTTGATTTTGATTTAATTGTAAATCTTTTATCATCAGTTATGGTTCCAACTTCGTAAATTGGTGCTCTTTCTCTTTCTGCAATTTTATTTAATAGATTTAGGTCATTTGAGTCTATAATCAATCCCATTCTTTCTTGAGATTCATTACCGATAATTTCTTTGTCTGATAAAGTTGGGTCTCCAATTGGAAGCATATCTAAATTTATTTCTCCTCCAACTTCTTCTACTAATTCTGAAAGACAATTAAGATGTCCTCCTGCACCATGATCATGAATTGAAACGATTGAATTATTCTTACTTTCTACCATTCCTCTAATAGCATTTGCAACTCTTTTTTGCATTTCTGGATTTGATCTTTGTACAGCGTTTAATTCTATTCCTTTGGAAAACGCACCCGTATCTGCAGAAGAAACAGCAGCTCCACCCATTCCTATTCTATAATTATCTCCTCCTAATACAATGATTTTGTCACCTTTAGTAGGGGTATCTTTTATTGCTTGATTGGACAAGCCATAACCTATTCCTCCAGCTTGCATTATAACCTTGTCAAAACCAATAGTATTGTCAAACTCCTCGTGTTCAAATGTAAGTAATGAACCTGTAATTAAAGGTTGACCGAATTTATTACCAAAATCTGAAGCACCATTTGAAGCTTTGATAAGAATATCAATTGGAGACTGGTACAGCCATTTTCTAGCCTGAATATTTTCTTCCCATGGCTTTTCATTTGAATTTCTTGGGTATGGTGTCATGTAAACGGCAGTTCCAGCAAGTGGTAGTGACCCTTTCCCACCAGCTAGCCGATCTCTAATTTCCCCCCCTGAGCCTGTAGCAGCTCCGTTAAAAGGCTCAACTGTAGTTGGAAAGTTGTGGGTTTCTGCTTTTAAAGAAATTACAGAGTTAACTTCTTTTATTTTATAATAATCTGCAATATCAGATCTTTCAGGCGAAAATTGATTGATAGTTGGTCCCTGAATAAAAGCAACATTATCTTTATATGCCGATACAATAGAGTTTGGATTTTTTTTAGAAGTTTCTTTAATTAATTTAAACAATGAAGATTCTTTTTCTTTACCATCAATTATAAATTTTCCATTGAAAATTTTATGTCTGCAATGTTCAGAGTTTACTTGTGAAAATCCAAAAACTTCCGAATCTGTAAGTTTTCTTTCTATTTTTTTTGAAATACTATTAAGGTAAGCTATTTCTTCAGAATTTAATGATAAGCCCTCTTGTAAATTATATTTTTCAATATTTTCAATAGTTAAAATTTTTTCTGGCTCAACCTCAATACTAAATATATTTTGATCTAATTTTTCAAACCTTTCATATACCATATAATCAAAATCAGAGTAATCAGAATCTACTTTATTAAATTCTTCAATTCTAACTAATGAGTTTATACCCATATTTTGACATATTTCTACAGCATTTGTACTCCATGGAGTTATCATGGCAGCTCTAGGACCCAGGAAAGTATAATTTACTTCATTACAATTGATTATTGATTTTTCACCAAAAACCCATGTTAGTTTGTCAACTTCTTCTTTTGTTAAAGTATTATTTGATTCTACTGCAAAGATTTTATTTCTAGTATTATCACCAAAGAAACTAATCATAATTTATATAAATAATTAGTCAATAAATTTAATTGTTTTTAAGCTAATATTATATTAAAATTATTGCGATAATTTATTAGTTATCCACTATGTTTTGAACAACTCTATTGAATGATTATTTTCTTTGTAAAATAAGAACCTTTTCTGTAGATTTTTAAAAAATATATTCCTGAATTTAGCTTTATAGTGTTTGTACTACTTGCTTTATGAGAGTCATTTAAAAGTCTAACTCCGTTAATATTAAATATCTCATAAGAGTATTCTAAATTTGATTTAATATTTATCAAATGATTAGAGGCAGGAATAGGGTATATTTTTAGATCTGTAAAAATGTTTTCGTCAATTGATAAATTTTGATTGTGAAAACCAATAAATTCAAACGAGTTGTTTGGAAATAAAGTCCACTCTTCAATATTAAAATTAACATTTGGATTTATTATTGATTCATTTCTAACGTATGTGCTATTTGCATAATCATTTTCACCATTAAAATCTCCAAAAACATCAATTAAATTATTATTCTTAAATAATCCAACCGGATCATCCCCATTAAATGATATTGCATCAGCACTAGATAATTGATCCGAACTATTTAATATTTGTTGATCTGCATTTCCCTTTGAGATTACATGAACATCACCATTTGTTATTTGCCCTTCTAATTGTAGCATTTCTCCCCAATTTGCACCACTATTTATATTTCTTGCTAATGAATAACTATTAAGATTTACAGTTTCTCCAGTGAAATTTGCAATTTCAATTGCTTTATTATTTGAAGATCCTTCTATATATTCAGAAATGAATAATTCATTTGTTGAGATACTTTGATTTAATGTTGAGGCGCATTCTTGTTGACTAAATGAAGAAGAATTACCTGATTGATCTGATGCTGTTATATTTATGCAATAATATGTATTAGAAGAAAGGCCAGAAATTAAATAACTTGTATTTTCTGTATTTGCATAGAGGTTATTGTCGATATATATGTTGTAAGAATCTACAGATACGTTATCAGTTGAACTATCCCAGCTAAGTTGAAATGAATTATCTGTTATGTCAAAAATTTGAATATTTGTAGGACTAGAAGGACTTTCAGTGTCATTTGTAGAGCTCCAAATTTCTTCAACATATTCTGGATGATCTATAAATGGATTTCGATTTCCTTGAAATAAATAAATTTGATTATTTCTATCAATTTCCTTTTGAGATACAGGGTCATTTAAATGCCAGTTGATTAAAATGTTTAAGAAAGTGTCTTGCAATACTTGATCAGAACTGCCATTAAACATGTCATAAGAAGACCAAGAAGAAATTAAATTTTCATATCGAGTTATGAAATAAAAATAAATTCGCGCAATATCCCCTTTAAATTCATCAATTGGTTCAAATACAATATTAGTGTAACCTATTGCATAACCTTCGTTTAAATTATTACCTAATTTAGAACCATTTTGTGTTGGGTTTGATATTCCACTTTGACTAACTAAATTTTGCCCTACTACACCAAATGGGTAAGCACTTCTAAAACCATTTACTCTACCATCGGTTGGTAATACTTGATGCGCATCACTTCTCATAGGATAATTACTGCCAAAAACTGATTGAGGGATTATATGCTCCTTATTGTAACAGTCACCTTCGGATGAATAATTTCCGCAACTATTTTCTGTACTGAAATTATATGGGTCAGTACCTGATGGATTTTCGGAGTAGATATCCAAAATAGTGTTGTCGTTTTCATAATAAACATCAATATCATTAGCAATATAAAAATCATCTAATGCATTATAACCTTGGTCATTGTGATTATTAATTATTTCAAACAACTGTGTTTTAAGTTCATAATCATACCCTGTAGCAGAATCATAATATCCATTGGGTATTTGAGATTGAACTGAGGTAACAGTTAAAAATAGAATTAATGATATCTTTTTTATCATTTATTTTTAGTTAATAGTGCCATGTAAAAACCATCAAAACCATATTCATGAGATAAAATTATTTTTTCACTTTCAAATTGAAATTCTTTACCATTTTCAGACTTTAAAAAATCTTTGATTTGTTTTGTGTTTTCTGAATTAAGTATTGAGCATGTTGCGTAAACTAACTTTCCACCTGGTTTAACCATTTTTGAATAGTCTTTTAGTATTTTTTGCTGAGTAATTTTTATGTTAGTTAAAAAATCCTCTTTTAGCTTCCATTTTGAATCTGGATTTCTTCTTAATACTCCTAATCCAGAGCAGGGGGCATCAATCAAAACTCTGTCTGCAGAATTATGAAGTTTTTTTATGGGTTTAGTAGATTCTATTACTTTAATGTTAATGTTGTGAGCGCCATTTCTTTTTGCTCTAACTTTTAATTTCTTTAATTTACTTTCATAAATATCCATCGCAACTAGTTTGCCTTTATTTTTCATTAGTGCAGAAAGATGTAGTGTTTTTCCACCTGCTCCTGCACAACAATCAACTACAACCATTCCAGGTTCAACTTTAAGATATTCAGCTACCAATTGTGATGATGCATCCTGGACTTCAAACCAACCATTTTTAAAAGCTTCTGTTCTAAAAACATTTTTTCTTTCATCTAAAATTAATGCATCATTATAACTTTGATTAATTGAGGTTAGAATACCTTCATCTTCTAACTTTGATTGAAGTAGATCTTTATCAATTTTCAAAGTATTTGTTCTTAAAACTACTTGTGCTTGTTTGTTTAGAGCAGATAATTCTTTTTCCCATTTTTTAACTCCTAACTCCTTAACTCCTATGTCATCAATCCAGTCTGGTATAGATTCACGATACACTCTTTCTTTAATAAAAGTATCAAATCTTCCTTTAATTTTTCTGTTAGGTGTGTTTTCAAAATATTTCCAGTCAGGAAGCTTAATACCTTTTAAAACTATCCAAACTGCTAATAATCGCCAAGCATCATCCCTTGAAAATGGTGATTTAACTTCAGCTATTTTTGAGTATAACCTTTTCCAACGAACTATATCATAGGTAGTTTCTGCAATAAACCCTCTATCTCTGCTTCCCCATGTTTTATTTCTTTTTAATAGATTTTGAATGACCTTATCAGCATATTCATTTTCGTTAAAAATTAATAAAATACCATCAATGACGGCTAAGCATAAATTCCTGTGTAATCTCATTTGAAAAAATTAAGCATACAAATGTATGTTTAATTTTGATAAAATAAGTATTTACAAAAGGCAATTATCTTTCAAGCGATTGCATGTTAACATATTTGTAGTAAATTCCTTTTAATTTCATCAACTCAATGTGACTTCCTTTTTCAACAATACAACCTTTGTCCATCACTGCAATATGTTTTGCATTTTTAATTGTAGATAATCTATGGGCAATAACAATTGATGTTCGATTTATTGTCATTTTCTCTAGTGCATTTTGAACTAATTTTTCACTCTCTGGATCTAATGCAGATGTTGCTTCATCTAATACCATAATCGGGGGGTTCTTCAATACTGCTCTTGCTATACTGAGTCTTTGTTTCTGACCACCTGAGAGTTTATTTCCTGAATCTCCTACATTGTGATAAATGCCTTCTTTTAAATCTTTAACAAATTCCCAAGCATTAGCAATTTTTAATGCATCAATAATTTCATCATCAGTAGCAGTATTTTTAGCTACAAGTAAGTTGTTTTTTATAGTGTCGTTAAATAATATTGAATCTTGTGTAACAAGTCCAATTAGTTTTCTAAGACTATTTTTTGTTATATTTTTTATATTCAATCCATCAATTAAAATTTCTCCATTTTTTAGTTCATAAAATCTATTTACAAGATTTGCTAATGTTGATTTTCCACTTCCAGATTGCCCTACTAATGCTAGAGTTTCTCCTTTTTTTAAATTAAAGTTAAATTCTTTTATAGCATTTTCATTATTGTAACTAAAGTTTACGTTTTTAAATTCGATTGATTTTTGAAAATTTAAAATTTCTTTATTGTCTTTAGGATTTTCAATTAGAGATTTATTTTCTAAAATTTGTAAAACTCTCTCTGCTGCAGCATTTCCTTTTTTAACTTTGTAGGTAGCTTTACTAATTGCTTTAAAAGGAGTTAATATGTTATAAGCTAGTCCTAAAAACACCATAAATGAACTTGGGTCCAAGGAGTTATCAACTAAAACCATTTGTCCTCCGTACCACAATAGTATGGTTATTGAGCAAATCCCTAAAAATTCACTAATTGGACCCGCAAGATTTGTCCTGTTTAACAAACTATTAGAGAAGTCATAATATTTTTTTGTAGAATCATTAAATTTCTTTTTAAATAGTGATTCAGAAGTAAAACTCTTAATAATTTTTAAGCCATTTAGAGTTTCATCTACAAGAGATAAAAACAGTCCTTGTTCTTTTTGGACTTTATTAGATTTTCTTTTTAATGATTTTCCAATAAATGAAATTATTAAACCAGAAATTGGTATGAAAATAAAAACAAACAATGCGAGTTTACTATTAATGAGAACCATTGAAGCTAATGTAAAAATTATCATCAGTGGTTCTTTTACTATTAACTCTAGGATTCCTAAAAATGATGTTTGAAGTTCTATTACATCAGAAGAAATTCTAGATAATACGTCTCCTTTTCTCTTTTCAGAGTAGTAAGAAACAGACAGTTCAGTTATTTTGTCATAAAGTTCATTTCTAACATCTTTTATTACTCCATTTCTTAAATATGTAATAAAAAATAATGATAAGTAATTAAATATATTTTTTAATAAAAATGTACTTACAATAATTAAAATCATAAAAATTAATACATCATCACTACCTTCATTCTTTTTTAAAGTAACAAAGTAGTTTAAATACGCCTCTGAATAATCTACTATGTTAGATATTCCATTCCAGATAGGAACTGTATTTAATGTTTCAGTTTGATTAAAAAGAACCTTTAGCATTGGAAACAAAGAAATCATAGAGAGAGTTCCAAAAAAAGCATAAAAAATATTTGAAATAATATTTAAAAATGCAAAGTGCTTGTATGGTAAAGCATATTTTAATATTTTTTTAAAATAATCCATTAATGAATCTTAAGTTCTGAAATAACACGATTAATTTTGTTTTCTAATTTATCTTCTAAATTACTATAATTATGTTTATCATCAACTTTTCCGTTAACACTTATGTAGAATTTAATTTTTGGTTCAGTTCCACTAGGTCTTAAAGCTACTTTTGTCCCATCATTTGTTGTGAAAATTAAAACATTAGATTTAGGCAGACTAATTGTAGTTTTTAATTTATTGTTATCTGTTGAAATTGAAGATTGAAAGTCATCAGTTTTTACAATAATTGATTCGTCAATCTTGTTTGGAGGATTATTTCTAAATTCCTCCATAATTTTATTTATTTCTCTAACTCCATTTATTCCTTTTTTGGTCAGAGAAATGAGTTTTTCTTTAAACAAACCATGTTTTAAATGAATTTCTTGTAGTTTGGAATACATTGTATGTCCATCATTTTTTAGTAAAGCCGCAATTTCACAAGAAAGTAGAGTAGAGGTAACCGCATCTTTATCTCTAACAAAATCTCCAACCATAAATCCAAAACTTTCTTCTCCACCTCCAATAAAATCTAACTCTGGAAAATCTTTAATCATTTTAGCAATCCATTTGAAGCCTGTTAAACCTAATTTGCATTCGACATTATAATAATTAGCAATTTTACTTATTAATGGAGTAGATACTATTGTGGATCCAACAAACTGATTGCCATTTAATCTATTTTCTAATTTCCATTTCTCGCATAAATATTCAATTAAAATAGCCATTACTTCATTCCCATTTAGTAAAACTAATTCTTTACGATTATTCCTAACTGCTATTCCGAGTCTATCTCCATCTGGGTCTGTACCAATGACTATATCTGCATTAACTTTATTTCCTAGCTTGAGGGCCATCTCTAACGCTTTAGTTTCTTCAGGATTAGGAGATTCTACAGTTGGGAAATTACCATCTGGAACTTTCTGTTCTTCAACAATATGTACATTTTTAAATCCAGCACTTTTTAAAACATCTGGAATTAGAGTAATTGAAGTTCCATGCAAAGATGTAAATACTATATTTAAATTGTTTTTTATTTTAATATTATCTGATAATTTACCATTTAAAACACTTTGACGAATAAATTCCCTATCGACATCTTTATCTATTAGTTTAATTAAACTACTATTTGAATCAAATGATATATCATTATATTTTAATTTGTTAATTTCATTAATAATGTTTTGGTCTTCAGGAGGTACTATTTGACCACCATCTTGCCAATAAACTTTGTATCCATTATATTCAGGAGGATTATGGGAAGCTGTTAACACAATACCACATTGACAATTTAAATACTTCAATGCAAATGATAGCTCTGGTGTAGGTCTTAAGTCACTAAATAAATAAACTTTAATATTATTCGACGAAAAAACATCTGCAACGATTTTTGCTAACTCTTTACTATTGTTTCTGCAGTCATATGCAATGGCAACAGAGATATTTTTTTTAAAAATTTTTACTAAATAATTGCTTATACCTTGGGTGTTTTTTCCTAGAGTGTATTTATTAATTCTATTAGTTCCAACACCCATTAAGCCTCTCATTCCACCAGTTCCAAACTCAAGATCTTTATAAAAGCTGTCCTCTAACTCATTTTCATTTTTTGCTAATTCTCTAGTGGCTTTAATTGTCTCATTATCAAATGGATCTTTTAGCCATTCTTTATAAATATTTTTGTAAGTCATATAATGTAATAGTTTTTGTTAACTATTTATTTTTTGGTCTATTTTGTATTGTTTTTTATTTTGATTGTTTCTAGTTATCATTTCACCTAAAAATCCAGCAACAAAAAATTGACTTCCCAGTATCATAGTTGTTAAGCTGATGAAAAACTCAGGTTTCTCTGTAATTAATCTACCTTCAGGATTTAAATATATTTTATCAATTCCTAAGTATAATGCAAACATAAACCCTATAATTAACATTAATGCTCCAATAGCTCCAAAAAAATGCATTGGTCTTTTACCAAATCTTGACAAAAACCATATTGTAACTAGGTCTAAAAAACCATGACTAAATCTACTCATACCAAATTTTGTTTGACCATATTTTCTGGGTCTATGTTTAATAACTTTTTCTTCAATTTTATTATACCCTTCGTTACTGGCCAATATGGGTATGTACCTATGCATTTCACCATAGACATTTATGTTTTTAACAACTTCATTTTTATAGCCTTTTAATCCGCAATTAAAATCATTTAATTTAATGCCAGAAGTCAGCCTAGCACAAAGATTAAAAATTTTTGATGGAAGATTTTTAGTTAAAAATGGATCAAATCTCTTTTTCTTCCATCCAGAAAGAATGTCAAGATTTTTATTAATAATTAAATTATACATTTCTGGAATTTCTTCTGGATCATCCTGTAAATCAGCATCCATTGTAAAAACTAAATTTCCAGCAGCAATTTCAAATCCAGCATGTAAAGCCTGTGACTTTCCATAATTTTTAGAAAACTTTAAAGCCTTAAAAGAATTATTTTCCTCACAAATTGAACTTATAATTTCCCAAGAATTATCATTACTACCATCGTCAACATAAATCACCTCATAACTAAACGAATTATCTTTCATAACTGAGTCTATTTTAAGACTTAATTCTTGTAAAGATTCGCATTCATTTAATAATGGAATAACAATAGAGATATCCATTTTATATTATTTGGATTCTTTTTTAAATATTAATGACACCAATAATCCAATAACAGAGAAAAATGCTATATTCATAACGTATTGTAACGAGATACTAGACAATGAAAAATTACTTTTTTTAGATGCTTCCTCTAAGCTCATGGCTATCATTTCTTTTGACATTCCAAAGCCTTCAAGCATTTCTTTAGTCATTACTAGCATTTCTTCATCCAAAATTTTTGCTGCTTCTGGGTCAATAATTACAAAAATTAAAATGGTAGTTAAACTACCAATAAAATAACCCAATGAAATTGTTATAAAGTAAGATTTAAAAGCTTCTCCAAAAGATATAATCCCACTATTTTGTTTTTTTGATTGATATATTGAGTAAATCCCAAATAACATTATAAATATTCCAAATCCAATTCCTATGAAGGGATTTAAGAACAATTTAAAATCTACAGAGTATGCCATAACAGTAGTTATTGTTAGAACACCACCAAGTTTATATGCTAAGTCTGTTGCAATATTTTTTAATTCAGTTTTCATAATTTTGTTTTTTACATCAACAAATATAGCAAAACCAATTTCTAGATTAAATAAACTTCAGATTATATTGTTATATATTAAAAAAATATCTAGATTTGCACCTCAAAATTAAAAACATTTATTGATGAAAAAAGATATTCATCCTAAGGATTACAGATTAGTTGCATTTAAAGATATGTCAAATAATGATATTTTTATAACTAAATCAACTGCTAATACAGCTGAAACTATTGAACATGAAGGAGTTGAATACCCACTTGTTAAAATGGAAATTTCAAGAACTTCTCACCCATACTACACTGGAAAATCTAAATTAGTAGATACAGCTGGTAGAATAGACAAGTTCAAGAACAAATACTCTAAATTTAAGAAGTAAATACTTCTTAAAAATATAATTTATTAAAGTCTTTCATCTTTTTGAAAGGCTTTTTTTTATTTTTACACAAAATTCACATCATGAATTATATTTTATTTGATGGTCCTAGTAGAAATAATTTACTTCCATTAACCTACACCAGACCTGTTGCAGAAATTAGAGTTGGTATATTAACAATCAGGGAAAAATGGGAAGCTTTTTTAGAGTCTACAACTACATTTGTTACTGAGGATTACTTATCTGATAAGTATCCCATGGTAGAATTTGAAAAGAATATTTTTATTAATGCGTCTTTTTTGCCAAACAATAAGCTTGTAAATTTAATAATCAATCTTAAACCAAATGAATTGATTAATTCTGGTGATGATCTGATAGCCTTTTATTCTGAAGAAAGCCAAGATGAGGTTGATTTAGAATCTTTTAACAAAATTGATTTTGATGAAAAAGTTTTACAAATAAATAGCCTAACTGACATATTTAAAATTAATTCATTAGCAATTGAAGAAGATTTTATCCTTTTAACCAAAAATAAAAATTCATCAAAAATTTCAAAAACTAATAATCTAATTAATCCTGAAAATATTTTTATTGAACAAGGAGTTAATATGGAATATTCGACTTTAAATGCATCTAATGGCCCAATTTATATATCAAAAAATTGTGAAATCATGGAAGGAACTCTAATTAGAGGTCCATTTGCTTTATGTGAATATTCTACTTTAAAACTTGGTTCAAAAATATATGGAGGAACTACAATAGGTCCTCATTGCAAGATTGGTGGAGAGGTTAGTAATTCTATAGTTCAAGGCTATTCTAATAAAGGTCACAATGGTTTTTTAGGTAATTCTTTGATTGGAGAGTGGTGTAATTTAGGAGCAGATACAAATACATCAAATTTAAAAAACAATTATGCAGATGTAAAAATCTGGAATTATGATCAGAATAAATTTTTATCAACTGGTGAGCAATTTTGTGGTCTTATCATGGGTGATCACAGTAAAAGTGGTATAAACACAATGTTTAATACAGGAACAGTAGTAGGAGTTTGTTCTAATGTTTTTGGCTCTGGTTTTCCAAGAAATTTCATTCCAAGTTTTTCTTGGGGTGGTAATAAAGGTTTCTCTAACTATAGGATTGAAAAAGTTTTTGAAGTAAATGATAAAGTTATGAAAAGAAGAAACTGTATTTTTTCTGATCAGGATAAAGCAATATTTACTCATTTAAATAACATTACTAGTTCATACAGATCTAATTTTTAGTTACTCTTCTTAGATCTAATATGTTTATTGGATTAACACCTAAATTAAAAATATTTTTATGTGAAAATCTAATTACTTCATCATAGAATAAAGGAACTATTGTTGATTCTTCCATTATAATCGAATCCATTTTTTTATAAAGTATTTCTTTTTTTATTTGTTTTGTTTCACCTAAAGATTCTTCATATAGTTTGTCGTAAGTTTCATTTGAAAAATGTGTGTAATTTGGTCCAAGCGGTGCAAAGTTTTTACTGTAATATAGTGATAGATAATTTTGAGCATCTGGATAATCAGCAACCCAGCTTGCTCTAAAAAAATCTAATTTACCATTAGCTTTGGCTTCTTTCAAAGATGATGGAGGAATAACATCAACGATTATATTAATTCCAATTTTTTCAATTTCCTTTTGAATAAACTCACAAAAAACTAAATAATTACTTGTAGTGGTTAACCTTAAGGTAGGACTTTGATCCCCAGATGTATTGATATAGTCAACTACTAATTTTTTTGCTAATTCTGGATTATATTTGTAAAAAGCTTTTTTAGAATATCCAGGTAATCCATCTGGAATAAAGCCTGAGTTAGCATTTACTCCAATACCATTTCGCAAAAACTTTATCATTTTGTTTCTGTCAAATCCATAATTTATTGCTTTTCTTATAAGTTTAGATTTAACAGCTGAGTTAGTTGATTCATTATAAAACCCTAAGTATTCAGTATTTAAATATGGTGCTCTAACAACATTAATATTTTTAGAATATTTATTAGATATAGTTCCATCAGTATTTAAAATTTCGTCTTTGTATGAATCATCCAAACCTGAAATAAAGTCAAAATTAGATTGAACAAATTCTAAAAATTCACTTTGTTTTTCTGGGATAAATGTTATGGCAACTGCCTCAAGATAGGGTAGTGGATTTTCTTTCTCATCTTTCTCAAAATAATGAACATTTTTTCTTAGTACTAATTTTATATTTTCTTCCCATCTTTTAAATTTAAATGGGCCTGTACCTACTGGATTTTTTCTAAAATCATTGCCATAGTGCTCTACAATCTCTTTAGGGACAACAGAGCAGTACTTCATGGATAAAATACCTAAAAAGGCATTGAACGGCTCTTTTAACTGTATTTTAAATAGACTGTCGTTAACTGCCTCATAATTTTTAACTTTGTCCAACACCCAAGCACCTGGAGATGCTAGTTTTTTGTCCAAAATTCTATCAAAGCTATACGAAAAGTCTTTGGCAATAACTTTTCTGTTATTTAACAATTCATGCTCATGAAATTTAATGTTAGTTTTTAAGTTAAAAGCGTAAGTCTTTCCATCATCACTAATGCTCCAATTTTTTGCAATTGAGGGAATAATATTTAAATCTTTATCCATTTCAACTAATCCGTTAAATAGTTGATTTACAACCCATATATCAGCATTGTCTTTTGCAAATGCAGGATCCAAAGAACTAATATTTTTATGTTCATTATATCTAAATACTAAATGGTCTTTATCATTGGAATTAATACTGCAAGAAAAAAACACCAATACTATTAGTAATAAGACTATTTTAATAATGATTTTATTCATATAACTTTAAATTGTAAATTTACAGCTTTGTAAAAATACAAAATGAATCCATTAAATACAGTTGCTTTTTATACACTTGGTTGTAAACTGAACTTTTCAGAAACATCTACTATTGCAGGTAATTTTGTTGACAACAACTTTAAAAAAGTCTCTTTCAATGAATCTGCTGATGTATATGTAATTAATACCTGTTCTGTTACTGAAAATGCGGACAATAAGTTTAAAAATGTAGTCAAAAGAGCAAATAGAATCAACCCAAATGCGTTTATTATAGCTATTGGATGTTACGCCCAGCTAAAACCAAATGAATTGGCTAGTGTTCTGGGAGTTAATTTGGTTTTAGGAGCTAATGAGAAATTTAATATATTAAATTATTTAGATAAACTATCTATAGATGATTCTCCTCAAGTTTATTCTTGTAATATTAATGATGTCGATAATTATATTAGTAGTTATTCAGTTTCAGATAGAACAAGAGCATTCCTAAAAGTTCAAGATGGTTGTGATTATAAATGTACTTATTGTACTATTCCTTTAGCTAGAGGAATTTCAAGAAGTGATGATATTGATTCGATAATTAATAATGCAGAACAAATTTCCAAAACTGGAATTAAAGAAATTGTATTAACTGGAGTTAATATTGGAGACTACGGAAAAGGAGAGTTTGGTAATAAAAAACATGAAAGTACTTTTCTAGATTTAATTGAAAGTTTAGATAAAACTTCTTCAATTGAGAGAATTAGAATTTCGTCTATTGAACCTAATTTACTCAAAAATGAAATAATTTCATTTGTTTCAAAAAGTAATTTATTTGTTCCTCATTTTCATATACCTCTTCAAAGTGGAAGTAATGAAATTTTAAAGCTAATGAAGCGTAGGTATCTAAGAGATTTATATGAAGATAGGGTTAAGTTTATAAGAAATTTAATGCCAGATGCCTGTATTGGAGTAGATGTTATTGTTGGTTTTCCAGGTGAGACTAAAGAATATTTTATGGAAACTTTTGATTTTTTAAACTCACTCGATATTTCTTATTTACATGTTTTTAGTTATTCTGAGAGAGATAATACATTAGCTAGTGAATTATCTCAAAGAGTTCCAAATTTAATTAGATCAAAAAGAAGTAAAATCCTCAGATCTCTTTCACTTAAAAAAAGAAGAATGTTTTATGAGTCTCAACTAGGCAAGAGTAAAAAAGTTTTATTTGAGTCTGAAAACAGAAAGGGGTACATACATGGTTTTACCGATAATTATGTTAAGATACGAGCTCCTTGGAATCCAGAGCTAGTAAATACAATACATCAAGTTGAACTAGAGTCTATTGATCAAGAGGGATTTGTAAGGACTAAATTGAAAATGTTTGAATTATCTTAAATTCTAATCCCTACAGGTAACATTCTTTTATATTTTCTATTTTTTCTAATAAATTTAGCTATTGTTGGTGCTGTAGGAACTACACTAATTTCTCTATCTCTAATATCTTCAAGAACTAAAACTAAAAATTCTTCGGTAAATGTATTCTCATTAACGGATTCGGGTATAATAAGTTTTGTTAAGAAAATTTTTCTATCTTGGAGGGAGTATTCAATTATCGCTAATTCATCGTTTACTTTTAACTCATATTGTCTTAAAAAAGTATTATCAGTTAATGCCATGCGATATGATTTATATTGTAAAATTTATGATACATATTTCTACAAAATTACAAAAAATAAATTCGCGATTGGAATTTTATAAACAATAAAGTATTGAAAACGAAACATATATACCTTATGCCAGGAATGTCAGCAAACCCTCTTATATTTAATAGGATCAAGTTTTCTGAAGATAAATACAAGATTCACTTCTTGAAATGGATGAAACCTGTTTTAAATGAGAGTATTGAAAGTTATTCTAAAAGATTATTGAATTTTATTGAGCATAAGAATCCTATTTTGATCGGAGTATCTTTTGGTGGATTAATAGTACAAGAAATTAGTAAGCTAATCGATGTAGATAAAGTAATTATTATTTCTAGTATAAAATCTAAAAATGAGTTGCCACTCTATATGAAATCTGCAAAGTTTTTAAAACTATATAATTACTTTCCATTAAAATTATTTGATGATGTGTTTAACATTTCTAAATCTTTAAAGATTAATAAAATTTACAAAAAGTTAGATTTAATTGATAAATACTTGTCTGTAAGAGACGAAAATTACTTGAAGTGGGCAATTTGTGAAATATTAAACTGGAAACAAAATAAACCCATTCAAGGAATAATTCACATACATGGTGATAGAGACTTGACATTTCCAATTAGCTTAATTAAAGACTGTATAATAATTCCTGGTGGGACACATGCATTAATTCTAACAAAGTATCAATGGTTAAATAAAAAATTAACTTTGTTGATAGAAAATAAATCTGATGTTAATTAATTTAGAATCATCTCCTTTGGGATCTCTGCCCTCCGTAATGTTGATTGGGCATTTGACCTTTTTTCATTTGTGCTTTCATCATTTTTATTTGATCAGAGAGCATATTTCTTTTGTCAAGTTTTTGAGCTTCACTTAACAACTTTTGAGCCTCAATTTTCCTTCTTTTGCTAAATGCTATACCTGCAAGATTTAATTTTGCCATAGCTAAATCATGATCCATGCTTAATCCAAAACTAATAGCTTTTTTAAAATATTTTTCTGCTTCATTCATGTTGGTTTGTGAAACCATTATACCTTTTAGATAATTATAATACCCTTGTTGTTTAATTGTTAGTGAAGATTTTGGGTTTTTGATTTTAGAAAGCCATTTATTAGCGCCTTCAAAGTTTTGCTTTCTTAACTGAAAAAATGCTAATAAAATCATTTCGTTTTTGAAGAAAAGAAATATAAATATTGAAGCTAGAAGAATCCACATAATTCCTGCACCAATATAACTTTCACTAAATTCATAAATTGAATAAGCTAGTGCACCTAAAGCAAAAAAAATCTTAATATACTTATTAAACATTTGTTCTATTTTTTTTAGTTGTACAAAGTTAATAAAAACAATTAATAATTTTTTTAATTTTTAGATTTGCCAAAGCAAAAACTCTTTGTATATTTGCCCGCAGTTTTTAATGTAATTAAGAACTTTAAAAATTAGTTTTAAATAAAAAAATCAAGACATGCCAAAAAGAACATTTCAACCTTCTAAAAGAAAAAGAAGAAATAAACATGGTTTTATGGAAAGAATGGCTTCTGTAAGTGGGAGAAAAGTTTTAGCCAGAAGAAGAGCAAAGGGTAGAAAAAAACTTTCAGTATCGTCTGAAATCCGTCATAAAAAATAATGATTAACAATTGTTAATATATTAAAGGTGTTGCTGTTAGCAATGCCTTTTTTTTTATCTTTTTGATAACTATTTTTGAAAATAGGTTAAATATAATACATAATTAATGCCAAAAAACAACAATTTAAAGTCAATTCTTATCATAGGTTCAGGTCCAATTATAATTGGTCAAGCCTGCGAATTTGATTATTCTGGTACTCAAGCTTTGAGATCTTTACATGAAGATGGTTTAGAAACAATATTGATAAATTCTAATCCAGCAACCATAATGACTGATCCGTCAATGGCAGATCATGTTTACTTGCTACCATTAACATGTTCATCAATAATTAAAATTTTAAAAGAACACCCACAAATTGACTCTGTACTTCCTACTATGGGTGGTCAAACTGCACTTAATTTATGTATTGAAGCTGATGAAAAAGGAATTTGGGAAGATTTCAACGTAGAAATTATAGGTGTTGATATACAGGCAATTAATATAACTGAAGATAGAGAACAGTTTAGGAATCTAATGTTAGATATAGGAATTCCCATGGCTCCTCAATCTACTGCAAATTCTTTCCTAAAAGGAAAAGAGATAGCTCAAGAATATGGTTTTCCTTTGGTAATTAGAGCATCTTACACCTTAGGTGGAGCAGGTGCTTCAATTGTATATAAAGAGGAAGATTTTGATGAGCTTTTAACAAGAGGTTTAGAGATTTCACCAATTCACGAAGTGATGATTGATAAAGCTTTAATTGGCTGGAAAGAGTATGAATTAGAGCTTTTAAGAGATTCTAATAACAATGTTGTGATAATTTGTTCCATTGAAAATATGGATCCAATGGGGATTCATACTGGTGACTCAATCACTGTTGCTCCAGCTATGACATTAAGTGATGCTACATATCAAAAAATGAGAGATATGGCTATTCACATGATGAGAAGTATTGGGGATTTTGCTGGAGGGTGTAATGTTCAATTTGCAGTTAGTCCAGATACAAATGAAGATATAATAGCAATAGAAATTAACCCTAGGGTTTCTAGATCCTCCGCTTTAGCTAGTAAAGCTACTGGTTATCCAATAGCTAAAGTTGCAGCTAAACTTGCAATTGGTTATAATTTAGATGAACTAAATAATCAAATAACTAAGTCAACATCTGCACTATTTGAACCTACACTAGATTATGTTATAGTTAAAATACCAAGATGGAATTTTGATAAATTTGAAGGAAGTGATAGGACCTTGGGTTTACAAATGAAGTCTGTGGGAGAAGTAATGGGTATAGGTAGATCTTTTCAAGAAGCATTGCATAAGGCTACACAATCATTAGAAATTAAAAGAAATGGTTTAGGTGCTGATGGAAAGGGGTATAAGGATTATGATTTAATTATTAATAAACTATCAAATCCATCATGGGATAGAGTGTTTGTTATATTTGATGCTATTCAAATGGGTATTCCATTAAGTAGGATTTATGACATTACTAAAATTGATATGTGGTTTTTAAGACAATATGAGGAACTATATCACCTGCAAAAACAGATATCTAACTTCACGATAGATACCATTGAAAAAGAATTATTATTAGAAGCTAAACAAAAAGGATATGGTGACAGACAAATTGCTCATATTTTAAAATGTTTGGAGAGTCAAGTGTATAATAAGCGTCAAGAAATGGATATTAATAGAGTTTATAAACTTGTTGACACATGTGCTGCAGAATTCAAAGCTAAAACTCCTTATTATTATTCCACTTTTGAGAGTCAGGTAAAGATTAAAAATAAAGATGCATATTCTGAAAATGAAAGCGTTGTTTCAGATAAAAAGAAGATTATTGTCTTAGGGTCTGGTCCAAATAGAATTGGTCAAGGAATTGAATTTGATTATTGCTGTGTTCATGGAGTGTTAGCAAGTGCTGAAGCTGGTTATGAGACTATAATGATTAACTGTAATCCAGAAACTGTTTCTACTGATTTTGACACAGCTGACAAATTATATTTTGAACCGGTTTTTTGGGAGCATATTTATGATATTATCAAACATGAAAAACCAGAGGGTGTAATTGTCCAATTAGGTGGGCAAACAGCCTTAAAGTTAGCTGAGAAATTAGAACGCTATGGAATTAAAATAATTGGAACTACTTATAAATCTTTAGATTTAGCTGAGGATAGAGGTTTGTTTTCTACTTTATTAAAAGATAACAATATTCCATATCCTGAGTTTGATACAGCAACTACAGCTGAAGAAGCTTTAGTAGTCGCTGAAAAATTAGATTTTCCAATATTAGTAAGACCATCTTATGTTTTAGGTGGGCAAGGAATGAAGATTGTGATTAATTCTGAAGAACTAGAAGAACATGTTGTTAATCTACTCAGATCAATGCCCGACAATAAACTTTTGTTAGACCATTATTTAGATGGTGCAATTGAAGCTGAGGCTGATGCTATTTGTGATGGAGAGGATGTGTTAATCATTGGTATCATGGAGCATATTGAGCCGTGTGGTATACACTCTGGAGATTCTAATGCAACTTTACCTCCATTTAACTTAGGAAAATTAGTAATGGATCAAATCAAAGAGCATACTAAAAAAATTGCCTTAGCGCTAAATACCGTTGGTTTAATCAACATACAGTTTGCAATAAAAGATGAGGTGGTTTATATAATAGAAGCTAATCCTAGAGCTTCAAGAACAGTTCCTTTTATAGCAAAGGCATATAAACAACCTTATGTTAATTATGCTACTAAGGTAATGTTAGGCGCTTTAAAGGTAGCAGACATTAATTATCAACCTGATCTTAAAGGTTTTGCGATAAAAGAGCCAGTATTTTCATTTAATAAATTTCCAAATGTCAATAAAAACTTAGGTCCTGAAATGAAGAGTACTGGAGAAAGTATTTTATTTATCGATAATTTAAAAGACGACCAGTTTTACGAGATTTACTCAAGAAGGAAAATGTATTTAAGTAAATAATTATTTATTTACTTAAATATTTATAACTAAATTTATTCACTTTTTATTTAAAAAAATGGAGTACATAATTGTCTTATTGATTTTAGTAATTGGTTTCTTGTTTTATTTGATTTATAATAAAAAAAATAATAATTCTTCAAATAATGATTTGGCTCAATTTTCAAATACCATAACTTCTCATATACAAGAAATAAGAAAGGAAGTAAGTGCTAATGCCAAAGAAGGAAGAATCGAGATTGAAGGAAAATTAAAAGATATAAATAAGCAAATTAATGATTTTCATAAAACATCTTCACAAAATATATCGGACCAATTTAAAGAATCTAATAAGGTAATAAAAGACGTTACTATTGAGCTTGAAAAAATAAAAGGCACCAACGAGCAAGTTTTAAGTTTTGCCAATCAAATGAAAACTCTTGAAAAAATTCTTGGTAATCAAAAACAAAGAGGGATCTTAGGTGAGATTCAGTTAGAAAATCTTTTAGCTAATGTATTACCCCCAGGTTTATTTCAAATGCAATACAGTTTTAAAAATGGAGAAGCTGTGGATGCAATTGTGAAAGTTGGAGATTATATTATTCCAGTCGATGCAAAATTTTCGCTCGATAATTATAATAAAATGATTGAAAGTAATGATAAACCAGAAATAGATATACTTGAAAAAAAGTTTAAATCTGATATTAAAAACAGAATCGATGAAACATCTAAATATATCAGACCTAATGAAAAAACTACTGACTATGCTTATATGTTTATTCCAGCAGATGGATTGTATCAAGATTTATTAAATAGTAGGGTAGGGACTCTTCAAATTAACTCAAAGGATTTGGTTTCTTATGCCTATTCTAAAAAAGTAATGATAGTATCTCCTATGAGCTTATTTCCAATGCTTCAAATAACAGTTAAAGCTCTACATAACTTAAAAGTAGAAAAGTCAATTCAAGACATATTACATAATGTTGATAAGCTATCTAATCATTTAAATTCGTATAAATCTTACCATGAGAAACTCGGAAATACAATCGGTACTGTGGTTAATCATTATAACAATAGTTCGAAAGAATTTAAGAAAATTGATAAAGATATTTTAAAAGTTAGTTCAGGAAAATCAAAATTAGATTACGATAGTAACGAGCTTGACAAACCTCTACTAGAAGATTGATTATTGTAGAATTAGATATTTTTCTTCAATTTTTTTAAACCCAAAATAAAGTATTGCAGAAAAAAATAAATCCGCCAGTATTGAGTTCGTAAAAAATGGTATTGCCATTGTATAACACAAAATTAACCCTTCAAGGCTGTAAGTGTAACCTCCAAGTAACCATACACCAAAGTTTGTAACAATAAAAAAGATTAAGCTACTAAAAAGAATATTTTTAATATGATAACTTTTAACAACAAAGCTATAAGTAGTTATTAATATAAATGCGAAATAAACAAATATTGAAACATAACTGAAGCCAATAAAAAAATCAGATATTAACATTATAGAAATAGGTATTATATATGCAAGCTTAATATTTTTGAATTTAATACCAGCAAAAATTGCAATGGCTGTTAAGGGTACAAAATTAGGAGGATGGGGAATTAACCTCATAAGTGCAGCTAAAACAATAAAAAAAGTTATAAATAGTATTCTTTTATTTTTTTCTTTCATACGAGTTGTCAAATTTACTATAATTCTCAATAAAATAGTACATTTCTTTATTTAAAATTTCTAATTCATTGCTGTCACCTACTAAATCTAATACCTGTGTATAGTTGTTGAAATTCTTATCTAATGATATTTGCCCAAGTGCTATTGATAGTAAGGGCTCATCAATATCTCCAATAATTCCTAGATTAGATGAGTCTTCTTCAGCTAAAATATCTGGATTTAATCCGTTGTAGTAATCAGTTTCCCCAAGTGAATTAAGAGTTTTTAATACCAATGGTTGGAGTGCATAATTATGTGATGGGTTAACTCCATTTAATGAAAAATCAGTCGAGTCATATAAAGTGACAGATGCCTGGTATTTTCCATAGGTTGTAGTCCCAACTTGGATTACATCAATATATGGTTTTAAACAATTAATTACTAATTCACTTGCAGATGCTGAACTTCTTGATGTAATTATTATTACTTTATTTAAATTTAAACTGTTTGAATTACCAATAAATCTATTTATTAAATATTCTGGATCATTATTAACCCAATAATTTTGAATTTCATTATTCCATTGTTCGGTGCTAAAAATTTCATTAGTAAATTGACCAGTTATTAAACTTGAAATTAAAATTGCAGAATTAATAGAACCTCCAGAATTGTATCTTAAATCTAAAATAAGATTATCAATATTATTAGACTTAAAGTTTGCAAAAACTTCAGTTAATTCATCGTCAAAAGTGGAAGTAAACTGATTATATAATAAATATCCAGATTTACCATCTGAGTTTTCAATAATATCTGAATGAAAGATTGGATTTTTTTCTAAAGAAACTTTATAAAGATCAACAGTGATGTTATTGCTTACTATTGTATCATCAATTATTTCTGGTGTATTATTGTTAAAGTAATCTGCAAAATTTACAGAATAGCTATCCATAGATAAAAATGAAGAATAGTTGTCAAGATTTAAACTAGTGTTATTAATTTCGAAGAAAATATCTCCTCTTTTTATATTGTTTTGATCTGCAACAGATCCTGGATGGATATATCTAACATATCCATATATATCAAAGTTACTTCCAGGGAAATAACGAAGTCCATACTCCATGCCATTACTTGTAGAAACTCCTTGAAAATACTGTTGTAATTCAACATAGTCATCAACTATTATACTATGCTTATCAATAGTTTCTCTGTTGAAAATTAAATTTTCAAATAGAACTTCGGGAGTTTCAAATAAATTCAAATAATCTAAATAATCACTATCACTTGTAAATCTATTATTTAATAGATCTTCAATATTGTCCTTATACAGATATGCAGCGTTCATACCTTTCCAAACAAAATCATTTATTTCATTTGTAAATGCACCGTTGTCATCTAGATCCTCATAACAACCATATGTTGTTAATAAAACTATTAAAATTAATATATATTTAAGAGGAAATTTTATTATGTTTTTCATTTTTTCAACTAATTTTACAACTATGAATTTTAATATAACAATATTCTTTTTAATATTCAATTTTAGTTTGTTTTCTCAGACTGAATTTAAATTAAGCTCAACTGAAAATATTTCTGAGTTTAAAATAGGTTCAAATGTATTTGATTTAATGTCTAAATTCAAAATATCATTTGGAGATAAAGGATTAGACCAGATGTCAGATCAACTTAAAAAGTTAACTAGTATTGTAGCTTATTCTAGTGATAGTTTATCGGGATCATCTAATATTGAATCCTCATTTAATGATTATATATTAAATTCCGAATTGATGCAATTAATTCAATTTGAAGAAAATAAATATGAGGTCAATATTTATACTTCTGAAAATGAAGATTCTATTATTGAAGAATTATCTATGATTGTAAAAAAAGAAGGATCATTTAAAACTATTTATTTACAGATAAGAGGGGAAATTGATCTAGAGCAAATAGCTAGTGTTGCAAGTGAATTAAATGTTCCTGGAAAAGACTTTTTAAACAAAATCCGCTAAATTCCTGTGTAGTTTTGAGGAGTTAAAGATCTTAACTCATCTTTAATAGATTCACTAACATTTAAAGTTTCTATAAAATTTCTAATTGATTCCTTATTAATTTTTTTGTTAGTCCTGGTTAAGTTTTTCAATGTTTCATAAGGGTTTGGATAGTTTTCCCTTCTTAAAATTGTTTGAATAGCTTCAGCTATTACTGCCCAATTATCTTCAAGGTCAGAATTTATTTTTTCATTGTTAAGTAGTAGCTTATTTAGTCCTTTGAGAGTAGATTTAAAAGCAATTATTGTGTGAGCAACAGGAACTCCTATATTTCTTAAAACAGTGCTATCAGTTAAATCTCTTTGAAGTCTAGATATAGGTAATTTGTTTGAAAGATGATTAAAAATTGCATTAGCAATACCTAAATTTCCTTCGCTATTTTCAAAGTCAATAGGATTTACTTTGTGGGGCATAGCTGAGCTTCCAATTTCTCCTTTTTTAATTAGCTGTTTAAAATAATCCATCGATATGTAGGTCCAAAAGTCTCTATTTAAATCAACTAGTATAGTATTTATCCTACTCAAATTATCAAAAGTTGCAGCCATATTATCATAATGCTCAATTTGTGTTGTTGGAAATGAGTAATCAAGGCCTAATCTTTTTTCAGTAAAATTTTTAGCAAAACTTACCCAATCTATTTTTGGGTAGGCAAGATAATGTGCATTAAAATTACCTGTAGCTCCACCAAATTTTGTGGAATTTGGTATTAGTTTTAGCAAATTTAATTGTTGTTCTAGTCTAGATATAAAAACTTCTATTTCTTTGCCAAGCTTAGTTGGGGAAGCTGCTTGTCCATGGGTTCTAGCAAGCATAGGAATATCTTTCCATTGCATTTTTAATTCATTAAGCTTATTAATTAGAGTTGCAATTTCAATTAAATACACATCTTCAATAGCCTCTTTTAAGCTTAAGGGTATTGCGGTATTATTTATATCTTGAGAAGTTAATCCAAAATGGATAAATTCTTTATAATCAGAGAGATTTAAACCGTCAAATTTACTTTTTAAAAAGTACTCAACAGCTTTTACATCATGGTTTGTGGTTTTTTCTATTTCTTTTATTTTAGTTGAATCTTCAAAAGAAAAACTCTTGTAAATATCTCTTAATTTAGCAAAGTAAGATTTGTCAAAATTTTTCAGCTGAGGTAAGGGAATTTCACATAAAGAAATGAAATACTCTACTTCAACAATAACTCTATTTTTTATAAGTCCATGTTCTGAAAAGTAGTCGGATAATTGAGAAACTTTATTTTGATATCTACCATCAATAGGTGATATGGCATTTAGTGAAAATGTTGACATACTTTTTGAAATTAGAATAATTTACAAATATAGTTATTTCATTTAATTTGGATTAGCTATTTAATAAATGTATTTTTAGAAAAATTACCTTTTATGACAAAGAATTCTCAAATAATGAGTGATGCAAGAGAATCACTATCAGGAAAATGGCCGTTAGCTATTGGTACATTTTTAATTCTTTTTTTAATATCCATGGGTGCTTCTCTAATACCATTTGCTGGACAAATACTGGCAATTTTGATTGCAGGCCCTCTTTCTGTAGGTGCTGCCTTTTTTGCATTAAAAATAACTAGAGATCAAGATCCAAAAACTGATGATTTATTCTTTAGTTTTAATAATAATTTAGGTAATTCAATACTTGCATATTTATTAGTTTTAATTTTTGCTTTTTTAGGGTTTATTTTACTTATTATTCCAGGAATAATAGTTGCATTAGCTCTTTCACAAACCTGGTTTATTTTAGCAGAGAATCCATCAATGGACTCATATAGTGCAGTTGTTAAAAGTAAGGATATGATGAACGGCTACAAATGGCAATATTTTAAAATTGGATTAAGATTATTTGGACTTGGATTACTATGCTTACTCACCTTAGGAATTGGTTTTTTATGGTTAATTCCGTATCAGTATGTTGTATATGCTAAGTTTTATGAGGAGGTTAAGTTAGCAAATGCTTAATATTTCACAGTTTTATTTAAAACCTTGTATTCCTCATAACATTCGCTAATTGCATCCAATAGTTGCAAGTCATTAGCTTTTCTTATAAACTCTTCAGAATAATTACATTCACTAATTAGGAGCTCTAAATCTGCCTTTTCTAATTGTAATAGAACCATTAGCATTTCTCTGTCAAATCTATTTGAAAGAATGTCTCTAATTTGATCATCTCTTTTCATTTTTCTTAACTTTCTAAGTTGGTTTGGTTCTTTTCCAAATACTTTATGTAAAAAATCTAATGGATTGAAAATCGCATTTAATGCTTGAGTTACTGCGCTGGCAGGTCTAACTTTTGATTCATATCCTACATTTGGTAACCCAGAAATACTGTATCTAAAATTATTGTTTATTGGAACTTGCTTAATGTCAACCTCTAAATATCCAGTTAGCTTTATTTGGCTAACAACTACTTCTTCTAAGGCAAGTGCTAGTTCAGTTAATTCAATTGTAGTTGCTGAACCAAACTTAATCCAATCATTGGTGACCTTAATTTTTAAAGATTTAAAACCTAAGTAAGAGAAATGAAGTGTATCATTTGCTTTAACATCAATTGAAAACTCTCCCTTTTTATTGGTAGATGTTCCGATAACTTGAGTTAAGTTAACAATATTAACATTTTCTAAAGGAGTATTATTATTAGCATTTATAATAGCACCTTTAACAGTAGTTATTTCTTGAGAGAAACAAAAACTGCTTAATATAAACAAAAAACTAAAAAATACTTTTTTAATCATTAAGTAATAAATATAATAAACTTAACCAATTATTTATATCTAACATCACTACCTTAACTATGATTTAACATATGTTATTTTCTTCTACTTCTCCTAGGTCTAGAATAACTATCAGCATTAAATGACTTAGACCTTCTAGAACTTGAATTGTTGTCGGATTCTCTTGAACCAAATCTTTTAGAATTACTGTCTTTATCGGATCCGCCAAAACTGGACCTTCTTGATCCTCTGTCTGATTCATTTGACCTACTTCTTCTTGAACTTCTATCAGAATTTCTTGAGTCAGATCTTCTTGAATTAGATTTTTTAAATCCTCTTTTTCCACCGCGTCTATCCCCTCTATTTGATTTTCCTTTACCGCGATTCCTTTTTATATCTTTTGAAATTTCAACATTTACAAATCGACCGTTTTCTTTAAAATCAGTAAAAAATGCAAGTATTTTTTCTTTGTGAACTTCTTCAGTGTTAAAAAATGAAAAACTTTCTTTCACATCTACTTTAAATACGTCGTCTTTTCCAAGTTCAAGAACATCCTTCAGAAAATCCTTAAGACTCATCCAGTCGTAACCATCTTTTTGACCAATATTAATAAAATATCTTGTTGAGCTAGATTCGTCAGAATCTGAAAAATCAGAGTAACTGTGTTGATCACCTTCAACATTTAAATTTTTAGATTTTTGATAATAATCAAAATATCTATTGAATTCAACTGAAAAGAACTTTTTTATAAGATCTGCCTTTTTAGTCTTTTTAAATAAATTATTAATTTCCTCAATATATTCGTCAATATTATTATTTACTTCTGTTTTATTTACCTTGTTGGCTAAAGTAAATAGTTGAATTTTACAAATTTCTTCACTACTTGGGATATCTTTCTTTATAAATTCTTTTTTTATTTTCTTTTGAATATTTCCAATTTTTCTTAATTCACTTTTAGAAACAATAACAAGAGATATACCAGTTTTTCCTGCTCTACCAGTTCTTCCACTTCTATGTGTGTAGGTTTCTATCTCATCAGGTAATTGGTAATTAATAACATGAGTAATGTTGTCTACGTCAATTCCTCTGGCAGCTACATCAGTAGCTACCAAAAATTGGATTTGTTTATTCCTAAAGGATTTCATTACTAAGTCTCTTTGACTTTGACTCAAGTCACCATGTAAGGCTCCCGCGTTATAACCATCTTCAATAAGTTTTTCTGCCACTTTTTGTGTGTCTCTCTTAGTTCTACAAAACAATACAGAAAATATCTGAGGGTTAGCGTCAACTAATCTTTTAAGAGCAGCATATCTATCTCTAGAATTAACTAAGTAATATTCATGAGATACTTGATCGCTACCAACATTTTTAGTACCGACAGTAATTTCAACTGGTTTGCTCATGAATTTTCTAGCAATATTAGAAACTTCTTTAGGCATAGTAGCAGAAAATAGCCAGGTGTTTTTTTCTTTTGGAGTAAAAGATAGAATATCGGTTATATCCTCATAAAAACCCATATTTAACATTTCGTCAGCTTCATCTAAAACACTGTATTTTATTTCAGAAATATTCACCAAGTTTCTGTTTATCATATCTTTCATTCTTCCTGGTGTAGCAACAATTATTTGGCTTCCTTTTTTCACTGATCTAGCTTGGTCAGTTATACTTGCGCCTCCATAAATAGCTGTTATGTTCAATCCTTTATGAAACTGACCATATTGTTTTAATTCATTTGTGATTTGTAAACACAATTCTCTGGTAGGCGATAAAATAAGTCCTTGAGTTTTTTTACTGTTGATATCAATTTTTTGGATCATTGGAAATCCAAATGCAGCTGTTTTGCCGGTTCCAGTTTGAGCTAAAGCTACTAAGTCTGTATCTTTTTCTAATAAAATAGGCACTGTTTTACTTTGAACCTCACTTGGGGTTTCAAAACCCATTTTTTCAACAGCAAGCAATAAATTTTCTTCTAATCCAATTTTTTTGAATTCACTCATAATTTTGTTTAAATATTCGATTTACATAATGTGTTAATGAAGTAGTAATCGACATATTTAAACTGTGACTCCTATAACACTACCTTATCGATTAAGGATTTAAAGGTGCAAATATAGTGTTAATTAATGGATATCATTTTTTGCTAAGAAATTCTATTAATTTTTTTATAGCTTTTGCTCTGTGACCTATTGTGTTTTTTGTTTCAAGATCCATTTCAGCGAAAGTAAATTTATGACCAATGGGTTTAAAAACTGGGTCATATCCAAAACCTTTAGATCCTTTTTTAGTAAAGATTATCTCCCCATCACATATTCCAGTAAAAACTGATAATTCACCATTTAAAATTAGTGCAATTACGGTCTTGAATTTGGCTTTTCTGTTTGATGTAGACTTCATCATACTTAAGAGTTTATTAATGTTTTTTTCAGCGCTATAATCTAATCCGGAAAATCTTTTAGACATAACTCCCGGTAAACCATTAAGTGCATCAACTTCTAAACCAGTGTCATCAGCAAAACAGTTAACTTTATATTTGTCATAAATATATTTAGCTTTTAGTATAGCATTTCCTTCAATAGTTTTTTTGTTTTCTACTATTTCATCAAAGCAATTGATGTCTTTTAGACTTTGTATTTTAATTTTTTCATGTAGTAACGCTTGAACTTCAATTATTTTATCGTCGTTGTTAGTTGCGAAAATTAGTTTCATAATTATTGATGATGATATGATTCGTTTTTAAGTATACTAAATGCTCTATACAATTGTTCTGTAAAAAACAATCTAATCATCTCATGAGAAAATGTCATTTTAGATAATGATAATTGATAATTAGACATAGATTTTATTTCTTTTGAAAAACCATAAGGGCCACCTATTACAAAGGTGAGGGTTTTCATTCCTGAGTTTAATTTCTTTTGTATGAATTTAGAAAAACCAACAGATGATTTGTGTTCTCCATTTTCATCAAGAAGAATGATAAATTCATTTTTTTTTAAAATAGATAATATTTTTTCACCTTCTTTTTGGATTTGAATACTTTCAGGTAATTTTTTTTTTGGATCCTTAATGATGATTAAGTCAAATTTAATGTAGTGATTTAGTTTGTGAGTATAATGATCAATGAGTACTTTTAAATTCTTATTATTAGTCTCTCCAATAACTACTAGTTTTATGTTCATTAATAAAATTTAATTGTATTTTTATAAATATATTATTTTTTAATGTATTGTATGTTTTCTTTGATAAATTCTTAGTGATATTTCTAGATAAAAATTTAATTATTTTAATAAAAACTGTAGATAAATCAAATGTTATTTTAAGTATTTAAAATGAACTTTTACGTAGATGTTATATTGCCAATTCCTATCGACCAGCTATTTTGCTACGAAATAACAGAAAGTGAATTTGATTTTATTAAACCTGGGTCTAGAGTTTCTGTGCCATTTGGCAAAAGTAGAATTATTACTGGAGTTGTTTTTAATTCACATAATGAAAGACCGTTATCTTATGATGTTAAACATATTCATCAAATTATAGACGAAATCCCAATCGTTAATGAAAATCAATTAAGTTTTTGGGATTGGATGTCTAAATATTACATGTGTGGCATTGGTGAGGTAATGAAAGCTTCTATTCCATCAGTTTTACTAATTGAGAGTGAAACTATAATTAGTTTAAATAAAAAAACAGAATTTAATCATAATGAGTTTTCTGATGATGAATTTTTAATTTATGAAGCTTTATTAAAGGGATTAGAGTTGACAATTCATGAAATTTCTGAAATTTTAAATAAAAAAAATGTATTTAAAATTATACAATCTTTAAATGAAAAACACATTATACAAATTGATGAGAAGCTATATTCAAAGTATAAACCAAAATTAAAAAGATTTGTAGAAATTAATATACTAAATAAAGACACTTTTTCTGTTTCTGAAATTAAAGAAAAACTAAAGCGATCGCCTAAACAATTGTATTTATTTATCAACCTATTAAAATTAAATTTAAGAGAGTTTATATCTGTTGACGATTTAAAGAAAAAATTTGATGTTAGTTCAAGTCTAATTAAAAATTTGATTGATAAAGATATTTTGAAGGAACATTTTATTGAAATTAATCGTTTTAACAACACAGTGTCAACTGTAATTCCTATTAACAAGTTAAGTCAAAGTCAAGAAAAGGCTTATAAAAAAATTCAATTGTCTTTTAAAAAGAATAATCCAGTTTTGTTTCATGGAGTTACATCATCTGGTAAAACCGAAGTTTATGTTAAATTAATTCAAGATGCTTTAATTCAAAAAAATCAAATTCTTTATTTGGTTCCTGAAATTGCATTAACCACACAGGTTGTAAGAAGATTAACTAATTTTTTTGGAGATAAAGTGTTGGTATATCATTCTGGTTATTCTATAAATCAAAGGGTTGAAGTTTGGAATAAGATTTCAACTAATAAATCTTGTCAACTTATAGTAGGTGCTAGATCCTCATTGCTAATGCCTTTTAAGAGCCTGAAATTGATCATAGTTGACGAGGAGCACGAACAGTCTTATAAGCAGCAAGAGCCTGCTCCAAGATATCATGCTAGAGATGCGTCTTTAGTTTTGTCTAGGATTTTTAACTCTAATATTTTATTGGGTTCTGCAACTCCTAGTGTTGAGTCTTATAATAATGCAGTTGTTCTAAATAAGTATGATTTAGTTGAACTAAAAAAAAGGTACAATGATGTTTTAATGCCTGTTATTGAGTTGATTGATTTAAAAATGAAATATGCCAAAAAATTAATGAACGGTCATTTTAGTGACTCTCTTGTAAATGAAATTTTTGATACTGTAAGTAATCAGAAACAAGTAATCTTATACCAAAATAGAAGGGGTTTTTCTCCAATTGTTGAGTGTGAGGATTGTGGAGCTTCTCCTACTTGTATTAATTGTGATGTTAGTTTAACATATCATTTAAATACTAATTCTTTAAAATGCCATTATTGTGGCTTTGGCATTCCTTTAATTAATAAATGTAGCTCTTGTCATTCCAATAATATTATTACTGTTGGTTTTGGCACCGAACAGGTAGAGGAGGAGGTTAAGGCTATATTTCCAAACTACAGAGTAAAAAGGTTGGATTATGACACAACAAGAAAGAAAAATAGTTTTGAAAAATTAATTTCAGATTTCGAGAATCAAAAGATAGATATTCTTATTGGTACTCAGATGATAACAAAAGGTTTAGATTTTAAAAATGTTAAGCTTGTTGGTATTCTAAATGCAGATAATTCTTTAAACTTCCCAGATTTTAGAGCCTATGAAAGAAGTTTTCAACTTATTCAACAAGTTTCAGGTAGAGCAGGCAGGTCATCTGAAAGAGGAAAGGTATGCGTACAGACCTATAATCCAAAACATAAAATATTACAAAACATAATTAATGATGATTATATTTCTATGTTTGAAGAAGAAATTTCGGATAGAGTTAAATATAATTATCCTCCTAACTGTAAGCTCATAAAAATAACTCTTAAGCATAAAGATTATTCGATAATTAATGAATCTTCTGATTGGTTAGGTAAATATTTAAGACAATTTTTTAAAAAAAATATTTTAGGCCCAGAATTTCCTCATGTAATTAGGGTTAGAAACAAATTTCAAAAAAATATTTTAATAAAAATTCAAAAAAATAAATCTTTAAATCAAACCAAGAGTATTATAATTAAATCCAAAAAATCACTAAGTAGTATAGCTAAATTTAAATCTGTCCAGATTATAATAAATGTTGATAGTTATTAATTAATTTTTTAAAGTTAAGGCTGAATCTAGATCTACTTTTTTATTCCTACTAAGTGGTATTTTTTCTGAACCTATAAACACATTTTTACTATCATAGGTCTCAATTTTTTCTAAATTAACTATGTAGGATTTATGTATTCTCATAAATTTATCCTTTGGTAATTCTTGTTCAAACGATTTTAAAGAAGAGAGCATTACCACATTTTCTGAATTTGTAATTAATCTTATGTAGTCACCAAGTGCTTCAACCCATTTAATATTTGTTAAATATATTTTTTTCTTTTTAAGTTTACTCTTTACGTAAATATGGTTTCCATTATTTTTTTTACTAAAGTTATTTAGTTTATTAACTGTTTTTTTAAACCTATCGCTAGAGATTGGTTTTTTAAGGTAATCAATACAGTTGTAATTAAATGTTCTAAAAGCATACTGACTATCATGACTTGTAAATATGATTTTTATATTTTTTTTTAAAGTATCTAAAAAACTAAAACAACTTTCGTGATTATTATTAATATCAATTATGATTATGTCAATTGGGTTCTGATTTATATGATGTTTTGCATCAATATAATTTGAAAATTGACCAACTAAATATAAATTGGGAAATACATTAATTTTGGTTACTAAACTTTTTAAGTCTTCAATATTTTCATTGATTACTATACAGTTCATTAGTTGTTTTTATTTAAAATTAATAAATATCAGTGGATTTTAAAACACTATTTTGTTAAATAATAAAAGTTTAAATAATTGTAGATATGATATAAAATAACTATTTTCGCACCCGTTTAATAAACAAAAAAATAAATTTTTATGAATCATTATGAAACTGTTTTCATCTTAAATCCCGTTTTATCTGAAGATCAGATAAAGGAAACAGTGAAGAAATACGAAAGTTTTCTTACCTCTAAAGGAGCAAAGATGATATTTACTGAAAATTGGGGCCTTAAAAAATTAGCCTACCCAATTCAAAACAAAAAAAGTGGCTTTTACCATATGTTTGAGTATCAATCAGATGGATCTGTTGTTAACCCTCTTGAGACAGAATTCAAAAGAGATGAGAGATTTATGCGTTTTCTAACTGTAAAGATGGATAAGCATGCTATATCTTGGGCTGAAAGAAGAAGAGAAAAATTAAAAGTAAAATCATAACTATGGCTACATTAGAACAACAAGCAAAAGGAAAAAAAGATGGAGAAATTAGATATCTTACTCCACTTCAAATAGATACAAACAAAGCAAAAAAATATTGTAGATTCAAAAAATCTGGTATTAAGTACATTGACTATAAAGACCCAGATTTCTTAATCAAATTCGTTAATGAGCAAGGTAAACTTTTACCTAGAAGATTAACTGGAACATCTTTGAAATTTCAAAGAAAAGTTTCTGTTGCTGTTAAAAGAGCAAGACATTTAGCAATTATGCCTTACGTAGCTGATTTAATGAAATAAAAATATTTAATATGGAATTAATACTAAAAATAGATGTTGAAGGAGTCGGTTTTAAAGACGACTTAGTAAATGTTAAAAATGGATTTGGTAGAAACTTTTTAATACCAAACGGTTCTGCTGTTTTAGCTACTTCATCAGCTAAAAAAGTACTTGCAGAAAACTTAAAACAAAGAGCTTTTAAGGAGAAAAAAATTATAGATGATGCCAATAAAGTTTCAAAAAAACTATTAGCTTTAGAAGTGAAAATTAAATCTAAAGTTGGGCAAGGAGTTAAATTGTTTGGATCTATAAATAATATAGACGTTCAAAAAGCACTAGAAGCTAGTGGTTTTGAAATTGAAAAAAAGCAGATAATTATCCCTGGTGGTTCAATAAAACAATTAGGTAAATTTATTGCTAACATTCGATTACACAGAGAAGTTAGTGTTGAATTTCCATTTGAAATTATTCCAGAGGGTAAATAATAATAATTATCCTAAAACTTAAAACCTCAATACTTCTTGGGGTTTTTTTTATTACAGATTATGAAATATTCTAGATTAACTAAGGACCAATTCGTTGAATTACATAAAGAATTTATTGATTTTCTATCCTCAAATTCAATTACTTATGAAGATTGGAATATTCTCAAACAAAATAATGACGGAAAAACTGAAGGACTTTTAGATCTTTTTAGTGATATTGTTTGGACTAAAGTTTTAGGTAAAACACGATTTTTAGAAAATTTTTCAAAAAATCATATTTATTTATTTTCTTTTGGTGAATCTCAAATGAAATTTATTGCAATTTATACTGAAAATACTGATGTGGATTTCACAACCGATGATGGATTCTCTTGGTTAAGAGATAATTTATTTAATGATAGTGTTAAAATATATAATTCAAACAAAAACTATTCTGACGATAAACTTGCCGATAAATTCGATTTAATAAAAAAAGGCGGTATAATTACCAAGGGTGAATTATTTAATTATTTTGATGAATTAATTATTGCCTAGTTATTAAATTAATTAATAATTGTATATATTTCTGTAATGAAAGCGAAAGCCTTAACATCCAAAGGAACAAGAGACTTTAACTCAACTCAAATTTTTAAAAGAGATTTTATTGTCAGTTCAATAAAAGACAGTTTTAATAAGTTTGGATTTTCACCAATTGAAACTCCAAGTTTTGAAAATACTGAAACTTTATTAGGTAAATATGGAGATGAAGGAGATAGACTTATTTTTAAAATATTAAAATCAGGTAATTTTAAAAAAAATGTTGATGATTCAACACTTCTTTCTGAAAATCTTAATTTAATTTCTTCTTGTATTTCAGATAAAGCTTTAAGGTATGATCTCACAATTCCTTTCGCAAGGTATGTTGTTCAAAATCAAAACGAAATTAGTCTACCATTTAAGAGATATCAAATTCAATTAGTATGGAGGGCAGACAGACCTCAAAAAGGAAGATTTAGAGAGTTTTTGCAATGTGATGCAGATGTTATAGGATCAAAATCTTTACTTCAGGAGGTTGATTTTATTCATTTATTTTCAGATGTTTTTAATAGTTTGAAAATCCCTGATTGTAAAATAAGAGTTAACCATAGAAAGATACTTATTGGTTTGTCCGAAGTCCTTAAACTTGAGGATAAGTTAATTGAACTGACTGTAATTTTAGATAAAACTGATAAAATTGGTAAGGATAAAGTAGTTAGTGAACTTATAAAATTAGGCTTAGATACTTCTTTAAAACCTATATTGGTTAATTACCTATCTATTAAAGATGACTTCATTAATTCAATTAGTTCTTTAAATAATTTATTTAAAACAAGTATTGTTGGTTTAGAGGGAGTACAAGATTTAAATTCAATTTACAATCTTATTTCACTAAAGAATCTTGGAAAAACTAAATTAGTTCTTGATACCTCTTTGGCAAGAGGTTTGAGTTATTATACCGGTACTATTTTCGAAGTTAATGCTAGTGATAAAGTTAATATTGGATCAATTGCCGCAGGTGGAAGATATGATGATTTAACTTCAGTATTTGGTCTTAATGATGTAAGTGGTATTGGAGTAAGTTTTGGATTAGATAGAATTTATATATTAATGGAAACTTTAGGCTTATTCCCAAAAATAAACAAAACAAAAGCAACAGTATTATTTACAAACACAAATCAGAGTCATTTAAACTATCTTTTAAAAGGTGTTGATCAACTAAGATTAAATAATATCAATACTGATTTTTACCCTGATGTTGTCAGCTTAAAAAAGCAATTAAAATATGCAAATAATATTGCTGTGCCCTATGTTATTATTGTTGATGATAATGAAGTTAAGAACTCTTCTTATTGCTTAAAAAACATGACTGATGGAAGTCAAAAGATACTTTCGATTGATAAAATAGTTGAGTTTTTGAAAAAATAAAGTTTATTGAAAATAGTAGCGAGACCGAGAATTGAACTCGGGACCTCCGGGTTATGAATCCGACGCTCTAACCATCTGAGCTATCTCGCCATATTTAAGGTGGTGCAAATATAAAATTAAAATTATATAGAACAATAATTGTTTAGTTAATATTTATATTTTTTTATTATAAAACTTCATAATTAATGTATATATTACATCTGTTAATATTAAACAAATGAGCGAAAAAATTAAATACGAAATGGAGTTTCCTATTCAGGCCTCTGAAAAACTTCTTTTTCAATATATATCTTCTCCATCTGGTTTATCAGAATGGTTTGCAGATAATGTAAATTATAGAGGTGAAGTTTATATTTTTATTTGGGATGGTGCAGAAGAAAGTGCAAAAATTTTAAGTAAAAAAAATAATGAGAAAATTCGTTTTAAATGGCTTGAAGATGATCAAGCCAGTTCATATTTTGAATTTAGAATTCAATTTGATGACATAACTAAAGATGTTTCCCTTATCGTTACTGATTTTGCTGAGGAAGATGAAATGGAGGAATCTAAAATGTTGTGGACAAATCAAATATCTGATCTTAAAAAAATCCTAGGTTCATCTTAGCGCAATTATGGTAAACATTAATGGAGAAATATATCCAAATGATGATGCTTTCATTTCTATATTTAATACTAGCCTTATCTCTGGTGACCTTATTTTTGAAAACTTAATTGTAAGTAGTAATAAAGTCCTTTTTTACGAAGAACATTATTTTAATCTTTTATCCTCAATGAGGATTTTGAAAATTAAAATACCAATGTCTTTTACTCCTGAATTTTTAGAAGAGCAATTATTATCTCTTTACATTAAATCTGGTTTTGTTAATGAAAAAATATTAATGAGAATTTTAATCTGTAACAACGTTGCGACTAATATAAACCCTACATCTGTAAATTATTATATTTACGACGCTCATAAGATTGATTATTCTATTAATAATTTTGAAAAATATACTTTAGATGTTTTTAAAGATTATTTTAAAAATACTGGACTATTATCAAATCTGACCACAAATAATCAGTTAATCCAAAGAATTGGATTAAGATATTGTGAGGAAAATGATTTTAATGATTGTGTAATCTTAAATAATTCTAAAATTATTTCAGAGACTTTAAATGGTAATATTTTCATGATTATGAATGACAAAGTTCTTACTCCTTCATTAAAAGATGGTAGTAATAACAATGTGATTAGATCTAAAATAATTGAGTTTGTAAATAATGATATCGAAGGATATGAAATAATTGAACAACCTTTGTCTGTTTTTGACATACAAAAATCTGATGAATTGTTTATTTCAAATATAAATTTCGGAATTCAACCTGTTCGTAAATTTAGAAAAAAAGTTTTTACAGATAAGATTACTTCTCTTATAAAGAACAAACTTACTTTATTAGTTATGGGATAGATCTTCCGGAGCATTAGACCAAATACTATATTCCCCTCCTAAATTAATCATAGTTTTTTTCCAAAAATTACTCATCTTCGAAAAAATATCTTCAGATTTAATATCTATAGATTTAATCCAATTGTTCTCTTTAACTTCATTTATTAATTGTTTAGCTGACCAGCCACTATAACCTAAACAAAATTTTATATCATTTGCAGTTATTTTTCTCGAATTGATTAAATCGACTATATTTTCAAAATCTCCACTCCAAAATAATTGTTGGTTAATTTTTATGCTACCAGGTATTAAATGCCCCTTATTGTGGATATAATATAGATTATCTTTATTAACAGGACCTCCATTATAAACATCAAAATCTATATTAATTTCGGGGATAATATCTTGAAGTTTGTAATCTAAGATTTTATTAATTATTAACCCTACTACTTCATTTTCTATTGAGCTAGAACTAATAAGTATTACAGATCTGTTAAATTGAGTATCATTAACTATACTTGGGTCAGCAATTATTATGTCACCTTTTTTTAAATGAGTCATTTTTAAATAAATTTCGAGTCTAAATCAAATTTAAATCCATTCATTAAATCAGAAACACTCATCCTTTTTTTACCCTGAACTTTTATTTCTTGAGGAATTATAAACCCATCAGTAGTTGCTATTTTTATTTGTTTTTTTTCAATTATTATTTGACCATTATTTAATTGATGAGTTTCTATTTCAATTTTGGAACTATAAATAATAATCTTTAACGTCTCTTTTTTATGAACTAAAAAACAATGTGCACCAGGGTACGGACTAAGCCCTCTTATCATATTATATACTTTTGACGCTTTCATAGTCCATTCTATTTTACAATTTTCTTTATTCAGTTTATTTGCTGAATTCAAATTAGATGTATTAATTTGAGGCTTTAGATTTATTTTATTTTCTATAATATTATTAACTGAATCTAAAACTAAATCTGCACCAATCTTTTTTAATTTATGGTACAAATCTCCGAAACTGTCTAATATATCAATTTTTATAGACCTTTGATCTATAATATCTCCAGTGTCAATATTTTCATTTATAAAAAATGTTGAAACACCAGTATTTTTTTCTCCATTAATAATTACCCAATTAATTGGGGCTGCGCCTCTATAATCTGGAAGGAGGGAGGCATGAAGATTGATTGTACCTAATCTAGGTATTGCCCATACAGATTTAGGTAACATTCTAAATGCAACAACAACAAAAAGATCACTATCTAATAAATTTAGCTCCTCAATAAATGAAGATGACTTTAAATTTGACGGTTGAATAATTTTTATATTATTTTCTTTCGCATATATTTTTACGGATGATTCTTTTATTTTCAAACCTCTTCCTGCAGGTTTGTCTTCTGCAGTTACTACAGCTACTATATTAAAGTTATCCTTTAAAATATTTAAGGTTTCAACTGCAAAGTCTGTCGTACCAAAAAATATAATTTTTGTATTTTTAGACATAGCTTTTGATAGTATTAATTACAAAATCCTTTCTTTCAGTAATAGACATATTTGGAATCTCAATAATATTATATTTTAGATTTTTATATGTATTGTAAATGTACTTATCAATTTGAATTGATTCTTCAAAACTCTCATACCTCTCATTATCATTTACAAATATATCTTTCCAAGGTCTTAATATAAATACTATATCGTATCTATGTTTTTTACAAGCAATTATATAACGCTGATCATATTGTATTTTCTTAAAATCTAAATAAGCTAATATATCCGGAATACCTCTATCGAAAAAAACATTTTCTTTTTTATTTTTATTTGAATCATTAAATTGACTAATTCTAGATTCAATTAGTAAATCACTAAATAATAAAGGGTTTGTTAGAAAAAGTTGATCTACACCTTTTTTTTTAAAACTATTAATAACTTCTCTTGAAATTTCTTTAAAACCAACATATCCATCACTAATTAGGCTGTTAAATAATGAGGTTTTGCCTGTGCCAGGTCCTCCAGTGATTAAAATTTTTTTAAACATCTTAGAAAAATATAAGGTAAAAATCGTGATAAATAAGTAATATAAAAAATATTAATAACCACTATATTTAATTTATTACTTAATTTTATCATCATATGAGTAAATCTGAAGAGTTTTATGAAAAGCTATATAGTCAATTAAAGTCTACAAATACTTGGCCTAATTTTTATCTTTTTAAATTCATCATAAAATCTAACACTAATAATCTTGAACTCATTAAAACTATTTTTCAAAATATAGATTTAGAAATCAATACAAAATCTTCAAAAAACAACAAATATTGTAGTGTGTCAATTAAAGCTTACATGAAATCACCAAAGGATATCATCAATTTATACAAAGAGGTAGGTGTAAAAATTCCAGATGTAATATCTTTATAAAAATTACCTAATTGATTTTTATTTTGTATTTTGCCAACTGATTAACTTCACTTATTATATAATTTAACTTTTTTAATTTTGATTGAAAACATAGAGTATAACACTGAAAGAGAATTTTTGATAATTCCTGAATATGGTAGACATGTTCAAAAAATGATTAATCATGCTACTTCCAGAGAAACAAAAGAGGAAAGAAATAAATTAGCTAAAGCTATAATTTCTGTTATGGGTAATATGCAGCCTCACCTTAGAGATGTTCCAGATTTTCAACATAAATTGTGGGATCAACTATTCATAATGTCTGATTTTAAATTAGACGCTGATTCTCCTTATGAAAAACCATCTAAAGAATTATTAGAGGCTAGACCGTCTCCATTAAAATATCCACAAAATTTTCCAAAATACCGTTATTATGGTAACAATATTAAAACTATGATAGATGTAGCAATCACATGGGATGAGGGTGAAATGAAAGAGGCTTTAATGTTCACGATTGCAAATCACATGAAAAAGTGCTTTTTAAATTGGAATAAAGATACTGTAACTGACATAGTAATATTTAATCAATTATTTGAGCTTTCTGAAGGAAATATTGACTTAAGAAACTCTGATGAAAAACTTCAAGACTCTGCCTTATTACTAAAGGATAGAAAAAAATTTACTTCAAAAAAGCCTTTTAAAAAGAACAATAAACAAAGAAAAAGATATTAATTAACCATGCAATCATTTAAAATAGAGGGTGGACATAAGCTAAAAGGAGAAATATCTCCACAAGGTGCTAAAAATGAGGCTTTACAAATTTTATGTGCAGTACTCTTAACTGATCAAAAAATATCAATTAATAATATTCCAAATATTATTGATGTTAATAAGCTAATTAGTTTATTGAAAAAACTTGGTGTTAAAGTTGAAAAAATCAACAACAATTCCTATTCCTTTAAAAGTGACAATATTAACCTTGATTATTTAGAGTCTGATGAATTTAAAATTGACGGTAAGGGTTTAAGAGGTTCAATAATGATTGTTGGCCCTTTATTGGCAAGATTTGGAAGAGGTTACATTCCTAAGCCAGGTGGTGATAAAATTGGAAGAAGAAGACTTGATACTCACTTTGAAGGGCTTATAAAATTAGGAGCTAAATTTAGATACAGAAAAGAAGATCATTTTTACGGAGTTGAGTCTACTCAACTTAAAGGTGCTTATATATTATTGGATGAAGCTTCAGTTACTGGAACAGCAAATATTTTAATGGCAGCTGTGTTGGCAAAGGGTAAAACATCTATTTACAATGCAGCTTGTGAACCTTACATACAGCAGTTATGTAAAATGCTAAATCGAATGGGTGCTAAAGTTAGCGGGTTAGGTTCTAATTTGTTAATAATTGATGGTGTCGATAGTTTAAGTGGGACTGAACACACCATGCTCCCTGACATGATAGAGATTGGTAGTTGGATTGGTTTAGCTGCGATGACAAAAAGTGAGTTAACAATAAAGAATGTTAGTTGGGATAACTTAGGTCAAATTCCTTTTGTTTTCAGTAAACTAGGAATAAATGTTGAAAAAAGGAATGATGATATTTTTGTTTCTGGACATGAAAATGGTTATGAAATTCAGAATTATATTGATGGATCAATTTTGACTATTTCAGATGCTCCTTGGCCTGGATTTACACCAGATTTATTAAGTATTATATTAGTTGTTTCAACTCAAGCTCGTGGAAGTGTACTTATTCATCAAAAAATGTTCGAAAGCAGATTATTTTTCGTTGATAAGCTTATAGACATGGGTGCTAAAATAATCTTATGTGACCCTCACAGAGCTTCTGTTATTGGTCACGATTTTAAATCTATGTTAAAAGCAACTACTATGACTTCTCCAGACATTAGAGCAGGTATTTCATTGTTAATTGCTGCCCTATCAGCCAAAGGAACTTCTATTATTCACAATATCGAGCAAATAGACAGAGGCTATGAAAATATAGATGAAAGATTAAGATCAATCGGTGCTAAAATAGAACGTATTTAATTATCATTTACTGGCGGCGGTCCCTCTGGAACCATAGCAACGTAAACTTCATTTCCTTTTCTTTCTAAATATTCATTTTTAACTTCTTTTACCAATTCATCATTTTGGTATAAATCTGACATTGTCATTGCCATTGCCTTTGAAGCATGAAGCATTCCTTTATGGCCAATACTCATTCCTCCACAAGCTACTACAGCCCATGAATGCCATGGGGTGCCTATTGGAGCAGTAGCTACACCTACATTAATATTAGCAACATTCCAGCTTACATCACCTACATCTGTTGATCCACCTCCTGGATGTTCTCTTGTGTCCATCATTGGTCTAATTTCTGAATCCATTCCGTTTTGTGGTTTTGATGTAACTTCTTGTATTTTTTTTGCAAACTCTATTTCTTCTTCAGAATATTTTATTGGTCCTAATATTTCTAAATTATTTTGCATGACAGCCCCTCCAGTTCTATTGACTAAAGTTTCATAAATCCCAGAAATAAGTGAAACTTTATAATCAACATTTGCTAAAATTGCAGCTCCTTCAGCCATTTCAACAACTCGTTCATAAACAGGATACATACCAGATCTTTTAGTGTCCCTTACTCTCATCCATAATTTTGAATAATCTGGCACCACATTTACAACCTGCCCACCATCTTGAATATGATAGTGCATTCTTACAGTTGGTTTTACATGTTCACGATAGTAATTAACCCCTGTGGTATATAATTCCAATGCATCAGAGGCACTTCTGCCATTCCACGGATCCATTGAAGCATGAGCTGCTTGACCAAAAAATTCAATTTTAAAATCTATCAATGCTAATGAGCTTTGAACGTCAGCTTCTGTCTGTGCTGCTGGATGCCAGCTAAGATTTACATCAACATCATCCCATAATCCTTCTTTTACCATCCATATTTTTCCAAAATATTTTTCTTCACTTGGTGTCCCAAAGAACTTTACTGTACCGCTTATTTTACCACTTTCTATCAGTTCTTTAATTGCAATTGCTGCACCTAAACTACCTGCACCAAATAAATTATGACCACATCCATGACCAGCACCACCCTCAACTAGAGGAGATTTGGTTGGTTTAGCTTCTTGAGATATCCCTGGAAGTGCATCAAACTCTCCTAAAACACTAATAACAGGACTCCCTTTTCCATAAGTTGCTACAAAAGCTGTTGGCATATCAGCTACACCCATTTCAACAGTAAAACCGTTCTTAATTGCGTAATCAGCTAATATTTTAGATGATTTATGTTCGTTGAAAGCAGTTTCTGCTAGATTCCAAATCTCATCACTAATACTTATTAAGTTTGAAGAATGTTTTTCTATAGAATTTAAAATATCTTGATTTATATCAGATATTTTACTTTGAGAGAAATTTATATTGAAAGAAAAAATGAATAAGAAAATAAAGGAAATATTTTTCATAAAAATTAGTTTAGATTCTTAATATAGTAATTTTTAAGAACTTATTCTAAACCTCTTTTATAAGTTTCTAAACATCTTTGTCTTGCAAATTTGTGATCAACAATCGGTTTTGGGTAATCCATTTCATTTAAATTCTTCACCCACTTGTTTATGTATTTTAATTCTTTATCAAATTTTGTAGCCTGACTTGTCGGGTTAAAAATTCTAAAATATGGTGCTGAGTCAACTCCAGTTCCTGCCGCCCATTGCCAATTACCAATATTGCTAGATAATTCGTAATCAAATAGTTTTTTTGCAAAGTATGCCTCACCCCATCTCCAGTCAATTAGTAAATGTTTACATAGAAATCCTGCAGTAATCATTCTTACTCTATTGTGCATAAATCCAGTTGCATTTAATTCTCTCATTCCTGCATCAACTATTGGGTATCCTGTTTTTCCTTCACACCATTTCTTAAAAGACTCTTCATCATAAAGCCATTTTACATTTTCATATTTTTCTTTAAAACATCTGGTTTGAGTACTTGGAAAAAACCACATAATCTGCATAAAAAATTCTCTCCAAATTAATTCTTGTAAAAACACTTCATTTTTACATTTTAAAACAAACAATAAAACTTGTCTTATGCTCACAGTGCCAAATCTTAAATGAGGGCCAATCTTACTTGTAGAATTTAATGAAGGAAAATTTCTCTCTTTTTCATATTTTTCTATTAAGTCTTCATCGAGCTTGTAATTAGGAATCTCAATAGTTGACTTTTCAAACCCAAAGCTATTGAGTGAACACCAATTATAACTATCATGATTGGAATAAAAGTTATGAGCTAAATCTTTAGGCTTAAAATCTGATAGGTCTATGTTATCTAGTTTTGTTTTCCATTTTTTCATGTATGGAGTGTAGACTACATAAGGAGTTTTGTCATCTTTGGTAACTTCATCTTTTTCAAAAATAACTTGATCTTTAAAACTAGAGAAGTTTATGTTTTTATTTGATAAAAACTCATTAATTTTCTTATCTCGAGCAATAGCGTATGGTTCATAATCATGATTTGAAAAAAAACCTTCAACATTATACTTATTAATCAGATTTTGAATGACTTCAAAAGGTTTCCCTTTTAAAACTAAAAGTTTAGAGTTATACTTAGTCAACAAAATGTTATTTATAGATTCTAGTTGCTTATAGATAAAGTTTATTCTAGCGTCGTCTTTATCTAATTCAGTGGTAATGTTTTCATCAAAAATAAATAAGGGTATAACTTTTAATTTGTTGTTGAGAGCTTGATTAAGACCTATATTATCTGTAAGTCTTAGATCTCTTCTAAACCAAAAAATATTTACCTTTTCACTCATTTTATTAATATTCCAAAGAGTTTTTCTAATTTTTCTTTTCTAAATCTAAAAATTTCTTCCAATTTAGGTTTTACTAGTATTGGATTCATTATTCTTCCTATAAATCCTAATGGAAGCTTATAGTCTATAATATCAATCATTTCCACTCCACCCTTAACCTCTTTAATGAAATGTTTATGATGCCATAAACTGTACGGCCCAAACCTCTGTTCGTCAACAAAATATCTTTTGTCCTTAACTTGAGTTATTTCAGTAACCCATTTGGTTGGAATACCAAGTACCGGAGTAACAATATATTGAATTATTTGACCAGCATACATCTCTGTTTCTTCTTCATTTAATATTTGAAATCCCATATATTCGGGAGTTATTAATTTTAAATTTCTTGGATCGCTCAGAAATTCCCATGCTTTTTCAACTGTAATTGGTAATAATTGTCGTCTTGTGAATCTGTAAATTTTCATTAATTATAAATAGCTATATATAAGTTAAGTGAGGTTGCTATTAGAAGCCATAAAAAATAGGGTAGTATCAATATGGAGAATTTTTTCATAACAGATAAGTTATTAATTAATATAAAAGCAATAACTATAGTTAAAAGAATTATATCAATTAGTCCGAAGATTATCTCTTGTTGATTAAAAAATATAAAATTCCATATTAAATTTAAAAAGTATTGTATTAATAATATTGATATTAATTTTGGTGAGTTTTCTAAAGTAGAAAGCTTCGCTAAATAAGCTGCAAAGCAAGTCATTAAAAAAGTCCAGGCAAATCCAAATACCCATCCTTCTGGAGTCCAAGGTGCTTTTATTAGATTTTTATACCACTCAGATGAAGCTCCATCACCCATTAATAAATTTCCCGCATATAAAATAGAAAAATTGATTAACAGAAATAACAGAAATCTAATTAATAATTTCATTTTAGATATTTGGTAATTTTTTCACTCAGTGGTTTTGTAAAAGAATACCAATAATTAACAAACTCACCATTTTCATTTATCAAGTATTTTTGAAAATTCCACTTTACGGATGAATTGCTAACCATGTTTAAGTCCTTGTTAGTGAGCCATTTGTATAATGGATGTTGCTCGCTCCCTTTAACTTTAACTTTTTCAGTCATTATAAAGCTAACGTCATATTTGTCTGAGCAGAAAGTTGCAATCTGCTCTGATGTTCCAGGCTCTTGACCACCAAACTCATTGGAGGGGACTCCAATTACTACTAAGTTTGATTTATATTTTTCATGTAATTTTTGAAGCCCTTCATATTGACCTGTAAAACCACATTTAGATGCTACATTGACAAATAATATATTTTTGTTTTTAAAATCTGAAATTTTAATTTCTTTACCATCAATACCTGTGATAGATAGATCATAAATTGAGGTTTGACTATTCATTGTATTAGTTATTATAGTTATAAATATTAATAAGAAACTCTTGATTAAATTCATTTACTTATAATTTAAAAGATACAATACCAGCATCTAAATTAAATATTTGACCTGAAATTGACGAGGCATCTTTTGAAATTAAAAACTTAGCCATTTTTGACACTTCTTCTGGCATAAGAATTTTTTTTAAGGGATGTCTTTCAATCATATTTTCTATAACTTTTTCATTTCTTAGTAACTTTGATGCTAGATCAGTTTTAGTTATTGTCGGAGCAATAGCATTAACTCTTATTTTTGGTGCTAATTCCGCTCCTAAGGTTTTGACAAGACCATCAATAGCAGATTTAGAAGCAGCAACAGTAGAATGATATGGCATTCCTAATTTGGTAGCTACAGTACTAAAAAGAAGTATTGACGCATTGTTTGATTTTTTTAGAATTGGTAAGTATTTTTGAATTACTTTGACTGCTCCAATAACATTTATCTCAAAGTCTTCTCTAAATTCATCTAGAGAGATTCTACTAATTGGTTTTAAGTTAATACTTCCGGGGCAATAAATAATAGACGTAACATCTTCAAAGTCAGGGAGATCACTGTTAAGAACATCTACATTATAATGAGTTAAATTTGTGTGAGTTAATTCAGGCTTGTTTCTGCTTAGGTTGATAATGATATTACCGTCTACGAGGTCATTGATAATTTCTTTTCCAATTCCTCTACTACCTCCAACTATAATTATTTTATTCATATTACGATCCAGGTCTTCCTTTTAATCTTTTTTCAATCTTTCTTTTGATAACAGTCAATCTTTTCATTAGATCCATAAGTTCAGCATCTTTACTTTCTTTGTAGATTTCATTAATGTCTAATATAAGAGCCTTTACTTCCCTAGAAGCGACTATTCTCTCATTAGTAGTTTTATAAGAAGTTTTTCTAGTTTCAAACTCAAGTGCTCTTTCTATTAATTTCATTTAATTTTTTGTTTAAGATATTTATAATACCATCAATATAAGAATTATTTTCTTTTACTGTAATCTGGTTTATTAAATACTGGCTAAATCTACAAAAACGTATATTAATAGTTATGTACGTTATAAAAATATTAACATTTTTTATTAATTAAGACACTTGCTTTAGGTCTTTGGTAACCCTTTCTGTCTTTTAGTTTTGGAATTGAATATCCATCCAAACCAGTTACTGTTGCTACATCAGCTTTTCCTAAGTCTAGATGACCATCTTTATCGATAATTTCATCTTTCACAAATAGATTAACTATCTTTCCTAATACTAGTGTGGTGTTATTTTCTTTAATGTAATATTCATTAACATATTGCATTTGAATTTGCACTGGAGATCCCTTAACAAATGGAGATTTAATTTCTTTTTTATATTCAACCTCAAGACTAGTGGCATCAAATTCAGATATGTTTTCATCATACCTAGCTGAAGTATGATGTGCATCTTCTGTTATAGATTCAAAAACATGATTAATTGTATAAAGCTGAGTTTCTTTAATATTTTTATAGGTGTTTCGAGGAACCTCTCCAGATGGTCTTACAATAAAACCCAATAAAGGGGGGTTTGAACCTATGTGAACTATGGAGCTAAATATTGCAACATTTTCAATGCCTTTATTTGAAACTGTTGCAATCAAATTCGCAGGCTTATAGCCAGAACAACTATTGATTAAATTAATTTTGAATATGTTGTGTAGAGTATCTAATTTTTCTTGATTAAAATGAATCATTATTATTTTTTTTCTTTTAAATAAAATTTAAATAAATATGCAGCAAATACACCACCTACAATTGTTATAAAAATGTAGTACGGACTAAACGCTAAAGACATATTAATCCCTTGTCCATTAAAAATATTAAATATTGAAGGTCCTAAAGAAATAGCAGGATTTAACACTGAACTAGAAATTTCACCGATTGAATACTGACTTGCCACTACGGTCAAACCGATTACAGCTCCATAAAACTGGTTGTCTTTGAGTTTAGGGTGAGTACCAACGAATAATATAGTAATTACTAATAAAAAAGTAAAAATAAACTCAGCTATTAAAAACTGGGTTTTTGTTGTATCACTATCAGGTTGAATTTCAAAAATATTATTTGTTATCAGAAAATAAATAAATGAACCAACAATTGCACCTAAAATTTGTGCTATAGTGTATTTAAAACATTCAGTTTTACTTATTTCTCCTCTAATAAGCATAGCAATACTCACTGCTGGATTATAATGAGCACCAGAAATATGAGCCCCAATGTATATAAGAGATGCTAAACCAAGTCCTATTGCAATTGGATTTTCAGTCAAAGCACTGATAAGTAACAAGAAAAAAGTGCCTAAGAATTCAATAGAGTATTTTTTCATAATTTAATATTTTGTTAATTTTTTTGTTAATTATATTGTTTTCAAAATTAATATTTTAACTTCATTTTTTAATAATTATTTTAATCTATTTATTTATACCATGAAAAATCTTATACTCTGTCTATGTCTATTAATATCATTTAATATTTCTTCTCAAATTCAAACCCCTGCACCAAGTCCAGCTACAAAGGTTCAACAGACAATTGGTCTTACTGATGTAACTCTTGAATATGCTAGACCATCTGTTCGAAACAGAGTAATATTTGGTAATTTGGTTCCTTATGATAAAATATGGAGAACTGGTGCTAATGAAAACTCAGTAATTACATTTAGTACATCAGTTAAAATTGGTGATGCTGATGTTCCAGCTGGAAAGTACTCCATTTATACAGTTCCTAACAAAGATAGTTGGGAGTTCATTCTATACTCTGATTACAATAATTGGGGTTTACCCTCAGATTGGGATGAAAATAAAGTTGCTGTTAGGCAGGAATTTACTCCCATTAAATTAGAAAATAAGATGGAGTCATTTAAGTTTGCATTTGATGATTTAACTAATAATTCATTCACACTAGGTGTAACTTGGGGTTATTTTTATCTTCCTGTCGAAATTAAGTTACCTACCACAAGTATTGTTATGTCTAGCATTGAAGAGGTTCTTAAAAATCCCACTTCATCTGATTTGTATAAAGCGGCAGTTTATTTATTACAAGAAAACAGAGATTTAAGAATGGCTAAAGAATGGATGAATCAAGCTATTACTATGATGGATAATCCAAGATTTTATCATCTAAGACAACAATCTCTTATTTATGCAGCCTTAAAAGATTACAAGATGGCTATAAAAGTAGCTCAAGCTTCTCTTGAAAAATCTATTGTTGCAGGAAACTCAGATTATGAAAAAATGAATCAGGATTCTATTTCTATTTGGAGTAACATGTAATTACTATTTAGTTTTTATTATTAAATAGTTGAATTAAGTAAGATGTAATTATTACAGTAAATACGCCCAAAACATTAAGCCATAAGTAAGGCATGTAGTCATTATACCAAACAAATAATACTATTAATTGTGTGATTATTGCTCCATAAAAAACAGCATTCGATTTTATATACTTTATAAAAAATGCTATTAGAAATATACCTAATACATTTCCGTAAAAAAGAGAGCCAATAATGTTTACTAGTTGAATTAAGTTATCTGCGAGATATGCAATACAGGCTATTGCAATTGCAAATAAACCCCAAAATACAGTAAACATTTTAGTCGTATTTACTGTCTCAATTTCACTGGATTTGTTTTTTTTGTTTCTATTGTATAAATCAATTGTTGTTGTTGTTGCTAACGCATTTAATTCACTTGCTGTAGAAGACATCGCAGCACTTAAAATTACTGCAATTAATAAACCAATTAAGCCTCTAGGTAAATTGTTCAAAATAAAACTTATAAAAACATAATCTTTATCATTTGATTCAATTCTTTTTAAAGAATTATTAGAAACCTCTTCTATGATTTTCTTTGCCTTATCTCTAATTTCTTTTTCTCTTTCATTAAGATTTTTTATTTTCAATAAATTGTTAGCATTATTTTTGTTTTCTAAAAAGTCATCAGTGGCTTTAGTTTTTAGAAAATAAACCTCCTTTAAGGATCTCTCTAGTTTAGAATATTCATTAGCTTTTTCTGAATTAGAAATTGTAATTTCTGCTTGTGGATTAAAATTTAAAGGAGAAGGATTAAATTGATAAAAAATAAATACCATAACTCCAATAAAAAGAATAAAAAACTGCATTGGAATTTTTAAAATTCCATTAAATATCATGCCCATTTGCATTTCTTTCAAAGATTTTCCAGAAAGATACCTTTGTACTTGACTCTGATCAGTTCCAAAATATGATAACATTAGAAAAGTACCACCTAATATTCCGCTCCATACGGTATATCTGTTTTCTAAATCAAAAGAAAAATCTAAAATTTTCATTTTATCATTTGCTCCAGCTAGTTCAATTGCTTTTTCAAATGTTACATTTTCTGGCAAAGAATAAATAATTATTAAAAAAGTAATTATCAATCCTGTAAATATTACACCCATCTGGTATTTTTGAGTATAATTAACTGCCTTTGTGCCTCCAGAAACAGTATATATTATTACTAACAGCCCTATAATTATATTTAACGTAGTTAAATCCCATCCTAAAACAGAAGAAAGGATAATTGCAGGTGCAAAAATAGTTATTCCCGCGGCTAAACTTCTTTGAATTAAAAATAACAATGAAGTTAATGTTCTTGTTTTAAGGTCAAATCTAGACTCTAAGTATTCGTAGGCGGTAAAAACTTTTAACTTGTGATATATTGGAATAAATACAATACATATTATTATGATAGCTATGGGTAATCCAAAATAAAATTGAACAAAACCCATTCCATCATTAAAAGCTTGACCTGGAGTTGATAAAAAAGTTATTGCGCTAGCTTGAGTTGCCATCACAGAAAGTCCAACTGTCCACCATTTAGCTTCATTACCACCTTTAATGTATTCAACGGAGTTTTTCGCACCTTTAGTTTTAAGAGTTCCATAAGCTACTATTAAAAGTAGGGTAGAGCATAAAATAATCCAATCTAGTAGTTGCATTAAGAGAATTTTATTGTTATTAAATAAAAAATAATTAGATAAGAAATGTTAGCTATTAACAGAATTGAATATGATTGGGCCCATTTTTTTTTTATTTTTTTCATGATTTATAAATTCATTAATTCTTTGTAGAGTAAGTGAGTTGGAAGCCCCATTACATTGTTGTAAGTACCATTAATATTAGTTATGCCAATATACCCAATCCAATCTTGAATTCCATATGCGCCTGCTTTATCCAATACTTTATTGTGATTTATATAAAAATCAATTTCTTTTTCAGTTAACTGCTTAAAAGTGACTTCTGTGATATCATTAACAATTTTTTTTGATTCTAATGTTTTAATGCAAAATGATGTAATCACTTTATGAGTTTTGCCACTTAAAGTCTGAAGAATCTCTTTGGCATTTTCATTATTTTTTGGTTTTCCTATAGCCTTTCCATTCAACCATACTATTGTATCGCTAGTAACAACAACAGTATTTTTATTTAATAAGTCTGAATAGTAGCTTGCTTTTTTATTAGCTATAAAATCTGTTATTTGTTCTGCAATTAAGTTATTTGGATAAGATTCATCAAAATCTAATTTAAGTGACTTGAATTTAATATTAAGTTCATTGAAAAAATTAATTCTCCTCGGAGATTGAGATGCTAAAATAATATCATAATTAGAAAGCTTTTTTTTTAACATATTGAATCAATCAATTTGTGCATTATTAAATCTGTTCCATTTATCATGAATCTTCATTACTTGTTCAATTACGTCACGCACAGCTCCTTTTCCACCATTTTTACTTGATATATAATTGCAGTTATCTTTAACTTCATTTACAGCGTCTTGCGGACAACAAGAGAGTCCAACTATTTTTAAAACAGGGATGTCTGGGATGTCGTCACCCATATAAAGTATATTTTTTAAGTCAACACTAGATGATTCTATAAATGAATTTAATTGCTTTATTTTATTATGAGCACCCAGGTATATAAATTCAATCCCTAATGCTTCAAGCCTGTCTCTAACTCCTTCGTTTGTACCTCCAGAAATAATGGCAATTTTATATCCAGCATCTAAGGCCGCTTTCATTGCAAATCCGTCTTTAACATTCATTGTTCTTAACATTTCTCCATTACTGGTAATTGTTAAAGAGCCGTCAGTTAATACACCATCTACATCAAAAATGAAAGTTTTAATTTGAGATAATATTTCTTTATAGTTTTTCATGATCTAAATCGTTAATTAAGTCGGTTATAAGTTTATAAAGTTCCTTATGTTTTTCATTCTCTAAAGACGCTAAATGTTTATTAATAGTTTTATTATCGCCTCTAATAGCAGGTCCTGTTTGAGCTTCTTTTGGGTCTAATTTATAAATTTTATTGACTGTTTCACTAATTAATGGTTTTAAAATATTAAAGTCAATTTTTGATTTATCAGTAATATCTTTAGCTATTGTATACATGTGGTTGGTAAAATTATTAACAAAAACTGCAGCTAGGTGTAGTTTTTCTCTCTGGTTTGAATCAGTTTCATAATATGAACATCCCAAGGTTTTAGATATTTTTTTTAATGTTATCATGTCTTCTGAATTACTAGACTCTAAGCAAATAGGAATTTTTGAAAAATCAACTTCAATTTCTTTTGTAAAAGTTTGAAGTGGGTAAAAAACTCCAGCTCTATTTTTTTGATTTAATTCATTTTTAGATTTACTTCCTGAAGTATGACAAACAAACCTATTTGAAAATGATAATTGATTAGATAAGTCATGAATTGAATCATCACTTACAGCAAGAATGTATAAGTCAGCTAGGACTAATTTATCTAATTGGTCAGTAATTTCAACAAAATTTGAATACGGGTGTATGTCTTTTATATTTCTACTATACCATTGCGTAATTTCAATTTCAGAATTATTCTTGAAAGCTTTAAATAAATGTCTACCAACATTACCAGACCCTAAAATGACAACTTTAATCATGTAGCTAAATTACGTAACTAATGGCACTAAAAAAACTTTAATTATTTAACAAATATTTACTATTTATATAAATTAAAAGAGAACATTTCTTTGTAAATTTGCAGACTATATTTATAAACATTAGAATGATAAAAAAGATATTTAATTTATTGTTTTCTACTCGACTTACAGGGATTCTATTTATAGTTTTTGCAATAGCAATGGCTGTAGGTACTTTTTTAGATGCAGGTCAAGACACTTCACCAACTCCTTACTCAAGAACATTGATATTCAATGCTCTTTGGTTTGAGTTAATTATGCTTTTTTTTATTATAAATTTCACAGGCAATATTTTTAAGTATAAACTTTTAAGCCTTAAAAAGTGGCCTGTCCTTTTGCTGCACTTTTCATGGATTTTTATTATTCTAGGGGCTTTTATCACTAGATATTTTGGTTATGAGGGTATTATGAGCATCAGAGAGGGGCAAACCGAAAATACTTTTATTAGTGAAAAGACATATATTCAATTGTATGTTGACGGAGATTATTTAATCGATGGAATCCCTCAGCGTAAAAAAATTGAAGAATCTGTAGACTTTTCAACAAGACTAAATAATAAATTTAAAACTAATTTAGTTTATGGTGAACAAGATATTAATATTGAATTAGTAGAATTTATTGCTGGAGCTGAAAAAGATATTATTCCTAATTCTAGTGGTGAAGAATATTTGAAAATAGTCGAGGCTGGAGATGGAGTTCCTCATAATCATTTTTTAAAAGTTGGGGAAGTTCAAAGTTTACACAATGTTCTATATGCCTTAAATAAACCTACCAAAGGTGCAGTTAACATTACTTATACTGATAATGCAGAATTATTCATTGAATCTCCTTTTGAGGGCGAGTATATGATTATGGCATCGGGCACAAACGGAATATTAGAAAAAAACAAAAAACAAGTTTTAAACTTAAGATCAAGATATTTAATTGGTAATCAAGCCATAGTTTTTCCAAAAAATGTAGTCAGAGGTGTTTTTGATATAGTTCAAAAATCAGAAATTTTAAAAAGTGATGAAGATGGTGTTGCTTTAAAAATATCTACTCCTAATGAGGTGAAAACTATAAAAATGTTAGGTGGCAAGGGTATCAATAGTCCATTTGAAGAGTTTGTTGTAGGTGGGCTAAATTTTAACATTAGATATGGTGCTAAAGTTTATGATTTACCATTTAGCATAAAATTAAATGATTTCATTGCAGATAAATATCCTGGAAGTGAAAACAGCTATTCATCATTTGCTAGTGAAGTCACTGTAATTGATGACAAGCCATTTGATTTTAGAATATTTATGAATAATATATTAAACCACCAAGGTTATCGTTTTTTTCAAGCATCATTTGATCCTGACGAACAAGGAACAATTTTATCTGTTAATAAAGATGCTTTAGGAACATTTGTAACTTATTTAGGCTATATTTTACTTTATATTGGTCTAATGGCAATCATGTTTGCACGATTTACCAGATTTGATTTTTTACGTAATCAAATTTTAAAAGTTAAAAAGCAAAAACAAAAATTAACTACAGTTTTACTTCTTTTGACTTCTTTGAATCTTTTTTCACAAACCAACGATAGTCATCTCCATGTTAAAACTGAAGTTGAAATTATTGACTCAATTTTAAGAAAAAATATAGTACCCAAAGATGAGGCTTTAAAATTTGGAAATATTGTTATTCAAGATTTATCAGGTAGAATGATGCCCGTAAACACATTTGCATCTGAATTTTTAAGAAAATTAAGTAAAAAGGATTATTACAGTGAATTTGATGCTAATCAAATATTTCTTTCAATTCAAGAAAGTCCTCTTTTATGGTATAACATTCCTGTAATTTACTTGAAGATGAAAAAGGGTGATTCAATTAGAAGTATCATTGGTGTTGATAAATCTAAAAAGCATGTTTCTTTAGTTGATTTTTTTACAGAAAGAGGTGAATATAAACTAGCTCCTTATTTAGAGGATGCATATAAAGCACAAGTTCCAACTGGTTATCAAAAAGAATTTAAGGAAACTGATCAAAGAGTCAACTTATTATATAATATGATTGAAGGAAATTCTTTAAAATTATTCCCTATCCCCAATGATGATAACAATAAATGGACAACACCTAAAGAAAATATAGAAAATCCAAGTTTAGTTAAAGATTCTCTATACTCAAATTTCATTAATACAGGTTTTAAAACTTATTTATATATGCTAAATGAGGATAAAATCATGAATGAATTTAGTCAAAGTAGTAATATTTTACAAGGAATTTTAAGTGCTCAATATAAATTTGGTGGAGATGTGATTCTTAGTCCTGAAAAAATTGAAGCAGAAGTTCTATATAATAAATATGATATTTTTAAAAAATTATTTAGTTGGTACTTATATGCTGGAACTTTTTTGTTCATTGTATTAATAATTCAAATCTTTAAAAACAACAGATTGATTAATATTTCAATCAATGTTTTTAAAGTTGCTATAATATTTTTATTTGTATTGCATACACTTTCCTTAATTTGGAGATGGTATATTTCTGGTCATGCACCTTGGAGTGATGCTTATGAGTCAATGATTTATGTTGCTTGGGCTACCATGTTTTTCGGTCTAGCTTTTGGAAGAAAAAGTGATTTAACTTTAGCTTCAACAACCTTTATTGTTTCTATGATACTTATGATAGCACATTGGAGTTGGATGGATCCAGCTATAGCTAATTTACAACCTGTATTAGACAGTTATTGGCTGATGATTCATGTTGCAGTTATTGTTGGTAGTTATGGTCCTTTTGCGCTTAGTATGATTCTTGGATTTGTTTCTTTATTTTTAATGATTCTCACTAATTCATCAAATAGGCAAATAATGAAACTCAATATTAAAGAGTTAACATTAATTAATGAAATGTCTTTAACTGTTGGACTAGTTATGCTAACAATTGGAAACTTTCTAGGTGGCATGTGGGCAAATGAAAGCTGGGGAAGATATTGGGGTTGGGACCCTAAAGAAACTTGGGCTTTAATAAGTATAATGGTTTATGCTTTTGTCTTACACATGCGTTTAATTCCTGGATTAAAAAGTAGGTTTGTTTACAGCATAGCTTCAATATTATCTTTTGCAAGTATATTAATGACTTATTTTGGAGTTAATTTTTACCTAGCTGGTCTTCATTCTTATGCTAAAGACGATCAACAAATAAGTTTCTTATATTCTGGCATAACCTTGCTAGTAGTTGTAATTATGGGAGTTTTAGCTTATCCTAAATATAAAAAGTATTTAAAAAATTAATTGTAATTTTAAAATCAATTAATATACTAATGAAAAAAAATAATAAAGGAGAAAATACCATTTGTACTCATGAAGGAGAAGTGGTAGACACACAATTTGGTGGATCTGTTTCTCCAATTTTTGTATCAACTTCCTATGAGTATATAAATAAAGATATTAGCAGGTATCCTAGGTATTTTAATACACCAAATCAAGAAGCATTGTGTAAAAAAATATCCACGTTAGAATGTTCTGAATCTGCCATGATTTTTGGGTCTGGAATGGCTGCAATTAGCACAACTCTTTTGACTTTTTTATCATCTGGAGATCATATTTTATTACAAAAAGATATTTATGGTGGAACTAGAAATTTAGTAGAAGCTCAGTTTGATAGATTTAATATAGACTATACTTTTACAGATGATATTGATTTAAAATGTTTTAAATCTGGAATTAAAAAGAACACTAAAGTTATATATATTGAAACACCCTCCAATCCACTTTTAAAAATTATAGATATTGAAAAAATTGCACAATTTGCAAAATCAAGAGATGTAATAACCATTATTGATAACACATTTGCCACTCCAATAATCCAAAAACCTATTTTGTTTGGTGTTGATGTAGTCCTTCATAGCGGTACAAAATATTTTGGAGGACATAGTGATATTAGTGCTGGAGCAGTAGCAGCTTCTCAGACTCATATCGATAAGATATGGAACTTGGCCAAAAATTTGGGAGGTAATCTTAGTGATTATTCTGTATGGCTTTTAGAAAGAAGTATGAAAACTCTTTCAATAAGAGTTAAGGCTCAACAAAAAAATGCAAAAAAGTTAGCTAAGTATTTGTCAGAGTCTCGTTATGTTAAAAAAGTTTATTATCCAGGTCTTAAAAAACATCCCAATCACAACTTAGCAAAAAAACAAATGAAAGGATATGGAGCAATGATATCTTTTGAATTTATTGATAAAATTGACCCTTCACTATTTTTAACTTCCTTAAATTTAATCAAACCCTCTATGAGTCTTGCAGGAGTTGAAAGCACTATGCTAAGTCCTGCAGAAACCTCTCATTACCTTTTAACTGAAAATGAGAGACTTAGTCAAGGAATAACAAATGAGTTAATTAGATTTTCCGTAGGAATTGAGAATAAAAAAGATATTATAATGGATATTGAACATGCAATTAAACTTGCAATTAAATAATTAATATGAAATTAGATATACTTGCAATAGGAGCCCACCCTGATGATGTCGAATTAGGATGCTCCGGAACTTTAGCTAAAGAAATTCACCAAGGAAAATCTGTAGGTATTTTAGATTTAACAAGAGGTGAACTAGGAACCAGAGGTAGCGCTGAAATTCGAGATAAAGAATCTACAGCTGCTGCAAAAATTTTAAATATCAAAGTAAGAGAAAATTTATCCTTTTCAGATGGATTTTTTATCAACGATAAAAATCATCAAATTGAAATAATAAAAATAATTAGAAAATACAGGCCTGAAGTTATCTTTTGTAATGCTGTTGATGATAGACATATTGATCATCCGAAAGCTAGTGAATTAGTTAGTGCATCATGCTTTTTGAGTGGACTTAAAAAAATTAACACAAAATTAGATGGTTCTAATGATTTACAACAAGAGTGGAGACCGAAATTTATTTATCACTATATACAATGGAAAAATATATCACCAGATGTATGTGTTGATATTTCTGATTTTATGACAATTAAATTAAAAGCTGTAATGGCCTACGAGTCTCAATTTTATAAAGAAGGGTTGGTAGAGGAAAACACTCCGATTTCAACTAAAAATTTTATAGATAGTGTTGAGTACAGAGCCAGAGACTTGGGTCGCCTTTGTGGAGTTGATTACGCAGAGGGTTTTACTGTTGAAAGATTTCCATTGGTAAATTCAATTTTTGATTTAAAATAGTTTTTAAAAACCTTTGTAACATATAACAAAAGATTTACATTTGCATCCGTTATAAATGGTGGTTGTAGCTCAGTTGGTTAGAGCATTGGTTTGTGGTACCAAGGGTCGCCGGTTCGAATCCGGTCTTCCACCCAAATAAAAAAGCCTTTCTTAAGAAAGGCTTTTTTATATTTTATTATTTGTTTTTAATTCTTTCATCACGATTAGCTAATTCCCAAGCGGTATGAAATATTAACTTGGTTCTTTGTTGAAGTAAATCAAATTCAATTTTATCTACTGTGTCAGTTGGTTTATGATAATCTTCATGAGTACCAGAAAAATAAAATATAATAGGAATATTTTTTTCTGCAAAATTGTAATGATCTGACCTGTAGTAGTATCTGTTTTCAATATATCTTCCAGATTCAAAAACTTTTCTAGTAGGATCGTTATATCTATAATCTAAAACTAAATTGGAATATTTTTTTGCAGTTTCTTCAGAAATATCATGTAAATCTTGTGATATTATGTCAGATCCGATAAGGTAAATGTAATTTCTATTTTTTTCCTCTCTATTCGGATCGATTCTTCCAATCATGTCAATATTAAGGTTTGTAACTGTGTTTTTTAATGGAACAAGAGGATCGTAATTAGTATAATATTTTGAACCTAATAACCCTTTTTCTTCAGCGGTCATGTGTAAAAATATAATAGATCTTTTTGGTCCGTAACCATCTTTTACAGCTTTTTGAAATGCCTCTGAAATTTGCATTATAGCAACTGTTCCTGAACCGTCATCATCAGCTCCATTATATACTTCACCATCACTCATGCCAACATGATCTAGATGTGCTGTTATTATTATGTATTCCTCGGGAAATTCACTTCCTTTAATTATGGCGGCAACATTTTGAGATTTGATTTTTTCTTCCTTGATGTTGTAATTAATTTTAATTTTTGTTTTAATCTTTTGGCTTGAATTAGGAAGACTTTTCTTTTTATTTATTATTATTTCATTTGAAATTGTTTCACCTATTACGAAACTAGGAATATCTTTACTTTCTTCAGTTTCTGTATTCACATCTAACTCAAGTCTTTCATTTTCTTCATGTCCGCGTCTTTTATACCAATCTCCATACCTTTTTAACATGTCTTCATCTATGTATAAAAATGCTATAGCACCTAAATCAATTGCTTGTTGTTTTTTTAGTGTAAATGATCCTCCTTTAGACCATCTGCTTAGCTCTTTTGTTTTAGTTAAACTATAATTTCCTTCTTCATTTTTTGGCTCTCCTTTAGTTGCAATTACTATTTTGTTTTTTACATCGATGTTTTCGTAGTCATTGTATAGTGAATCATTAATTCCATATCCTGCATAAATTACTTGTTTAGATTTTACATCAAAATCATTTTCTCCTGCTGATAATATTACATAATCATCATATTTTGAAAACTCTTTGTTGTTTATTGCTATACTGACTTTAGGCTCTTTAATTGTTTTAAGAGGAACCGTTTGGAAGTAAGTATTATTAATTAGTGATGGAATATTATTTTTAATGTAATGTTCTTTTAAATACTCAACAGCTATTATTTGTCCTTTTTTTCCAGCTTCCCTACCTTCAAATTCATCTGAAGAGTAAGTAGATAATTTTTCTTTTAGCGCATCCAGTTCAATAGAGCTAACATAATCTACAGAGGTCTGTGATTGTACACTAAAATAATTGAGTAGTAAAAAGGTTAATAAAGTATAGTTTTTCATAATATGGGGGTTTTTAACAAATTTCTATATAAAGAAATGATTTTTATCTTAAGAATTTGTTAAAAACTCTAATTTTTATTACATTTAGTAATATAATTTAAAAAATAAATAAATGAATAATTTAAAAAATCAAATCCTTTTATTACTAATAGTTGTTAGTGTTTTCTCATGTAACTTTGATGTTGGTAATGATTATGGAAATTCGAAAGATAGCATGGATCTAGCAGCTGTAGAATCAGAAGTAAAAGATGTTATCGCTACAACTCTAAACTTTTTTCAAACTGGAAATATTGAAGATGCTAAAGCTGTTTTTTCTAATGATGCAGTATTAATAGGAACTGATGAAGCGGAGTATTTAACTGGATGGGAGGAGATAGAACCTTCAATTATCGCTCAATTAGCTGTTATTAAAGATGCAAAATTTGATACCAGAGATCTTAATGTTACTATAAGCTCAACTGGAGATATGGCTGCTTATACTTCTGTAATTGATTTTTCATTTACAGCTGATGGTGAAGCTGCAAGTATAGAAAATGTTAGATACAGCGGGGTTATTAAAAAGATTGATGGAGTATGGAAAACAACTCAAGTGCATTGGTCAATTGGTTTAGCTGGACAAGCAGTAGAATATTAATTAATAAATAGAAAAACATGAAAAAAATAATTTTAATCTTAGCAGTAATAATTACAGCATGTAATGCTCCTGTAGAAGTAAAATCTGAAGCCTCACAAGGCGCTGGTTTTTTCTTACCTCAGCCAGGTGAGAAATTTGTAGTTGGAAGTGACGAAACTACTGGAATTTGGAAAAAGTATATAGATTCTCACAACAAAAGAGATTTGGAATCTATATTAGCTATGGAGTCTGATTCGCTACTAATTGTAGATCCAGCTGGTACTAGAATATCTGGTAAATTAGCTCATAAAGAAGTTTTGTCAGCATGGTTTGAGGCAGAAGAGCCTAAATGGAACATGTACTGGGCCATGCCTTATAAAAGTGTTCCAGGTGGAGCAGAATGGATTATTGCCGGTCATACAGTAACAACAAGAGTTGATGGTAAAGTTTTGGAACAGAACCAAATGATTGATGCAAAAATTAGTGATGGTAAGGTAGAGTTGTTTTATGTATATGCACAAGATATTCCAGCTAAAGAAACTACCGAATAAAACAATATATAACTTATAACAAAAAAAGCATTCTAATTTTAGAATGCTTTTTTTATTTATGGTAATTTAATTATGATTTTATTCCATTTCTTGACTAAGAGCTAATTCTGCCATCATTTCCTGTGTATCATAATTGTGATATTCTTCAATTATTTTTCCATCCACTCCCCATTTAAAGCCTATGTGTGCGGGAAGAACAATTGTTTTACCACTTACTTTTCCTGTAGCATTCCAATCAAACCAAGACTGAGTTATAGTATTAGATGGATATTCTCCCATAGCTGGATAGGTTATAGTTTGAACCCAAACTCCAAGATCTTCTCCGCCTTCTTCACCAAAAGTCATAAGTATAGGGTCAAAACCAGCATGTTGAGCCTCTAACAAACCAACAAATTCGTCAAGACTAATAGGTTGTTTGGAGTTTAAATAAACATCAATATCTGGAGACCAAAGCTCTTTCAGGCCATCCATATCATTGTTTAAGTAATTTTGAAAATGAGCTTTAATTGCATTTGACTTTTCATCGTCGAAAGTAACAACGACATCGTTGTTTGAACAACTCATTGAAAAACCAACAAATAGTAGTAATAATAATTTTTTCATTTTTATTTATTTAATAGTTAGAACTTAAAATTAACTAAAAAATAAATATTCAGCTTTAGTAATGGGAATAAACTTCTTCAAAAGGAACCCTAAATTGTTTATTGTAAAGACCTTTTTCATCTCTTATTCCACAGCCAATAACCATATTTATTTCTGATTTTGATGGAAGATTTAATATTTTTTTTATTCTTAAAGTGTCGGTTCCTTCCATTGGACAGGTGTCATAATTAATTGCAGCCATACTAATCATGAAATTTTGTGCAGCAAGAGCGATACTTTTATGAGCTATAATTCTATTATCACTTAATTTTGCTTGTCTGTAAATCGGTCTAAAAAGACCAATAATTTGAAAAATAAAAAATCTTATGTAGCCCAATACCCCAAAGAAACTAGTATAAATAGTTGGCACTAATTTACTGTAATAAAATAACACTGATTTTTTTCTTTTTTCTGTATTTCCCTTAGGATTTTCTTTAAAGGAATTGGTTAAAAAATCAATATTAGATTTAGCTCTTGATTTCCATAAATCCTTTCTGGTAACAAATACTACTAATTGATTTGCTGTTTTTGCAGCATTTTGGTTCATACACGCTGGACTAAGTTTTTTTATTAAATTCTTATCTGAAATATGTATAAATTCCCACAATTGTAAATTACTACTATTAGGGGCTAGGCTTGCATTGATAATGCAATTTCTAACTTTTTCTGTGTCTAAGTTGATTTCTTTAAATATTCGTATGGATCTTCTATATTTTATTGCTTCTGAAACTGTCTTTTCCATGTATTTATTTTTTTGTGGGTATAAATTTAACAAGCATCATGAGTGTATATGATATTAAACCAATAAGAAGCATTATTAAAAAATAATATGGCCACTCGGGCATTAGTTTTGTAAATGTAACTCCTGGGGGTTTATTTTGAGTAAACATGTAATTACTTCCTAATAAGTTATTTATCAAGATCATTAATAATACTAAAACCGTTGTCCATTTTACAGTACTAAAGTAGTCTTTCCAAGAAGGTCTATATCCATCGATTATAAGTGATGCAACAACAATAACTATCAACCCATGAGCGATAAAGTAGTGAATAAATGTGTAGACCATTGCCCCATCTTCTAAATTCGTGTTAATAAAAGCAAAAAAGGAACCTCCAAAGCCGGCAAAAAATAACCAATTTTGTAGACTTCTATTGTTTTTGCTTTGATTGTAAATAGGTACTATTAGTGCTGATATGTAGCACATTTCTAAAGGCAATGATTCTGTAAGTGACCATGAATTAAAATAAATCAGTAAGAATTGAAAAATAATTTCATTTAAAATTACAATCAATGAAATTGAATTTAATACTCTAGATTTATTTTTTGTGTAAGTGTAAATATAGATTAATACTATTCCAATGATTACACTAAAAAATGTGAATACTAAGTGTTGATAGGGTAGATTTCTAACTATATCAAAAACCTCATTCATAGATTATTTAATTAATCAGCAAATATAGTTATATTTAAATATACCATAATATTTACATCATTTTTATAATATGTTTAAATATATTTTGAGTATATCACTAAATTTCTTATTTTGCATCCTTACACTTATTACAAACAAAAAACAAATCAATTATGAAAAAAATTACTCAAAAATTTACTAATTCAATTTGGCGTAGCTGTTTTTTTGCTATTACTTTATTGTTTAGTTCAACAATCAATTCTCAAGATTTATCTCTTCAGGGAATTATTGATTTTACGGTTCCATCTGGTGGTAGTGATGGAAAAGCACTTCATGTAATTGCAAATGCTGACATAGCTAATTTAAGCCTTTATGGAATCGGTGTTGCAAACAATGGAGGTGGAACAGATGGTCAAGAATACACATTCCCAGCTGTTTCAGTTTCCGCTGGAGACAACATTATGATAGCTAGAACTCCTAGTGCCATTGCATCATATTTAGGAGCAGATGTAGCTACTATTATTGAATCAAACACTTCAATAAGCCAAAATGGAGATGATGCAATTGAACTTTATTTTAATGGTGAAGTTGTTGAAACTTTTGGTGATATTGATACTGACGGTTCCGGTGAATCATGGGAATATTTGGATTCATGGGCTTACAAAGTTGATGGAGCTTGGACTTATGGAGGTGTAAATTGTACTGATGGTTCTGATGATTCTGCTTCATCTAACTGTCCTTATCCATACACAGGAGCATATACTTTAGGAACTGAAATTCAATTTGAAACTTTTAATGTAACATTTTCTGTGAATACAGCAAATATTACTGTTGGAGAACTAGGTATGTATGTTGGTGGAGGAGTTTTAGGAGGTGCTAATGCATACGCTATGTCTGACGACGACCAAGATGGTACATGGACAGTTACTATAGCTTTAAACGAAGGGACTACAGGAAATTATATTTTCTTAAACAGTCCAACTGCTGATAACGATTGGGGAGCTAAAGAAAATTTAGCAGGTCAGTCTTGTTCAGACCCAAATAATTACGATGATAGAATTTTAGAACCTGTAACTGCAGACACAACTTTATTACATTGTTTTGGAAGCTGTGAGACTGACGGATCATGTCCTAGTGAATTCTTTGATGTAACATTTTCTGTAAATACAGCAAATATTACTGTTGGAGAAAACGGTATGTATGCTGGTGGTGGTGTCTTAGGTGGTGCAACTGCTTATGCGATGTCAGATGATGATGGAGATGGTACTTGGACAGTTACTGTTTCATTAGTTTCTGGTACTTCAGGTAATTACGCTTTCTTAAACAGTCCTAACGATGGTGGAGACTGGGGAGCTAAAGAAGATTTAGCTGGTCAAGAATGTGCTGATGCAAATAACTACAATGATAGAATCTTAGCTGAAGTTACAGCGGATACTACTTTATTACATTGTTTTGGAAGTTGTGAGACTGACGGAACATGTGGTGGTCCAGCTGAGCCAATAACTATGCCTGTAGATCATGAAAATGAAAACGTTGTATATGCTTGGAATGATTTTGGAGGTGCAGCAACTACAATTATTGCTAATCCAGATGCTTCTGGTGCAAATACTAGTGCTACTGTAGCACAAAGTATTAAAAATGAAGGATCTGAAACTTGGGCTGGTACATTTATAGTACTAGATGAGTTATTAGATTTTTCTACATTAACTACTTTAGCAGTTGACGTTTGGACTCCAGATGGAGGAGAACTAGTTAACTTGAAAGTTGAAAAAGAAGGAGAAAGTTATGCTATCGAACAAAATCAGCCTACAACTGTAGCTTCTGGTTGGGAAACTCTTTACTATGACTTAAGTGCTGAAGATTTATCAGCGGAATACAATAAACTTGTATTATTCTTTGATTTCAACGTAGCTGGAGATGGTACTGCATACTACTTTGATAACATTAGACTTTCTGAAGGAAATCCTGGTGATAGTTGTACATATACTATTAGATTAGAAGATACTTATGGGGATACTTGGAACGGAAACACTATGGACGTAATGGTTAATGGTGAGGTTGTTCTTGATGGAATTACTGTAGGAGCTGACGATAATGATGGAGACTTCGCAGTATATGACATTAATGTGAATGAAGGAGATGTTATTACTACTACTTCTTACAATGAAGGATCTTACATTTCTGAGACACAATATTTTATTTATAATATTGAAGGTATTCAAGTTGGATCATCATATGATGGTGCTGCTATGAGTCCTGAGTCAATTACAACTACTTGTATTATACCTGAACCAGGAATAGCTATCACTGGAATAGAAGATGGTAGTACTATAGGTTTTGGAGCTACTACAGCTACTTTTGGTGTTGCTATTGAAGGCTTTAGTGTTTCTGAAGCTGGAGCAGGTGGTGATGGTCACTGGCATTACTCTATTGATGGTGGTGCTGCTGTGATGGTTTACGATTTAAATGATGTAACAATTGATGTTACAGCTGGAGCAACTCATACAATCTTAGCTTGGTTAGTGGATGACAATCATCAGCCATTAGATCCAGCTGCTGAAAGTACAGTTACATTTACTGTTCCTTCTTCAGAAGCAGGTTGTGGAGATGAGTTCTATTATGACTATGGTAACAATGAAGGAGCAGACGCTTTATTTACTGCAACTAATCCTGATGGCCCAATTGTATTAACAATTACAGGTCAAATAGAAGGTAATTACGATTCAATTACTGTTCAAGATGGTGCAGGTAATGTTTTAGTTGATGCTTATACTCCTGCTGATACTGCAACAGATATTATCGAACTTGATCCAATTACTTCGGATGATGGAACGGTAGTTGTTTATGTAACAAGTGATAGTTCAGTAAATGGTGGAGCTTTTGCTGATCCAATATACTTCTCTATATCTTGTCCTAACCCTAATACTGAATTAATTGCTTTATTAGAGTCTGGATCATGGAGATCTGAAGCGGAAACGCAAGGTCATATTGGTGTAGGACCAAACGGTTCATTTGCAGCTGCATGGTGGAATGCTAATCCATGGGATAAGTGGGAAACTGGTCTTTATGATGACAGATGGTCGTTTGCTGGTGGTGTAGTAACTGTTGATACTGGAGATGACGGAGCAATATTTGGTAAGAAACCAGAGCTTGATGCCGCATTCCCAGACAATACTCCTTACGATGCTGACAACAGTGATAATGAGTATTTATATTATGCACAAGATGACTATACAGATACATTTACTGTAAGTGATCTAGGTGCAGAAGTAGAGACAATCACATTTGCTACAAACGGAAATATTGGTTTCTATACATCTATAGCTGGACAAGAGTTCCAGGTATTAGAAAGAACAGAAACTACTATGTATGTTAGAAATGTTGGATCTGAAACAAACGCATGGTATAACAAGTTATCAACTGCAGATGCATTATCAACTGTGGATGCTATGATGTTAGACATGAGAATCTATCCAAACCCTTCTAACGGAAGTTATGTAACAATACAAACACCAGTAAGTGGTGTGAAGTATGTTGAGGTATTTGATATCACTGGAAAGAGATTAATCAATACATCATTAAGTGCAGATACTTTAGATGTTAGTTCAATGAGTACAGGAATGTACTTAGTGAAAGTAACAGTTGAAGGACAAAGTAAAGTATCTAAACTAATCATTAGATAATTCAACTTTAACTAATAATAAAAGCCGCTCTAATAATTTAGAGCGGCTTTTTTTATAATTTAATTTTTAACAGGCTGGTTAAAATATTTTTATTTATCGTTTACTAATTCTATTTCCACTAATAGCTTTTTGTCGAGTACATTTGAATCTGTTAATTTCAGGGTTTCTCTTTTTTAGGTGCTTTTGGCTTACTCCACTATTTACTCTTTTCCTCCATCTTTTAAAGCTCGACTCTTTAAGATTAGCTCGCATTAATTTAATTACATCTTTTTCAGCTAGATTAAATTGAAATAAAATTGCTTCAAAAGGAGTTCTATCTTCCCAAGCCATTTCAATTATTCTATCTAACTCAACATCAGTAAATTCAAATTTCATCAATATCTAATTATTTTATCTACACCAAAAGTATAAAATAAATTAACGCACTAATTTTTTTTAACTTAATGTTATGACATTGTTAATTGTATCTTTTTATTAATATAATTGTGGTTTATTTGCAATATGAAAAATGATGTAATAGTTATTGGAGGAGGAGCTGCAGGTTTTTTTTCAGCAATTAACATTGCAATTCTTAACCCAAAACTAAATATTCTTATTTTAGAAAGAGGAAAAGAAGGTCTACAAAAAGTTAAAATTTCAGGTGGTGGACGATGTAATGTAACTCATGGCCAGTTTTTACCAAATGAACTTACACTTAACTATCCGAGAGGAGAAAAAGAACTTCTTGGTCCTTTTCATCAGTTCATGACTGGAGATACAATGCAATGGTTTGAAGAAAGAGGAGTTAAACTAAAAATTGAAGAAGATGGAAGAGTATTTCCAGTTTCAAATAATTCACAATCAATTATTGATTGTTTTTTAAATGAAGTAAAAAGATTAAATATAAAAGTGTTATATAATCACTCAGTTAAACATATTTCTTTAGAAAATAATGAGTGGCTAATAAGTACCGACAAACAAGACTTCAATTCTCCTAAGATTTTAGTAGCAACTGGAAGCAATCAAAAGATATGGAATCTAATGAATCAACTGAATCATACAATTGTGAAACCAGTAGCTTCTCTATTTAGTTTTGATATCAAAGACAGTAGAATCAAATCCATCCCTGGAGTTGTAGTAGAAGATGTAATCATTAACGTGGTTAATTCTAAATTATCCTCTGATGGTCCACTATTAATTACTCACAAAGGAATGAGCGCTCCGTCAATTTTAAAACTATCTGCTTTCGGTGCATTAGAATTTGAATCACTAAACTATCAGTTTGATATTTCTATTAATTTTGTTAAGTTATCCTATCTAGATTGTCTTTCTAAACTAAAACTTATCAAGAACAAAATGTCAAAAAAAATGGTAGTTAACACTCCTAACTTTGGAATTCCTAAAAGACTTTGGAAAGAACTAGTAAATTATTCACAAATAGATAGTAAGTTAATATGGGCTGAATTAAATAAAAATCAGTTAAATCTACTTTCTATTCAGCTAACATCATCAATTTTTAAAGTCAACGGCAAGAGTACTTTTAAAGAAGAGTTTGTGACAGCAGGAGGAATAGATTTGAAAGAAATTAACTTTAAGACATTTGAAAGTAAAATTCATAATAATTTATTTTTCGCAGGTGAGGTTTTAAATATTGATGCAATTACGGGGGGCTATAACTTTCAGAATGCTTGGACTGGAGCATATGTTGCATCAAAATCTATTTCTGGGATTGTTTAGAATGTTTTTTTTAAATTTAACTATAATATAGACAGATTATGAAATCTTTAATTTTATCTTTGGCATCCGTTATAATATTTTCTTGTAACAATAAATCTACAACTATTAATAATATGTCTGAGTTTAATCAACCACCTAAAGTAAAACAGATTCCAAAGGAATTAGAAATTCATGGAGATGTTAGGATAGACGAGTATTATTGGCTAAATGACAGAGAAAACCCTGAGGTTATTGATTACCTTAATAAAGAAAATGATTATTATAATCAAGAAACTCTACACACAAAAAGCTTTCAAAAAGATTTGTTTGAGGAAATCAAATCAAGAATAAAAAAAGATGATAGTTCTGTCCCATATAAATTTAATGGTTATTGGTACATAACTAGATATGAAAAAGGTAAAGATTACCCTATCTATACTAGAAAAAAAGAAAGCTTAGACTCTAAGGAGGAACTTCTATTTGACTGTAACACAATGGCAAAAGATCATTCTTATTTTAGACTTGTAGGCCTTAGTGTTAGCCCAAATAATCAGTATGTTTCTTACGGAGTTGATACAACAGGAAGAAGACAATATAAACTTTTAATAAAAGATCTTAAATCCAATAAAGTTTTTAAAGAAGAAGTATGGAATACTACTGGTGGAAGTACCTGGGCTAATGATAATAAAACATTGTTTTATGTACTAAAAGATGAAACAACTCTAAGATCTGAAGCTGTATATAAGCATAAATTAAATACTGATCCAGAAACGGATGAGTTAGTCTACGAAGAAAAAGATGAAACTTTTGGAGTTGGAGTATATAAAACAAAATCTCAAAAATATATAGTCATTTCTAGTTACAGTACTTTAACCTCTGAACATAAGATTTTAAATGCTGATAACCCAGATGGAACTTTTGAAGTTTTTCAATCAAGGATAAGAGGATTGGAGTATAGTATATCACACTTTGAAGATTCTTTTTATATAGTTTCAAATATTGATAATGCACAAAATTTTAAGTTGTCAAAAACCTCTGAAAAAAGTACAGAAATAAATAATTGGATTGACATTATTCCACACAGAGAAAATGTACTGCTAGAGGGTATTGATATATTTAAAGATTTTTTAGTAATATCTGAGAGAGAAAATGGTTTAAATAAAATTAAAATTTCCAAATGGGATAAATCATCTAGTTATTATCTTCCATTTAATAGTGAAACTTATACAGCTTATACAACAACAAATGTTGACTTTGAAACTTCAAAACTTCGATATAGCTACCAATCTTTAACAACACCTTCATCTGTTATAGAGTTTGATATGCTAACTAAAGAAAAGAAGATTTTAAAAGAACAAGAAGTTTTAAATGATGACTTTAAAAAGGAAAATTATATTTCAAAACGATTATGGGCCACTGCATCTGATGGTGCTAAAATACCAATATCATTAGTTTATCATAAAGACACTAAAATAAGTTCCAATACGCCACTATTACAATATGCTTATGGTTCTTATGGGTCAACAATAGATCCTTATTTTTCAACAGTACGATTAAGTTTGCTAGACAGAGGCTTTATTTATGCTATTGCACACATAAGGGGTGGAGAGTATATGGGACGTCAATGGTATGAGAATGGTAAACTATTAAAAAAGAAAAATTCATTTTCAGATTTTATAGATAGTTCTAAATTTTTAATTGAAAACAACTATACAAGCCCTAAACATTTATATGCAATGGGTGGAAGTGCAGGCGGATTGTTGATGGGAGCTGTAATAAATATGGCACCTGATATTTATAATGGAGTAGTTGCTCAAGTACCTTTCGTTGATGTTGTTACTACTATGTTGGATGAAGATATTCCATTAACAACAGGGGAGTACGATGAGTGGGGTAATCCTAATGATAAAGATTATTATGAATACATGTTGTCTTATTCTCCCTACGATAATATAAAAAATATAAAGTATCCTAATCTATTAGTTACTACTGGTCTCTATGATTCACAAGTACAATATTGGGAGCCGGCGAAATGGGTAGCTCGTTTAAGAAATTTATCAAATAATACTTCCAAGTTATATTTAAATACTAATATGGATGCTGGACATGGGGGATCTTCAGGTCGTTTTGAATCTTTAAAAGAAATCGCATCTGTTTATACTTTTATATTTGACCTAGAATCTATTAACAAATAAACTATTTTTTATTTCTTTTGTTAAAATTTTTATCTCCACGAGTTTTAGGTTTTTTGTACTTAACGGCTATTTTAAATTTATAAGAACCTCCTTTATTTGTTTTGCTGTTTTTCTTTGATTTTTCGTGTGTGTTTCCTGATTTTAAACTCATGATATTTTAAAAAGTTGTTAAGAGTAATTGCTTTTTTATTATATATTTGTAATTCGGATTGCCAAACCCGAATAATTGGTTGTTAGTTTTTCTTTTAGAATAACTTTCAACCTTTTATTATTTTATATGTTATCTATTTTAATGTATTAATTACAGCTTCTGCACATCTTTCTCCGTCCATAGCTGCAGAAACAATTCCGCCAGCGTAGCCTCCTCCTTCTCCACAAGGAAATAATCCCTTGATACTAATATGTTCTAAATTAATATTTCTTGGGATATTAATTGGTGATGAAGTTCTAGATTCTACTCCAACTATATTAGCTTGATCTGTATAATATCCATTCATTTTTTTCCCAAATGATTTAAACCCTTTTCTTAATCTACTTCCAATTATTTTTGGTAATAAAGAATGAAGTGGTGCTGATTTTAAACCTGGTTGATAAGAGCTGTCGTTTAGATTTGTTGATAACTTACCTTCAACAAAATCAGTTAATCTTTGAGCAGGCGCGGTTTGAGTTCTTCCACCAGCATAATATGAAATTTTTTCCAAGTCTTTTTGAAATTCTAAACCTCTTAATGGTCCATAACTTTCATATTTTTTAAAATCTTTATCAATGTCCAATTCTACTACAATCCCTGAATTAGCAAATTTATTATTTCTTCTAGAAGGCGACATTCCATTTACAACTACTTCTCCATTTTCTGTTGCAGCAGGTACGATAAACCCTCCAGGGCACATGCAAAAAGAATACACACCTCTTTGATTTACTTGCTTTACCAAGCTATACGCTGCTGCAGGGAGTAGCGAATCTCTTTCTCCAGCACAGTTGTATTGAATTTGATCTATAATTTGCTGAGGATGTTCTATTCTAACTCCCATTGCAAATGATTTTGCTTTAATTGATATATTTTTTTTATAAAGTAAATTATATATATCTCTGGCTGAGTGTCCAGTAGCAAGTATTACACTATTTACATTTAATTCTTCATTATTTTCTAATCTAATAGCTTTTAATCTATTTTCAGAAATAACAAAATCTATAACTCGAGAATTAAAATGAATTTCACCTCCAAATTTTATAATTGTTTCTCTGATTTTCTTAATTATTTTAGGTAGTTTATTAGTTCCTATATGAGGGTGGGCATCAATTAAAATTTGTTCTGTTGCACCATGGTAAACTAAACTCTCAAAAATCCTTCTAACATCTCCTCTTTTCAAAGAGCGTGTATATAATTTACCATCAGAATATGTTCCGGCACCACCTTCTCCAAAACAATAATTGGAGTCCTTATTTACAATATGATCTTGATTAATAGCACGAATATCTCTTCTTCTATCTTGAACATTTTTACCTCGTTCTAAAACAACTGGTTTATGACCTAATTCTAAACATCTTAATGCTGCATACATTCCAGCTGGTCCAAAACCTATGATATGAATTTCCTTAGATTTTGAAACATCTTTGTAATCAAACTTGTAGAGCTGCTTCTCAGAAATTGATTCATTCACATAAACGGCAACCTTATAATTAAAAATAGTTTCTTTTTTACGAGCATCTATAGATTTTCGTAATACTTTAATTGCTGATATTTCCTTAATATTAATCTCTAGTTTTTTAGAAGCCTTAAATTTGAGAATATCTTCTTTTCTTTCTTCAATAAGATTTACCCTTAGCTGAATTTCTTTAATCATATTGTAAAAGTATGGAAATTATATACACAGATTAAATAATAAAATTATATCATTATTAATTGATAATATTTATTTTTTTTCTTTAATTTAACAATAAACTAAAATTATATATTTATTATGAAAAACTTGAAACTTCACTTAGTTTCTCTTGTAATCTTGTTCTCATATTTTTCAATTATGGGTCAAGGAAAAGAAGACAATAAACAAAAACCCCCAATTGATACAGCATTAAATGGGTTTCAATTTAGAAGCATAGGACCAGCATTTATGTCTGGTAGAATTTCTGATATTGCAATAGATCCAAATAACGAAAATATATGGTATGTAGCTGTATCATCTGGAGGTACATGGAAAACAGAAAATGCCGGAACTACATGGCAACCATTAACAGATGATCAGCCTTTTTTTGCTACTGGTTGCATAACTATAGACCCTAATAATTCAGCATCTATATGGCTTGGAACAGGAGAAAATGTTGCTGGTAGACATATTGGAATCGGGCATGGTATTTATCATAGTTTAGATGGAGGTAAATCATGGAAAGACATGGGCCTTAAAAAATCAGAACATCTCTCTAAAATAATAATCCACCCAGACAATTCTGATATAATTTGGGTTGCATCTCAAGGCCCATTATGGAGCTCTGGAGGTGAAAGAGGTTTATTTAAATCTACAGATGGAGGTAAAACTTGGAAGAATAATTTAGAAATTAATGAATGGACTGGGGTTACTGATCTAGTTATTGATCCAACTAATCCAGATATTCTGTATGCTGCTAGTTGGCAAAGACATCGTAATGTAGCAGGATTAATTGATGGTGGCCCAGGTACTGCGCTTTACAAAAGTACTGACGGGGGAGATAGTTGGTTTAAAATTAACAAAGGATTACCAAGATCAAATATGGGTAAAATAGGATTAGCTATTTCACCAATAAATCCTACAGTTTTATATGCTGCAATTGAGTTAGATAGACGTCAAGGCGCAGTATTTCGCACATCAAATAGTGGAGGTAGTTGGAGTAAGATGTCTAATACTGTTTCAGGTGGTACAGGACCTCATTACTACCAAGAGTTAGTAGCTTCACCTCATGAATTTGATAAAATATATCTAATGAATGTTCGTGTTCTAGTTTCTGATGATGGTGGTAAGAATTTCTATCAAATGAAAGAGTCTCAAAAACATTCTGATAATCATTCTCTTACATTTAAAGCAAATGATCCTAATTACATGTTAATTGGAACTGATGGTGGTATATATGAATCTTTTGATAATTCTAAAAACTGGAAGTATGTTTCCAATTTACCATTGACTCAATTTTACAAATTAGCAGTTGATGATGCTAAACCTTTTTATAATATATATGGTGGAACTCAAGACAACAATACACAAGGTGGGCCTTCAAGAACTTTCAAAAGAAACGGAATTAGTAATGATGATTGGTATGTTGTTTTAGGAGGTGACGGTCATCAACCAGCAACAGAGCCAGGTAATCCTGAAATTATGTATGCTCAATCCCAGCAAGGATATATTAATAGAATTGATAGAACAACAGGAGAGGCAGTAAATATCAGACCTCACGAAGGAATTGATGAGCCTTATGAAAGATTTAACTGGGATGCTCCAATTCTTGTTAGTCAACATGACCCTAAACGACTTTATTTTGGTACTCAAAGAGTTTGGAGATCTGAAAATAGAGGAGATAGTTGGTCTACTATTTCGAGTGATTTAACAAAAAATGAAGAAAGACTTAGTCTGCCAATTATGGGTAGAGTTCAAAGTTTTGACAATGCATTAGATGTTTATGCAATGTCAACTTACAATACCATAACGTCTCTATCAGAATCTAAAACTAACGAAAATGTTCTTTATGCTGGAACAGATGATGGTATTATTCAATATACAAGAGATGGAGGTGATAATTGGTCAAAAATGACTGTCGATGAATTACCCGACGTTCCAGCTTCAGCATTTGTTAATGATATTAAAGTAGATTTACATGACGATAATGTTGCATATGTAGCGTTGGATAACCACAAGTTTGGTGATTATAGTCCTTATTTATACAAAACTACAAACGGAGGAAAAAAATGGAAGTCAATAGTCAATGGTATTCCAGATGGCACTTTAGTATGGCGTTTAGTGCAAGATCATATAAACCCTAATTTACTATTCTTGGGTACTGAATATGGTGTTTATGTGAGTTTAAATCAAGGTGATAAATGGCATAAATTTTCGAATGGCTTACCTACTATCTCTATTAGAGATCTAGCTATTCAAAAACGTGAAAATGATTTAGTCTTAGCTACTTTTGGAAGAAGTTTTTATGTGTTAGATGATTATAGTCCATTAAGGGAAATGACAGACGATAATCTTAATAAAGAGGCATTTTTATTCCCTACAAGAAAAGCACTTCAATATAACCAAATAATGGGTGGTTCAGGAAGTTCAGGAGGATCTACTTATGTAGCTAAAAACCCTAACTACGGAGCTACTATAACTTATCATCTTTCAGAAACCCCTCATGTTTCACTTAAAGATAAACGTCAAAAAATGGAAAGAAAATTAAAAAATTCTGATATTCCATTTCCTGGCTGGGAAGCTTTAGATAAAGAACTAAGTGAAGCTAAAGTTGAAGCTATTTTAATGATAAAAGATAATAATGGTAATATTGTTGATCAGATTTCAGGACCGCTTAGAAAAGGAACACACAGAGTAACATGGGGTTTAAGAACTTCTAAATCAACAACAGTCAATGTTTTTTCAGGTTCATCAAATCGTCAAAGATGGGGTAGATCAGGGGGGATTATGACTAATGTTAACCCTGGTACTTATTCTGTAACTCTTTATAAAAGAGTGGGTGGTGATTTAACAAAACTCTCTGATCCAGTTTCAATTACAGTAGAACGTATTAGAGAAAATGTTCTTAAAAACCCTAATGCTGATAAACACGAACAATATAATACTGACTTAGCTGAATTAACAACATCAATTAATAAATCATCTCATGTTTTTATGAAAGCTATGTCACGTGTTGCTACTTATGAGAGAAATTTAAATCAAGTTAAAACAAATAAAGAAGAGCTTACTAAAGCAGTTTATCTATTGAGAGATAAAATGAATGTCTTGGATAGAGAATTTTCAGGAAGTGCTGCAAAAGCTGAAATTGGTGAAAAAGACAGACTGAACATAATGGACAGGCTAATGAAAGCTAGGGGAGGTTGGTATCCAAATTCATATGGACCTACAGAATTACACATGCAAAGTTTTGAAATAGCTAAGCAAATGTATGAAAGATCAAAACCTAAAATTGATAGTTTTGTTGAACAAGTAAGAGAGTTAGGAAAGTTGCTTGAAGATGCAGGAGGTCCAATATATTTAGATTAGATTATTTAATATTTTTTTAAAAAACCTGTAGTTTTATACTGCAGGTTTTTTTTTATTTTTATTCATAGAAATATCGCTTCAAATTTTACATATTTTTCTTCAAACTTATTAATTTAAATTAACTAGTCTTTGTAATTTTCAATTCAACAAAAAAGGATTATAAAATTTATATTTGTTTAAATTGAATTGTTAAAAATTAGATTTTTACAATAAATTACTAAGAGGGACTTATATAGGTTCTTTTTTTTTATTGTAATGAAAAATGATTGTATTTTTGCCATGTTTAATCACAAACTATTTGTAGTAAACAACTATGGCAAAACTTCCTGTAAAGTATCAGTTTTTAGATTTTTCTGACTATGGTCGCTCCTTAGGTCATTGGATTGCTAGTAAGCTGCAATACACAAAATTTACAGCAATTCATGTAACTTCAATGTTTGTAATTTCTGGACTTTTAGCAATTGCTTTCATGCTTAACAAATATTATATTACTGCTGCATTTTTTATTATTTTAAAATCAGTTTTGGATGCAGCTGATGGAGAGTTATCAAGGCTAAAAAAAACTCCATCTTATGTGGGTCGTTTTTATGACTCTATCGCAGATTTTTTACTTAATTTCTTTTTTTTATTAACTTTTTGGTATCTCTCTGAAATTTCAATAATTTATATGTTTATTGCTTTTTTTTGTATTCAACTTCAAGGGACTGTTTTTAATTATTATTATGTTATTTTAAGAAACTCTGTTGATGGAGATTCAACTAGTCGTATAGTTGAGGATTCTGCGCCAATAGCTCTCAAGGGAGAAAGTCAAAAGATGGTTAATATATTCTACAAGATTTATGATGTTTTATACATTACCTTCGACAAAATCATGTATTTTATGGATAAAGACGCAAGTAAATGTGAGCCATTCCCCAAGTGGTTTATGACATTGGTCTCTTTATATGGTCTTGGGTTTCAGTTGTTAATAATGGCTATTATGTTAGTTTTTAATTTTGACTTGTATGTAATTCCTTTTTTTATTTTTTACTCTGTTTTTATGATTGTTTTTGTAGGACTAAGAAAATTATTTCTTTAGACAATATTATGATTATTAACTTGTTTTTCACACTGTTTGATTTATCCTCAATATTGATAAGAAACTCCTCCAACGTAACTTAACATTTAAGTAAGATTTTTAGAGAGAAAAAGGCAACGATCTAGGCAACTAAAAAAAAAGAAACCCTGTAAATCAATGACTTACAGGGTTTGTTGCGGAGAAAGAGGGATTCGAACCCCCGGAGGTGTGACCCTCAACAGTTTTCAAGACTGCCGCATTCGACCACTCTGCCATTTCTCCAATAGCGAGGCAAATATAATATCCTTTTTTTATTCATTCAAGATTATTTATATTTATTTCAATTAATTTTGCAAGTTGTTAAAGACTTTTGTTAGTTTTGAATAATACACTAGAAGAAAAAATGAATATAATTGAAAGTTTAAATTGGAGGTATGCTACTAAAAAATTTGATTCAAATAGAAAACTAACAGAAAATCAAATTAACACATTAAAAACGGCTTTTAATTTAACTGCATCTTCTTACGGTTTACAACCTATTAAACTCGTTGTAATTTCAAATCAAGAGATCAAAAATAGTCTTTTAGAGTCTTCGATGAATCAACAACAAGTCATACAATGTTCCCATTTATTAATTATTTGTATTGAATCAAATATAAATAAATCTTACATTGAATCGTATTTTAAAAGAGTAGTAGATATTCGAAAAACAGATCCAACAGTTCTGGAATCTTTTAAAAAATCAATAATAAATGAATTCAATGATATGTCTAATACTTCAATTATTAACTGGTCTAAAAATCAAGCATATTTAGCTTTAGGTAATTTGATGACCGTTTGTTCAGTTGAAGGAATTGATTCGTGTCCTATGGAAGGTTTTTTACCTGATAAATATGATGAAATTTTAAACCTTAAATCTAAAAACTTAAAGTCAGTTTTAGTTATGCCAGTAGGCTATAGATCTGTTGATGACCAGTTCTCTAGTTTTAAAAAAGTTAGAAAAGATATTAATGATAATACTATAGAGCTTAAATAATAAGAAATGCGTCTTTTACTTTTAATCTTCCTTGTTTTCAATTTGTCAATTTCTCAAAATGAAAGTATTTTCTTACATAAAAAATTTATTGATGGTAATGATACTTTGAATTATCGATTATTAATTCCTAAGAAACTCAAAAAAAAGGGTAAGTATCCATTGCATTTATTCTTACATGGAATTGGAGAGAGAGGTAGTGATAATAAACAGCAATTAAAATATATTGCTGGCCTTTTTATAAACCAAAGAAATCGAAATCTCTACAAATCTTATGGTGTATTTCCTCAGTGTCCAGATGATGACTCTTGGACAAATAGAAAACTTGTAAAATCTAAAGACGGCATGAATTATAAATTTTACGACGAAAACAAAAAAGAAACTAAAGCTCTTAATTTAGTTATGAAATTAATGGACTCATTATCAAATACAAATAATGTAAACAAAAATAAGATTTATGTTTCAGGCCTATCTAATGGGGGTATGGGGACTTTTGAAATGCTATACAGAAGGCCAAATATGTTTGCTGCTGGAGTTCCAATTTGTGGTGGTGCCAATCCAAAAACTGCTAAATTATTTGCAAAAAACACACCTGTTTGGATTTTTCATGGTGCTAAAGATGATGTCGTACATCCATTATATTCTGTTAGTATGGTTGAAGCAATAATTAAAGCAGGAGGGAATCCAAAATTCACTCTTTACGATAATGTTAATCATGATAGTTGGATTAATGCTTTCAAAGAAAAAGATTTTTTTAAATGGATTTATAGTCAAAAGAAAAATGACTAATAATTAACATATTCAATTATTTCTAAACCATAGCCAATAATCCCTACTCTTTTAGTAGCTATCCCATTAGATATCAACCTTAGTTTGTGAATATTTAAATCATGAAGTATTTGAGCTCCAATTCCAAAATCTCTATTGTCCATTTCAATTCTTGGTGCTTTAACAATTTTACCTTTTGATTGACTCTTTTTTAATGTTTTCAATCTATTAAGAGTGCTTAGTGGTTTGTTTTGTTGATTGATAAATACTATTGCACCTTTTCCTGCATTATTTACTAATTCAAACATATCATCAAGCTTTTTATCCATATTATTGGTTAGAGTGCCTAATATGTCGTTATTAATAAGCTTTGAGTTAATTCTGGTTAAAACGTGTTCATTAGGTTCCCAAGTGCCTTTAGTTAGTGCAATATGAAGTCTATCATTTGTGGTTTGTTGATATGCTCTAAGTCTAAAACTTCCAAACCTAGTTTCAATTTGAAAATCTTCTTTTTTTTCAATTAAAGAGTCATGTTCCATTCTATAGGCAACAAGATCTTCAATTGAAATTATTTTAAGATTAAATTTTTTAGCTACTTCAAAAAGCTGAGGTAATCTTGCCATTGATCCATCTTCATTCATTATTTCAACAATTACTCCAGCAGCTTCAAATCCAGCCAGTCTAGCAAAGTCAATTGCAGCTTCAGTATGCCCAGTTCTTCTAAGTACGCCACCTTCTTTTGCTATTAAAGGAAAAACATGTCCTGGTTTTGATATATCATGAGGTCTTGTTTTTTTGTCAATTAGTGATTTTATAGTTTTAGATCTATCGGATGCAGAAATTCCAGTTGTTACTCCACCACCTATGAGGTCAATTGAAACTGTAAAGGCTGTTTCCATAGGGTCGGTATTATTACCAACCATAGGGTTGAGTTTTAATTGTTTTGATCTTTTTTCAGTAATGGGAGCACATATTAAACCTCTTCCATGCGTAGCCATGAAATTTATAATTTCAGGTGTTATAGTTTCTGCTGCTGCTAAAAAATCACCTTCATTTTCTCGATTTTCATCATCAACAACAATAATGACTTTTCCAGAACGAATATCGTTAATTGCAGATTCAATACTGTCTAGTTTTTGATTTGATCCCTTAGTCATTCTTGCTTTTTTTTGTAAAGATACACTGTTTTTTCAATCAAGTATTATTACTTCTTTTAAAAAAATTGTTTATGATAATGTAGAAATTATCGAAGTTAAATATAGACCTATCTCTTGTAGCTCTATTTGTTAAATAAATACTTATTGGAAGCATGATAATAGTTGATAGCCAACTTGCCAAAATAGGGCTAATACTGCTATCTTCAGCTAAATTTTTTGTGAAAATCCCAATAAAATGATAGACTAAAAATAGTACTATTGAGATAACAAGAGGCAAACCAAACCCACCTTTTCTAATTATAGCTCCTAGTGGAGCTCCAATAAAAAATAATATTATACATGCAAATGAAATAGAGAATTTATCATGTAGGGATATTATGTGTTTATTTATATTTTTTTCCCTGTAAGCTTGAATTATTCTATTTGATTTTATAATACTATTAGTACTATTAACTGAACTTATTGCTAAGTCAAATAACTGAACTTGCTTTTTGAGTTTAAATAAATCATAAAAATTTTCACCTTTATAAATGGTATCTACAATTTTATTTTTGACATTATCATTTAACACAAGAGCATTAGATCTATTATGCATTTTACTAGAGATAAGTTTGTAGTCTTCTTTTTTCTTATCAAGTAATGAATCTATAGTAATATCTAAATCTGCAACACTTAGCATAGTATACTTGTTTACATCATCTTTATCGTCAAAATCTACATTGTTAATTTCAGCTAAATTAATATTCAAAATATATTCTTTAAAATAACTTTTTAAATGAGGTTTTTTTTCTCTTTGATTATAATCTGAAGGGATAACTTCATCATAATAATTACCATCAAATAGTTTTAATTGAAGAATATCAGAATTTAAACTGCTTGAAATCTCACCAGTTTTTGATTTTATAACAGTGTAATTTCCTATTTTATTCTTTTTTTGATGAATAATTACATCAGTTAAATACTGTCCATTGTCACCGGATTTATCTTTAACCTTAATATTAATTTGACCAATTTGGTTAAATTGCCCTTCAGCGATTGCCATTGTGGGTTTAACCTTGGATATGTTTTTTCTTAAGTTGTGAAAGTTATATTCAGCTACTGGATTTACATTGTTAGAGAAAAAAAATGTTAGTATTGCAACAAATAAAATAAATATACTTAAGCTTCTCATGGCTCTTTGAAGAGAAATTCCAGTAGATTTCATGGCTGCAAACTCATAATTTTCTGCAAAGTTTCCAAAGACCATAATACTTGAAAGTAAAATTGTCAATGGTAGTATTAATATGACTAGTCTAGGCGAGACATAGGAAAGAAATTTAATTATTATGGATATATCTAAATCTTTTCCTGCTAATTCAGAAATATATAACCAAACAGACTGAAGTAAAAAAATTAACATTATTATACAAAAAACACTTAAGAATGTTTTAATAAATGTTTTCAGTATGTATTTATCTAAAATCTTCAACTTAATTAATCAATATTGTTAATGTAGTAGTCTTTGTAATCTGTTTTATTGAATAAAAATAGATCATCTTTTAAGGGAAGATCTACTTCAAATGAGGTTATGGTATAAGTAGTTGTTGTTCCATTTTTACCCTTTTCAATACTTTTATATATTCTATTATTTTTCTTCTCAATTGCCAATAATATAAAGTCAATTTCTGATTTAGAATCTATTGGGATAAGCTTTATGTATTGTAATAATTTTCTTGTTCTTTGCTCATAGTAATCAACTACAGTAACATCCTGAGTAATATCCATTTTAAATTCATAACCTTCTTCAAAAAATGTTAGAATTTTGTTTGGTGTTATTGTAGTTTCTTCATCTAAATCTTCAGTTGAAATAGTTACTTCTTCATCATCAGGATTTATAGTATAAAGTTTTTTCCCATCATATATAAAAGTAATATCATTCCATTTGACATTATATTTATCTCCTTTTTTCACAAAACTAACTTTGTTTGTTTGATTTATATCCTCTACTTCATTAGATAAATTATGATTAATATTTATATACATACTTTCGTATGCTTTTATGTTTTCAGACACTGCATTAAGAAGATCTTCCGCTTGCGGATCATTTTGTGAGATAATTATTAATGTATTAAATAATAAAAATAGTAGTATGTATGTGTTTTTCATTTTATATGTTTTTTTCATTTTCAAGATGTCTGTCTAAAGCAGATAAATCAGTTATAATTACTTGTCTTGCTTTACTCCCTTCAAAAGGACCCACAATACCTGCTGCCTCCAGTTGATCGATAAGTCGACCTGCACGATTATAGCCAAGTTTTAATTTTCGTTGTAGTAGTGAGGCAGAGCCTTGTTGCGCTATAACAATAACATCAGCTGCTTCTCTAAATAATTTATCTCTATCTGAAATATCTATATCAAGACTTGTGCCACTTTCATCTCCAATGTATTCTGGTAATACATGAGCGCTTGCATACGCTTTTTGAGAACCGATAAAATTTGTAAGTTTTTCAACTTCAGGAGTATCGACAAAAGCACATTGGACTCTGATTAATTCGTTTCCTTGTGTATAAAGCATGTCACCTCTTCCTATTAGTTGATCAGCACCTGAGCTATCTAGTATTGTTCTTGAATCAATTTTAGAAGTCACTCTAAATGCAATTCTTGCAGGGAAATTAGCTTTTATTACACCTGTAATAACATTTACTGATGGTCTTTGAGTAGCAATAATTAAATGTATACCTATGGCTCTTGCCAATTGGGCTATTCTAGCAATTGGAGTTTCTACTTCTTTTCCAGCTGTCATTATTAAATCTGCAAACTCATCAACTACTAAAACAATGTATGGAAGAAATTGATGTCCATCATTAGGATTTAACCTTCTGGATTTAAATTTTTTGTTATATTCTACGATGTTTCTACATTGTGCATTTTTTAATAAATCATACCTATTGTCCATTTCAATACACAATGAATTAAGTGTATTTATTACTTTAGTGTTGTCTGTAATGATTGCTTCTTCACTATCAGGTAGTTTAGCTAAATAATGTCTTTCTATTTTATTAAATAGTGTTAATTCAACTTTTTTTGGATCAACAAGAACAAATTTAACTTCTGCAGGATGTTTCTTATAAAGTAAAGATGTAAGTACAGCATTCAAACCAACAGATTTACCTTGCCCTGTAGCTCCAGCCATAAGTAAGTGAGGCATTTTAGCCAAATCAACTACTAGAGTTTCATTGCTAATTGTTTTTCCAAGAGCTATTGGAAGTATCATTTCTGATTGTTGAAATTTCTGAGATGAAATCACAGAATGCATCGAAACTATTGTGGAGTTTTTATTAGGTACTTCTATGCCAATAGTGCCTTTACCGGGGATTGGAGCTATTATTCTAATTCCAAGAGCAGATAATGATAAAGCAATATCATCTTCTAAATTCTTAATTTTAGATATTCTTATACCTGCTTCAGGGACAATCTCATAAAGTGTAACTGTTGGACCAATTGTAGCTTTAATACTTTCAATACCTATCTTATAATTATTAAGTGTATTTACTATTTTAGTCTTATTTTCTTCTAATTCATCTTTGTTAATTGTTATTCCTTCAGAATCATATTTTTTAAGAATATCTAAATTTGGAAATTTAAAAGAGGCTAATTCTAATTTAGGGTCAAATAAGCCGAAGTCTTTAACTAGTTTTTTGGATAAGTTATCCGTTTCGGATTCTTCTTCAAATGTTTCTTTTATCTCAATCTTAATCTCATCACCAGAAGAAACTTCATTGTTTTCATTTTTTAAGTTCTTGTCTAAAATTACTTCCTTATGATCATTATTGTTTGTATCTAGAATTTGATCATCACTATTGTTTTTAATTTCAGAAACTGTTTGGTCAGACTCAATATCGTTTAAATTTGTAATAATATCATCATCTGCTTTTTTCTTTGTAAAAAGCGTCCAGTTTTTAAAAGAATCAATACCAACTTTTAGCCTGAAGGTTAAGTAAAAAATTGCAGACAAAAATAATAGAAAAGCAGTGCCAATGTTTCCTATGTAGCTTTTTAAAAATAGATTCGATTCAAAGCCAACTATACCTGAAAATTTTCCTGTATCAAGATTAATAAGACCAAAGAGTAAAGAAATCCAAATCATTATTAAAATACCCCAAAACCAATGTTTAGTTAATTTAGCTTTGTTGGACTCTAACAAAACAAACAGTCCAGAAATAAAAGTCAAAAAGCAAATTATGTAAGACGACACACCAAAACCTTTATGTAGAAATAAGTCTGCCAAAAAAGCTCCAATTTTACTCATCCAGTTTTCAGGAATTACATCTTTATTGTTAAATTGTATTAATGTACTTTGATCTGATGCCCCTGTAAAAAAATAAGACGTAAATGATAGAAATAATACAAAAGAAACTACTATCAATGTGCTTCCTAAAAAAAGTTTTTGTGAACTGTTAAGTTTTTTACCCTCTTTTTTGAATGAGAATATTTTACTTTTTTTATTTGCATTAGATTTAGACATTTTTTAAAACAATTGATTTAACTTACAAATTACTATAATTAATTTAATTTTTAGTGATTGGTTTCTCTAGAAATGGATCTTAATTTTATGCCTATTCCAGCATAAATTAATGTCATTATAGGGCTTAGCCAATTAAAAATTGCATAAACAAAATAATCTATCACAGTAACCCCAAGTACACCATAATGATAAGCTCCGCATGTATTCCATGGTATTAAAGCAGAAGTTACAGTTCCAGAGTCTTCTAATGTTCTGCTCAAATTTTCTGGTGCTAAATCATTTTCTTTATAGGCGTTTTTAAACATTTTCCCAGGGATAATAATTGCTAAGTATTGATCTGAAGCAAATAAATTAACTCCCAAGCAACTAGCCACAGTACTGGTTATAAGTCCAAAAGCAGAATCTGCGAGTTTAAGCAATTCATTTGTTATTTTATTCAATGCTCCTATAGCTTCCATAGCTCCTCCAAAAATCATAGCGCATGTAGTTAAAAGTATAACCCAGAGCATTGACTCCATACCACCTCTGGTGTATAAATCAGTTATACCTTCTAAAAGTTTTGTATTTTCATTGATGCTAACTTCCAAAGGAATTTCAGTATAAGTAAATACAGAGCTAAGTATTGCTTTTGATGATGATATGTCAATTTGTTCAAGAATATTAATTTGAAAAATAACAGAAAAAATTATAGCAAATAATACACCAACGGATAAAGCAATCACAGGTTTTACTTTTAAGTAAGCTAATATCAAAACTGATCCGGGTATTGCAAATAGTAGGGGAGAGATATAAAAGTCTTCATTTAAAATTTCTGAAATTAAAACTATTTCGTTAGCATCATTTGAAGTGTAGCTGCTTAAATTTAAAGTTATTATACAAAACACAATAAATGTTATTATAAAGGTTGGAAATGTCGTGTACATCATATATTTGATATGAGTGTAAAGATCGGTTCCTGAAATAGCAGAAGCTAAATTCGTAGTATCACTTAATGGTGACATTTTATCTCCAAAATATGCTCCAGAAATAACTGCTCCTGCTGTCATGCTTGGAGAGATACCGAATGCATTACCAACGGATACTAATGCAACTCCAATTGTCGCAGAAGTTATGTATGAGCTTCCTGCAGTCAATGAAACTATTGCTGTGACTAATAGTGTTAAAGGAAGAAATATAGATGGGTCTATAAAATTAATACCATAATATACCATAGCAGGAATAACTCCACTAACTTTCCATGTTCCAGCCAAAGCACCAACTAATAATAAAATTATAATTGGAGTTTTGATACTTTTTACACTGTTGTAAATTTTAATAAGTATTTCACTTAAAGCAAGCTTGTTGATTAAGCCTAAAATAGAAACTATTAATGCTGTTATTAATAAAATAAAATGAAAAGTATAAGTTCCAAGCCATTCATTGTTGAAAATATTATATACCAACATTGATACAAGTAAAATTATTGGAAAAACAGATGTACTTAAACTAATCTCTTTTGAGTTGTTCATGTTTTAAATTAATTTAACTTCTTTCATACATTCTCTAATAATCATGTAGCTTCTTTTAATGTCATTGTCAAGACCAATGGAAAATCTTATTAATCCTTCATTTAAGCCCATTTGTTTTTGCTCTTCATCTGGTATTTCAGAAGAGGTAGACGATCCTGGAGTACTAAACAAGGTTTTATAAAAACCTAAACTAACTGCTAAATAACCAACATTCTTTTGTTGCATTAGTTCCATTAAGCTATTAGCTTTTTTTAAATCACCTGCATCTATGGTTAAGAGACCTCCAAAACCATAATCTTCATTTAAAAATGATTCATACAATTTGTTGGATGGATGACTTTTTAAACCAGGGTAAACAGTTCTTATTCCGTCTGATTCAAACATTTTTGCTAAGTACATCGCATTTTCACTGTGTTTTTTAATTCTGATATGTAAGGTTCTTAAGTTTTTAAGAACCGATGCGGCTCTTAAACTGTCTAGAGTTGACCCTAATAACATTGAAGCACCGTCATTAACATCTCTAAGTTGGTTAATAAAATCTTGACTACCACAAACAACGCCCGCTATAGTGTCGCTAGTTCCATTAATAAATTTGGTAATACTATGTATAATTACATCAGCACCTAAATTCTTTGGTAAAATTGATAAAGGAGAAAAGGTATTGTCAACAACTAGCATAATGCCAGCTGCTTTTGCAATTTTAGAAATTTTGGAAATATCTGCAATCTCTAGTAAAGGATTACTAACTGCTTCACAATATATTAATTTTGTATTACTATTTATACTATTTTTTATAGATTCTAAATCTGTAATATCAATAAAACTGGTAGTAATATTAAGTTTACTAGCGAAATTTTTTAAAAAAGCATAAGTTCCTCCGTAGACGGTTCTACTTGAAACAATATGATCTCCTGATTTACAAAGTTGTAATAAAGTAGATGTTATAGCTCCCATTCCCGAACCAAAGACAGTGGCAGATTCAGTATTTTCCATTGCAGCTAGAGCTTCCCCCAAATATAAATTACTTGGACTTGTATGTCTTGAGTACAGGTAACAACCTTCTGTATTTCCTTCGAATGTATCGGACATTGATTTTGCAGATAAAAAAGTATATGTTGAAGAGTCTGAAATAGATGGGTTTACTCCACCAAATTCACCAAAATATTGTAAATCCTGAATTTTGTTTGCAGGTTTTTCTTTCATAAAAACATGTTTTTATTTGACTGTCACAAGATATGGAATATTATTTTATTTAAAATTGATTTATCCGTTAAATTAATTGATTAAATATCCATTGTATAGACATAAAACATTTGTATTTTTGCATAGTATTTTAATTATATTATTATGGATTCTTATGATGTTGTAGTTATTGGTTCTGGTCCAGGTGGTTATTTGTCAGCGATTAGATGCTCTCAATTAGGTATGAAAACTGCTATAATTGAAAAATATACCACAATGGGTGGTACATGCTTAAATGTTGGTTGTATTCCAAGTAAAGCTTTATTAGACTCTTCTCATCACTTTGAAGAAGCTTCCAAAAACTTTTCTAATCATGGAATTAATATTAATGGCGAAATTTCTTTAGATTTTAGTAAAATGATTTCTAGAAAAAATGATGTAGTATCTCAAACTACGAAAGGGATTGAGTTTTTAATGAAAAAAAATAATATAAAAGTTTATAATGGGTTTGGTTCTTTTGTAGATAAAAATCAAGTAAAGATTAAAACTTCTGATGAAGAGATTGTAATTGAATCAAAAAATATAATAATAGCAACTGGAAGTAAACCTTCTTCTTTACCATTTATTAAGTTAGATAAAGAAAGAGTTATTACCTCTACAGAAGCTTTAAATTTAAAAGAAATTCCAAAACATCTAATTATAATTGGTGGTGGAGTGATTGGTCTTGAGTTAGGTCAGGTTTATAAAAGATTGGGTGCTGAGGTTTCTATTGTTGAATATATGGATAAAATTATTCCAACTATGGATTCGGGTTTGTCTAAAGAATTAACAAAGGTTTTTAAGAAACAGAAGTTAAAAATACATACTTCTCATAAAGTTACATCTGTTGAAAGGGTTAATGATAATGTTAGAGTAATGGCTGAAGATAAAAACGGCAAACTTATTGAATTTAATGGTGATTACTGTTTACTTAGTATTGGAAGATCTGCATATACAGATGGGTTAAATCTAGAGAGTATTGGTTTAAAAACAAATGATAAAGGCCAAATTCAAGTCAATGACCACTTGCAGACTAAACATTCTAATATTTATGCTATTGGAGATGTAGTAAAAGGAGCTATGTTGGCACATAAAGCTGAAGAGGAGGGGGTTTTGGTTGCAGAAATCATTTCGGGACAAAAACCTCATATTGATTATAATCTAATTCCAGGTGTAGTCTACACATGGCCAGAAGTTGCTTCTGTTGGAAAAACAGAAGATTATTTAAAGGAAAACAATATTGAGTACAAGGTAGGGCAATTCCCAATGAGAGCATTAGGTAGAAGTAGAGCAAGTTCTGATTTGGATGGTTTTGTTAAGATTTTAGCTGATAAAAATACTGACGAAATTATTGGTGTACACATGATTGGTGCAAGATGCGCGGATTTGATTTCTGAGGCAGTTATTGCAATGGAGTATAGAGCATCAGCCGAAGATATTGCTAGAATATCACATGCTCACCCCACTTATTCAGAGGCTATTAAAGAAGCGGCCTTAGCTGCAACTGAAAATAGAGCTCTTCATATTTAAATATCTATATGAATAGATCTTTATTATATTTGTGATAAATATTACGATATAATGTTAGATGACTTTAAGTCTCATTTACTGAGTGAATTCCCTTTTTTATATAATAGCAAAATTATTATTGCTACCTCATCTGGTGTTGACAGTATTGTGCTCTGTAGTTTATGTAATAAATTAGACTTGAATTTCTCAATTGCGCATTGTAATTTTTTATTAAGGGGAAATGAAAGTGATTTAGATGCTGAGTTTTCTAAAAATTTTGCCAAGTCATTAAATGTAAAATATTATTCTAAAACTTTTAATACACTTAAATATAAGAAAGACAATAGTTTATCTACACAAATGGCAGCTAGAGAACTTAGATATGCTTGGTTTGAAACTATTTCATTTCATTATGATTATATACTAACAGCTCATCATTTGGATGATCAACTGGAGACTTTTTTTATAAATCTTTCAAGAGGTTGTGGTTTAGATGGACTTTCTGGTATACCTACCATTAATAACAAATTAGTTCGTCCTTTATTAATTTTTTCAAAGGATCAAATTTTAAAATTTGCTAAAGACAATAATATTTCATGGAGGGAGGATAGTAGTAATGATTCAAATGATTATTTAAGAAACGACATAAGAAATAATATAATCCCTCGTTTCAAAAAACTTAACCCAAGTTTATTGAAAAGTTTTAATAATACTTTATCTTTTTTACAAGGATCAAAATCAATTTTAAATAAAAAAATTGATGAAGTTTATGATTTGATTACAACTAATGATCGTTATCAAACTAAATATGATATTAATAAAATTTTAGAGTTAAACAATTTAGACATTTATTTGCATGAGTTTTTTTATAAATATGGATTTACTAATTTAATTGATATTAAAAATATTCTTACTTCTCAATCGGGTAAGTATGTTTTATCTAAAACTCATAGGTTGGTTAAGGACAGAAGTCATCTTATTTTAGAAAAGATTTCTGATTTATCTTTTGACCCCGTTTATGTTGCTAGTGATTTGTCACCTTTAAGTCTTCATAATGGATATTTGAATTTTAGTTCAATTAATAGCTTAGATTGTGATAATGATAAATCTAATGTGTTTGTGGATGAAAGTTGTTTGATTTATCCTCTCAAAGTGACCTCATACATATCTGGTATGTGGTTTGTTCCATTAGGAATGAAAGGTAAAAAATCTTTGAGTAAATTTTTGAAAGATGAAAAAATATCTTTGACTGATAAAAAAAGAGTTCTTATCCTTATAAATGGCAACAATGAAATAATTTGGGTAATTAATCATAGAATTGATGATAGGTATAAAATAACCGAATCTTCAAAAAAAGTATTAAAAATTAGCTATAATAAATTTTGATATCTCTGAAAAACATAGGTCCTGGGACTGTTATTGCTGCGGCTTTTATAGGTCCAGGTACCATTACAATGTGTTCAATTGCAGGAGCTGAATATGGTTTAGATTTAATGTGGGCTTTATTATTTTCATTGTTTGTTACTACTATTCTACAGCTAACTGCTGCTAAAATAGGATTGATTACTCAAAAAGGCCTTTCAGCCAACTTATTGGAAAGTTTTGATAATAAAATTTTAAAATATTTAGCCGTGGCATTAGTTTTATCAGCAATATTAGTTGGTAACACTGCTTATCAAGCAGGTAATATTAGTGGTGGTGTTTTAGGAGTTAGTTCAATTTTTGGTCAACTATCATATTCATACACCGATTTTAGTATAAACTTTTACTCAATATTAGTTGGTTTGTTGGCTTTTGTTATTTTATTTACTGGAAGTAGGAGGTTAATTGAAAGGGTTTTAATTGGATTAGTTTTAGTAATGAGTTTGGCGTTTTTAACTTCTGCGACAATTGTTAAACCTGATTTTTATTTAATATTAAAAGGTTTGTTTATTCCAAAATTCCCAGAGGGAAGTTTGTTCATTATCATAGGTTTAATTGGAACAACAGTTGTTCCATATAATATTTTTTTACATGCATCATTGGTAAGTGATAAATGGAGTCGTATATCAGACTTAAAATTTGTAAAAACAGATACCTTGTTAGCTGTTGTGCTAGGTGGTATTATCTCAATGTCTGTAATGGTTACTGCTTCTGCTATCGGAGATGTTAAAATTCAAAGTGCATCTGATTTAGCTTTAGGAATTGAGCCTTTATTTGGTGGTTTTTCTAAGTTGATTATTTCTCTAGGTTTGTTTGCTGCTGGTTTGACTAGCTCAGTTACCGCACCATTAGCTGCTGCGTATGTTACTTGTGGATGTATGGGTTGGAAAGCAAGTGTAAGGTCAAAAAGATTTAGGGTTGTTTGGTTTGTTGTGTTGTTTATGGGTGTTTTGTTTTCAAGCTTAAACTTTAAATCTATTGAAATTATAAAATTTGCACAGGTTGCAAATGGTATTTTACTTCCTGTAATTGCTGTATTTTTATTAGTAGTAGCCAATAATAATCGTTTGTTAAAAAATCACAGTAATGGTTATTTACTTAATTTAATAACATTAATTATTATTTTGTTTACTATGTTTATTGGAATTAAAAGTGTTTTATCTGTAATAGGTATAATTTGAAAAGATTAAGTATAAATTCAGATGTTGGTGAGGGAGTAGTTAATGAATCTGCTTTAATGCCGTATTTAAAGTCTTGTTCGATTGCTTGTGGTGGTCATTATGGAAACGAAGAGACGATGATCAAAACAGCCAAATTAGCAATTTCTCATGGTGTTAATATTGGTGCACATCCATCATATCCAGATAAAATCAATTTTGGAAGAAATGAAATGGTGATTAGCTTAAATGATTTAAAAGAGTCATTGCATAAACAGATTTCATCCCTTTCAGTGGTTTTGAGCAACTTGGGTGTGGATAAATTAGATCATATTAAAGCTCATGGAGCTTTATATCATAAATGTTTTAATGATGTTGAGGTTGCTAAATCTTTTGTGCAAGTGGTTAAGTTGTTTAAAAATGTAAAAATTTTAGCTCCTTATAAATCAGTTGTATCAAAAATCGCTAAAGATTATGGTGTTCAGGTTGATTATGAGGTATTTTTAGATAGAAATTATAATGATGATTACACCTTGGTTTCTAGGGGTGAGGCAAATTCCATGCTTGAAAACGGAATAGAAATGTCGCGTAGATATAAAATGGTAGTGAATAAGTCTAAAGTTAAAACTATTTCTAATAATTTTATCTTTATTGTGGGGGATACGTTTTGTGTTCACGGAGACACAAATAATTCGCATATACTTTTGAATAATTTTTACGATAACTATTTTTTCAATGATAATGCCTAAATTCAATTTAAGTTATCGTCGTTTTGATTCCAAATCTATTTTGATATCTTGGCCAAATTTGATTGAAGATGCTGTTTTATTCGACGTGTTATCTTTCAAAAAATCAATTAAGTTAAGTGATAAAGCTTTAGTTCAGGTTATTAATGCATATTGCTCATTATTAGTTGTTTATACCAATGCTATAGATAATATCTATAACGAAATTAAGAGCTTAAAAACGCTCTACTTAGACATAAATTATGATATTTATGAGAGTAAAATTATTTGGAAAATTCCAGTATGTTATGATGATTATTTTGCTACTGATTTAGAAAATATTAGTAATAAAAAAAATATAGAAAAAGATAAAATTATCGAGCTTCATTATAAAAATACATATAGAGTTTGTTTTTTAGGTTTTTTACCAGGTTTTTTATATTTAAGTAATTTGAATAAGAGGTTGTATTTTCCGAGAAAAGTTCAACCAGATTTAAATATCATTAAAGGTTCTGTTGGTATTGGAGGAAATCAGACGGGAGTTTACCCATCAAATAGCCCTGGTGGTTGGAATATTATTGGAAATTCTCCCATTGATTTTATAAATAAAGAGAATCTTCATAAAATTTCATTTGCAAGTCCTGGAGATTCAATAAATTTTTATCCAATAGATATTAAGGAACATAATTATATTTCAAATAATTTAGATAGCTATATAATAGAATCGGAGGTGAGGAATGATTAAAGTTATTAAACCTGGATTATATTCTACTATTCAAGATTTGGGAAGGAAGGGTAAACAATCTTATGGAATTCCATGTTCTGGCTCAATGGATAGTTTTTCATCTGATTTAGCAAATAAAATTTTAAATAACTCAATCAATTCAGCTGTATTGGAAATTACAATGGTAGGTCCTGTTTTAGAGTTTATTAATGAAACTTTTATATGTATAACTGGTGCTAATTTATCTCCCTTGTTAAATAATAAAATTATTAAAATGAATAACCCGATTTATGTTAAACCTAATGATGTTTTAAGTTTTGGGGTGTTAAAAAGTGGTTTAAGAAGTTATATAGCTATTTTAGGTGGATTTAAGACTGAAAAAGTGTTTGGAAGCAGAAGTATGTTCAAAAACTTAACAAAAGCCGTAAAATTAGCTAAGAATGATGTTTTAAATTTTAATGAAGACATTATTTTTAAATCATCAAAAATTAATTTACATAAAATATCAAATATTGATAATGAAATTAAAGCTTACAAAGGCCCTGAATTTGACATGCTAGATTCTAATCAAAAAGATTTTGTTTTATCTAATAAATTTATGATTTCAAATAATTACAATAGAATGGCTATTCAATTGTCTGATTTATTATTTAATAATTTAGACCCAATAATAACTTCTATAGTTATGCCTGGCACAGTTCAGTTAACGCCAGCAGGAAAAATGATAATTTTAATGAAAGATTGCCAAACAACCGGAGGTTACCCAAGAATACTTCAAGTTGATGAAAAATCAATTAATTCCTTGGCGCAATTAAAAAAAGATTCTCATCTCCGTTTTAGTTTAAAAATCTAAGTAACTTTTTTAAACTTTTTAATTTTCCTTTATACGGTGCATATCTGGTACTTATATCTAACCAATTAGCTTTTTTAACAATAGGTTTTTGATGAGAAAATAACTTATATCCAGATTCACCATGGTATGCACCCATTCCACTTTCTCCTACTCCTCCAAATGGAAGTCTGTGATTTCCAAATTGAATCATTGTGTCATTAATTACTCCACCTCCAAAACTTAACTTATTAATGATATCATTATAAAAGTCTGAATTTTTACTAAATACGTAAAGAGCTAATGGTTTTTCGTAATTATAAATTAATTTAAAAATATCATCTTTCTCGTTAAATTCTAGTATTGGAAGTATTGGTCCAAAAATTTCATCTTTCATTAAATCAGATTTTAAATCAGGATTATTAATTATTGTAGGGGATAAATATTTCTTATCAATATTGTAGTTGCCTCCGTAAATAATTTCCTGATCATAAAGCATAGAAATTAATCTTTCAGTATTTTGTTTATTTATAATTCTAGGATAATCCATTGAATCTTCTTGATTTTTACCATAAGCTCTTTCTATTTCTAAAATTAATTCATCAATCAATTTCTTTTTAATAGATTTTTCGACTATTAAATAATCGGGAGCGATACAAGTCTGACCCGCATTAACAAATTTACCCCAGATTAATCTTTTTGCTGTAAGTTTGATATCTGTATCCTTATCAATTATGCATGGATTTTTACCTCCAAGCTCTAAAGTTAATGGAGTTAAGAATTTGGAAGCTGCTTTGGCAACAATTTTACCAACATTTACGCTACCGGTAAAAAATATGTAATCCCATCGAAGCTCTAATAGTTTTGAAGCAACCTTTGAATCTCCTAAAATTACTTTTACATATTCATCTGAAAAAATACTTGAAATAATTTCTTGAATTAATTTTGAAGTATGAGGAGAGTGTTCACTAGGTTTGATAACAACTGTATTTCCTGCTGCTATTGAAGAAATAAGTGGTAGTAATGCTAATTGAAAAGGGTAATTCCAAGGAGAAATAATAAGAGTAATCCCATATGGTTCTAAAAATAAGTAATCCTTGGAAGGAAAACTAGCTAGAGTTGACTTTACTCTTTTAGGTTTACTCCATTTCTTAAGTTTTTTCTTTATTAACTTAATTTCACTTTTTAAAATAGCAATTTCAGTTAAATAACTCTCAAAATTAGATTTGTTCAAATCTTTTTTAAGGGCTTCAAAAATTTTTGATTCGTTACTTGTAATAGATGAGTCAAGTTTTTCTAGTAGTTGAATTCTTTTTTGTACACTTCTTGTTTTTCCAGAAAGAAAAAAAGTTTTTTGCTTATTAAAAAAATCCAAATTTAACATAAGATATATTTAAAGGCAAGAATCCCATATAGGATCTTGTGGGGTTGGGGAAGTTAAATTAATATATTTTTTGGTCACAGGATGAATAAATTCTAATTTTCTAGAGTGTAAATTTATTCCAGCATTTTTATTACTTCTTTTGGCGCCATACTTTAAATCTCCTTTTATAGGGGATCCTACAGAACTTAATTGACATCTAATTTGGTGATGTCTTCCTGTTTTAAGGATTATTTTTAATAAATAATAATTGTCTAGTTTTTTAGCTATTTCATAGTCAAGAATAGACTTTTTTTTATCTTTACCTTCTTCTGTATAGCTTGTAGATTTATTATTTTTTGGATTTTTTTTAAGCCAACTAACAATTGTTCCGTGATCTTTCTTTGGTTTATTTTTTACAATTGCCCAATAAGTTTTTTTGATTTCTTTATCAACAAGCATTTTATTTAATCTTGTTAATGCTTTTGAGGTTTTGGCAAAAATTATTGCACCGCTGGTGGGTCTATCAATTCTGTGGACTGTTCCTAAGAAAACATCTCCAGGTTTTTTGTATTTAAATTTTATATATTTTTTAACATGGTCTAGTAGGGGAGTGTCACCAGTTTTATCTCCTTGGACTATATCTCCACACCTTTTGTTTATTACAATGATATGATTGTCTTCATGGAGAATCAATAAATTGTTTTCATTGCTTCTGTTGTCCATTATAAACTAATACTGTTCTTCTTTGTTAGGGAAATTTTTAGTCTTAACATCCTTACTGTACTGAGATATAGCTTTAGACATATCATCGTATAGACTTAAATATCTTCTTAAAAACCTAGGATTAAATTGTTTGGTCATTCCTAACATATCATGTAAAACAAGCACCTGACCATCAACTTCACTACCCGCTCCAATACCTATCACAGGAATGCTTAAGGTTTTAGATATTGTAGCCGCTAATTTTGCAGGAATTTTTTCTAAAACTATTGCAAAGCACCCAACTTTTTCTAACATTTTTGCATCCTCAATTAATTTTGCTGCTTCAGCTTCCTCTTTTGCTCTAACTGTGTATGTTCCAAATTTGTATATAGACTGAGGGGTTAAACCTAAATGCCCCATAACTGGAATTCCAGCATTAATAATTCTTTTGATAGAATCTTTGATTTCTTTTCCTCCTTCAAGTTTAACTGAGTGAGCACCACTTTCCTTCATAATTCTTATAGCTGATCTTAAAGCTTCTTTTGAATCACTTTGGTATGTTCCAAAGGGGAGATCTACAACTACTAGTGATCTATTAACTCCTCTTATCACAGAAGAAGCATGGTAAATCATTTGATCCAATGTAATCGGTAAAGTAGTTTCATGTCCGGCCATTACATTACTTGCAGAATCGCCTACCAATATAACATCAATTCCTGATCCATCAACTATTTGAGCCATAGTGTAGTCATAGGCAGTTAGCATGGAAATCTTTTCATTCTTAGACTTCATATCAGTTAAAGTCTTGACAGTTATTCTTTTGTATACTTCTTTGTGTATTGACATTGTGATTGATTTAAAGTGTAAATGTAATAAATATAAGCATAGTTAAAATTTATTTTTAAAAATTGTTTCCACCTTAAATCTTTACAAAAAATGACAAAATGGCATAATTATTGTTAAATAAATGACAAATTTGATAAATATTTCTATTGGCACAATCATTGAATAACTATTGTTGAATTTAAAAATGAATTTAATAATTAAATAAATATAATATGAGTAAAATTATCGGAATAGATTTAGGAACTACAAATTCATGTGTCTCTGTTATGGAAGGAAATGAGCCAGTAGTTATTCCAAATGCAGAAGGTAAAAGAACAACTCCTTCAGTTATAGCATTTGTTGAAGGTGGTGAAATTAAAGTTGGTGATCCAGCGAAAAGACAAGCAGTAACAAATCCTACTAAAACAGTTTATTCTGTTAAAAGGTTTATGGGTAATAAGTTTTCTGAATCTTCTAAAGAAACAGGCAGAGTCCCTTACAAAGTTGTTAAAGGTGATAACGATACACCAAGAGTAGATATTGATGGTAGATTATATACTCCTCAGGAATTATCTGCAATGATATTACAAAAAATGAAAAAAACAGCAGAGGACTATTTAGGATCTTCTGTTAGTGAGGCTGTTATTACTGTACCAGCTTATTTTAATGATTCTCAACGACAAGCTACAAAAGAAGCAGGTGAAATTGCAGGTTTAAAAGTTAGTAGAATTATTAATGAGCCAACCTCAGCTGCATTAGCTTATGGAATGGATAAAAAAGGTAAAGATCAAAAAATTGTTGTATTTGATTTTGGTGGTGGAACACATGATGTTTCTATACTTGAATTAGGTGATGGTGTTTTTGAGGTTCTTTCAACTGATGGTGATACACACTTAGGTGGAGATGATGTTGATGAAAAAATAATTAATTGGTTAGCTGAAGAGTTTAAGTCTGAAGAAAATATGGATTTAAGAAAAGATCCTATGTCTCTTCAGAGATTAAAAGAAGCTGCTGAAAAAGCTAAAATTGAACTTTCAGCTTCTCCTCAGACTGAAATTAATTTACCTTACATAACTGCTACAGCAAGCGGTCCTAAGCACCTAGTTAGAACATTAACAAAAGCTAAATTTGAGCAATTAATTGATGACTTAATCAAAAGAACAATAGCTCCATGTAAATCAGCATTAAAAGCTGCAGATTTATCTACTAGCGATATTGATGAAATAATATTAGTCGGAGGTTCAACAAGAATTCCTGCTGTTCAAGATGCTGTTGAAAAGTTTTTTGGAAAGAAGCCTAACAGAGGTGTTAACCCCGATGAAGTAGTAGCTGTTGGAGCAGCAATTCAAGGTGGAGTTTTAACTGGTGATGTGAAAGATGTTCTATTATTAGATGTAACTCCACTATCATTAGGTATTGAAACTATGGGTAATGTTATGACTAAATTAATTGAGTCTAACACAACTATTCCTACAAAAAAATCACAGATATTTTCAACTGCTGCTGACAATCAGCCTTCAGTAGAAATTCATGTTTTACAAGGAGAAAGACCTATGGCTGTTGATAACAAAACAATTGGAAAATTTCATCTAGATGGAATACCTCCAGCTCAAAGAGGAACTCCTCAAATTGAAGTTACTTTTGATATTGATGCAAATGGTATAATTAAAGTTTCTGCCACAGATAAAGCAACAAACAAAACTCAAGACATTCGTATTGAGGCGTCGTCAGGTTTAACAGAAGAGGAAATACAAAAAATGAAGCAAGAAGCTGAGTCTAATGCAGAAGCAGATGCTAAAACAAAAGAAAAAGTTGATAAATTAAATAGCGCTGATGCCATGATTTTTCAAACTGAAAAGCAGTTAAAAGAATTTGGCGATAAATTATCTGATGATAAGAAGAAGCCAATTGAAGATGCTTTGGAAGAGTTGAAAAAAGCTTACGAAACTAAAGAAATCGAAGTTATTGATCCAGCATTGGAAAAAATCAATGAAGTTTGGAAGTCTGCTAGTGAGGAAATGTATAAAGCTCAAGCAGAATCTCAACAGGGAGCACCAAATGATGCAGATCAAAATAAAGATGCTGGTTCGGATGATGTAGAAGATGTTGACTTTGAGGAAGTTAAAGAAGACTAAGAATTAATTAGTTTTTACAATATAAAAAAGGATGCATAATTAATGCATCCTTTTTTAATTTATAATAGACTCAATTATCTCCGTTTTAATTTCATGTTTACCTTTAAATTCAATGTAATTTATATTTGAAAACAGATGTTCAATCTTATTTTTCTCTGAATTTAAGAAATCCCCATTTATATATTCGTCCTTATCTCCATACACATAGTAAATTGTAGCTTTATTTTCTAAATATTTAAAGTCATTTGCTGTTAATTCTTTAGGAATACCACCAGACATTAGAATTAATTTAGATACTTTAATTTTTCTTTTTGCCAAATATCTCATTGCTACAGACACTCCTTGTGAATATCCTAAAAAAATAAAGTTTAAGTTTTTAACTTTTTCATTATTTAAAACTCTATCAAAGTAATTCATAACATTTTCAATTTCTTTTGCTGTATTTTCTTTTGTTAACCATGATGCACCAACATATTTCATTTTTGGAGCTACATAATATTTACTTTGAGCTTGTGGAATGATTATATAATTATCATCACTATTTAGTCCTTTAAAGTATTTTGAAAAATATCTGCTTAAATATCCCATTCCGTGGCAAGCAAATATTACATTTTTTGTTTTGTTAGTTAAAGAATTTAATGTGGTGTAAGAATTAGAGATGTTATAAACAATTTCTTTTTCAGTTGAATTCATTTTAAACTTGGTTTTGTATTTTTGAAAAAAAAACAATGTTAGAAAATAAAGATATAATATTAAAAGAAGCCAGCAAAGTTTGTAAGAATACTTTAATGGAGACACTTAATATTGAGCCAGTTGATTTTGGTGAAGACTTTTTGATTTTAAGAATGCCTGTTAATTCCAGGGTTTATCAACCAGACGGAGTACTACATGGTGGGGCTACAGCTGCTTTGGCTGAATCTGCAGGAAGTATGGCTACACACATGTTATTTAAAGATTCCAACTTTATGGTAAGAGGCATTGAAATTACAGCTAATCATTTAAAAAGTGTTAAAGAAGGTTATGTTTATGCAAAAGCTACTTTTATTCACAAGGGTAGAACTACGCAACTTATTTCAATTAACATTACTGATGATTCTAATAATTTAATCTCTCATTGTAAGTTAACTACAATATCTTTACATAAATCTAAATAGATTAATGAATCAATCCGATTTATTTAAAATCATTAACAATCACAAAGATAAGGGCCTACCTTTTGTAGTTTATAATGAACCTTACTCAGAAGAGATAATTGCTAAACTTCAAATTAACGACAAATTACATATTGATAGTGATTTAAGTAATGGAGCCTTTGTATTTGCTCCTTTTGACTCAGAAAAATTCGATAAGATTTACATGCCATTTGATAACTGTAAATCTTATAAATCAATCTATTTTGATAAAGCTATTAAATCAAACCTCAAAAGAAAGATTTCAGATAATAAATTAAATAAAAGTGCTCATGTTAATTTAATTAATAAATCTTTATTAGTTATAAATGATGGTATTTTAAAAAAAGTTGTCTTATCTAGAGTAGAAGCTATGTCAATTACATCTGTTGACCTAGCTACAGTATTTCAAAAGCTACTTTCTTTTTATAAAAACTCTTTTGTTTATATCTGGTTTCATCCAAAAGTAGGTTTTTGGCTTGGTGCATCACCTGAAAAACTATTGACTATACAAGATCATTTTATGCAGACTGTAGCTCTTGCTGGAACAACCAGAATAGGTTCTGATGGTTTGGTTAGTTGGTCGGATAAGGAGATTAAAGAACAACAATATGTAAAATCTTATATTTTAGATTCTTTAATTAATGTTGTAGACAATCTATCTTCTGATGAATTAGTTAATGTAAAATCTGGTGATTTATATCATTTATGTACAAAGATTAGAGGTAGTTTAAAATCTTTTAATGATTATAAACATATTATAAAATTAATCCATCCTACTCCGGCTGTATGTGGTATTCCTTTAGATGTGTCCAAAGAATTTATAAGATCAAATGAATGCTATGATAGATCTTATTATACTGGTTATCTAGGAGTTATCTCTCCTAACAAAAAATCAGTTAAGCTGTATGTAAATTTAAGATGTGCTGAAGTATTAAATAATTCTATTAAAATTTATGTTGGTGGGGGTATAACTAAAGAATCTAATCCTGCGGATGAATTTGAGGAAACCGTAGTTAAGTCTCACATAATGAAAAATGTTTTTTATTAAAAAACTAACTTTCTTAATTCATATCTTTGCTCTCTATTTTATTTAGATGAATTTTTCAAAAAATATCCTTGCACAATCTATAACGGACTTATGTTTTAAAAAGAATATTAAAAACATAGTTATTTCTCCAGGGAGCAGAAATGCACCTTTGACTTTGGGTTTTAATCTAAACCCTTACTTTAAAACATACAGTATAGTTGATGAGAGGGCTGCTGCTTTTTTTGCCTTAGGTATTGCTCAACAGATTAAGTTTCCAGTAATTTTAGTATGTACATCTGGTAGTGCTTTACTTAATTATTATCCAGCAATTTCAGAGGCTTATTATAGCAATATTCCGTTGGTGATACTTTCTGCTGATAGACCTGAAAAACTTTTGAATATTGGTGATGGACAAACCATAAATCAAAAAAATGTTTTTAATAAAAACATAGGTTACTCTGAAAATTTGAATCAAAATGATAATTATTTTCTAAATCTTTTTGGCTTGAGAGATAATAATCAAGAGAAAATAAACAAAGCTTTGAACTTTTCAATTGAGAAACAAAGTCCAGTACATATTAATATACCATTTTCAGAGCCTTTGTATGAAATTACAAACAGTTTATCTGTCGATTTAATCAATAAAATTCCTAGACTTAATAATCAAAATGTCAAAAAAGTAAGCTCATTTAGAAATAAATGGCAAAATTCAATTAAGAAAATTATTCTTATTGGTGTGTCCTCACCTGATTTGTTAAGTAAAAAATCAATTGATTTATTAGCAGGTGATTCTTCTTTATTAGTTTTAACTGAAAATACTTCAAACGTTTATCATCCTTCTTTTTGTAATAAAATTGATCAATTAATAGCGCCGTTAACTAACAATGAATTAAAAGAATTCAGACCAGAAATTTTGATTACAATTGGAGGTATGATTATTTCCAAAAAAATTAAAGCAATCTTAAGAGAGAATAAACCCAATGAACACTGGCATATCGGAATTCACAACGCAAATGATACATTTTTTTGCTTAACAAAACATTTTAAAACAAGTCCAAATAATATTATTTCTAATTTATATGAAAACTTTAATGACAATGGTTCTGATTTTTATAATAAATGGGATTTAGTCATTTCAAAAAGAAAAGAAAAACATAAAGAATATCTTATTAACCTCATTTATTGCGATTTCAAGGTATTTGATTATGTTTTAAACTCTATTCCCTCCAAATCAATGTTGCAAGTTTCCAATAGTTCAGCTATTCGTTACACACAACTATTTGATTTGGATAGTTCAATTAATGTTTTCTGTAATCGTGGAACAAGTGGCATTGATGGTAGTACATCCACAGCTGTAGGAGCCGCAAGTGTCTTTAAAGGAAATACTGTATTTATAACTGGTGACCTTAGTTTTTTCTATGATAGTAATGCACTTTGGAATAATTTTATTCCTTCAAGCTTCAGAGTTATACTAATTAATAATAAAGGTGGTGGTATTTTTAAAATTTTGACAAAAGATAATAACACAGAATTATTTAAAAAATTCTTTGAAACCAAGCATGATTTATATGCAAAAGATTTATGTAATATGTATGGTTTTGAATACTTCATCAGTAATGATGAAGATACACTAAAAAATGTTTTAAATAATTTTTACAATGAATCTGAAAAACCTAGATTATTAGAGGTTATTACTGATAATGATTACAATCAAGATTATCTATTAAATTATTTTGACTATATAAAATAAGAATTCTAATATTTGTACCTTTGATTTATGATAGAATTAGGTGTAATTAATAATTTAAAAATTCTTCGTCATACTCCTCCTGGTCTTTTTTTAGGTGACGAAGAGGACAACGAAGTCTTATTGCCAAATAGATATGTTCCTGAAAGTTATGAAATTAACGATTACTTAGATGTATTTGTTTATTTAGATAATGAAGAACGAATAGTTTCAGTAACAGATGTTCCTTACATTCAAAGGAATAATTTTGCTTTGTTAAGATGTAATGAAGTTACAAGTTTCGGCGCGTTTTTAGATTGGGGTTTAGTGAAAGAATTATTTTGCCCATTTAAAGAAATGGCTTTTAAAATGAAAAAAGGTGATTGGTATTTAGTTCATTGTTATTTAGATGATGAAACCAATAGACTACTTGCATCTAGTAAAACAAATAGATTTTTAGACAATAAAACACTAACTGTTGAACAATTTGATGAAGTTGATCTGATTATATCACATCCGTCTGAATTAGGAATGAATGTAATAGTAAATAATATTCATTCAGGATTAATATTTAGCAATAATATCTTTAAAGATATTTCAGTTGGTGACAAATTAAAAGGAGTTGTTAAAAAGGTTCATCCAAATAATAAATTAGATATTTCTCTGGGCCATGTAGGTTATAGAAACATTGAACCTAACTCTAATTTTATATTAGAAAAAATTACTGATTCAGATGGTTTTATTGCTATTAATGATAAATCTTCACCAGAGATAATTAAAGATACATTTCAAATGAGTAAAAAATCATTTAAAAAAGCTCTAGGTGGTTTATATAAACAAAAACTAATTACTATAAAAGATGATGGTATTCATTTAAATCATAAATAAATTCTAATGGATAAAATTAATTGGATTAAGCAAAAAAATTACAAAGACATTACATACAATAAATCATGTGGCGTCGCTAGAATAGCATTTAACAGACCAGATGTAAGAAATGCCTTTAGACCTCAAACAACTTCTGAGCTTTATGATGCAATGTATGATGCACAAGAAGATACTTCAATTGGAGTGGTTTTATTGAGTGCAGAAGGACCTTCTTCAAAGGATGGAGTTTATTCATTTTGTAGTGGTGGAGATCAAAAATCAAGAGGAAAACAAGGTTATGTTGGAGAAGATGGATATCATAGATTAAACATTTTAGAAGTTCAACGACTAATAAGAATGATGCCTAAAGTAGTTATTGCTGTAATCCCAGGCTGGGCTGTTGGTGGTGGTCATAGTTTGCATGTGGTTTGTGATTTATCAATTGCAAGTAAAGAGCATGCTATTTTTAAACAAACTGATGCTGATGTTACTAGTTTTGATGGTGGGTATGGTTCAGCTTACTTAGCTAAAATGGTAGGACAAAAAAAAGCAAGAGAAATCTTTTTCTTGGGAAAAAGCTATTCTGCAACTGAAGCTCTTGAGATGGGAATGGTTAATACTGTCGTTACTCATGAAGAATTAGAATCTACAGCTTATCAATGGGCTCAAGAAATCTTAAAAAAATCTCCAACATCAATTAAAATGTTAAAGTTTGCCATGAATCTGACTGATGACGGTATGGTTGGTCAACAAGTTTTTGCAGGTGAAGCAACTAGATTAGCATATATGACAGATGAAGCTAAAGAAGGTAGAGATGCTTTTTTAGAGAAAAGACCTCCAAACTTTAATAAGAAATGGATTCCTTAAGTATATGACTAATTTTAAAGTATGGATATCAAGTTTTAGATTAAGAACCCTTCCTTTATCAATTTCGGGTATTATACTAGGTAGCGCTTTAGCTTATTCAAACCATTACTTTAACACTACTATTTTTGCATTTGCTTTATTAACCACTATTTCTTTACAAATACTATCAAACCTTGCAAATGATTATGGAGATGGAGTTAAGGGGACAGATAATAACAATAGAATAGGTCCTGAAAGAGCAATACAAAGTGGCTTAATTTCACCTCAACAGATGAAATATGCAATAATAATTAATGTTTTAATACTAATATTACTTATTACTATATTATTGTATTTTTCTTTCGGAACAAATGAATATTTAAATCTTCTTGCTTTTTTCTCGTTAGGTATTGTAAGTATTTTTTCAGCCATTAAATATACAGTTGGTAATAAAGCATATGGTTATTATGCTTTAGGAGATCTTTTTGTTTTGTTGTTTTTTGGTTTTTTAAGTGTTATGGGGTCTTACTATTTATATGCAAAAAACTTAGAGATTAATATAATATTACCATCTTTATCTATTGGGTTTTTAAGTGTAGCTGTAATTAATTTAAATAACATGAGAGATTTGGTTTCAGACAAGTTATCTAATAAAATTACTGTTGCTGGAAAATTAGGTTTTGCTAATTCAAAAAAATATCATTTTTTAATTTTAATTAGTTCCATTGTATTTTCTTTACTATTTATTTTATTTTTTTATTATAAACTTATTAGTTTAATAGTTCTTATTTCTTATGTACCAATTATTATTCACCTTAAAAAAGTTTATCATATAACAAAACCAGTGGATTATAATAATGAATTAAAAAAAGTAGCTATTTCAACATTTGTTTTTTCAATTATTCATTCGTTGATTATAATAATCTAGATTTTATTATAGATGATAGCATCATACAAGAAATATAAATTTTTATTTAAAATTCCTGGAGGAACATCCAGAGGAATTTTACATGAAAAATATTCCTGGTTTTTAATTTTAAAAAATAATTCAAAAGTTGGAGTAGGTGAGTGTAGTATAATTAATGGATTAAGTATTGATGATTCTTCAAAAATTGAATCTAAATTAGACTGGGTTTGTTTAAATATTAACAAACCACCTTCTTTTTTATTTAATGAACTAATTGATTTTCCAGCTCTAGCATTTGGGCTTGAAATGGCTTTAAAGGCTATAGATTCTGAGAAAGATAATATTTTGTTTCCATCAGATTTTACAAATGGAAAAACCAGTATATCAATCAATGGATTAGTTTGGATGGGTGATATAGAGTTTATGAAGAGTCAGGTTGACTTAAAACTTTCAGAAGGTTATAGATGTTTAAAACTTAAAATAGGTGCTTTAGATTTTGGCAAAGAGTATTCTTTGCTAAAAAGCATTAGAGACCAGTATCCTCCATCTGAGCTTGAAATTAGACTTGATGCTAACGGAGCATATTCTTATGAAGATTCATTAGAGATTTTAAATAAACTCTCAAAATTAAATATTCACTCTATCGAACAGCCTATAAAAGTTGGTCAGATAAAACAAATGTCTGAATTATGTATTAGTTCACCTATCCCTATAGCTTTAGATGAAGAATTAATAGGAGTTAACACTATTAAAAATAAAATTAAATTAATAGAAGATGTTAAACCTCAATATATAATTCTTAAACCTAGTTTAATTGGTGGTTTTAGATCTTCAATGGAGTGGATTAACATATTACCAAAAAGTACAAAGTATTGGGTCACCAGTGCATTAGAAAGTAACGTCGGTTTAAGTGCTATATCTCAATGGGTATATACTTTAAATTGCTCATTACCACAGGGTTTAGGTACAGGGTCGCTATATTCTAATAACTTTTCTTCCCCACTAAGCATAAAAAATGCTAAATTGCATTACGATAAAAACAATAACTGGAATATAAAAATTTAGATTATGTATATAGAACAAGTTCAAAAAAATTTAAGTGATTGGTGGAGGTATTTAATTGGTTTAGTTATAGCTGTTTCCGGTGTGTTTGTCTTCTCAATTCCTCATGGAGCTGCAGTAATTGCCGAAATTGCTACTGGTGATGTAGATATGGATAAAATTGCTGCTAACGATACTGCATATCTTATGGGTATGTTTGAACCTAATTTAAATTTCCTATATATTCTATTGCCATTTACAGGCGGGTTAATATTTTTATATATAGCCGTAAGGTTACTTCATAAACAAACGATTACTAACCTTACTACATCAAGATCTAAAATTGACTGGAAAAGAGTGTTTTTGGCATTTTTACTTTGGGGGTTTATTTCTACTTCTATGACACTAATTGACATTTCTATGTATCCAGAGGATTATGTATATAATTTTGAATTTGATCGATTTATTATTCTAGCTGGTATAGCTATTATTTTAGTTCCATTACAAACTAGTTTCGAAGAGTATATGTTTAGAGGTTATTTTATGCAAGGAATTGGAAATTTAGTTAGAAATAAATTTGTGCCACTAATTATTACATCTGTTGCTTTTGGCTTATTACACATTGCAAATCCAGAAGTTGATAAACTGGGTAACATAATAATGATATACTATATAGGAACAGGATTCTTTTTAGGAATAATAACATTAATGGATGAAGGTATGGAGTTAGCTTTAGGTTTTCATGCTGCTAATAATTTATTTACAGCTCTTTTGGTAACTGCAGATTGGACGGCTTTTCAAACTCATTCTGTGTATAAATCAATAGCTGATCCTGCCTCTATGAGTGTTAATGAAATCATTGTTCCAGTTTTCGTAATATTTCCAATTTTAATTTTAATTTTTTCAAAGATATATAATTGGAATAATTGGTATGATAAGCTAGCTGGCCCTGTTTGGGACATTTCAACTAAAGATGAAGCTTGAAAAAGTATATAAATCTATATCTAATATCAATTCTATTTATTTACGCTGGGGTTGCTCATTTTACTAATCCACAATTCTATATTAAAATAACTCCTTCATTTATTCCTTTTAAGCAGTTTTTAATTGATTTAAGCGGGGTTTTGGAGATTCTTGGAGGATTATTAATATTATTCAATCAGACTCGCAAAACAGGAGTGTATTTACTTGTTGGTTTATTGATTTTATTTTTTGTCGTCCACTTTGACATGTTGTTTACTTTTCAGGTAAGTGAAAATATACTTTTAAACAAATCATTATTATTAATGAGAATTATTATTCAATTCATATTAATTTACTGGGTAATAAGTTTATTGAAATTATTTTCTAACAAAGACAATATTTAATTTATTAAAGTCAGCTGCAGCATTAATGACTTTTCTAAAATCATCATACTTAGATTTACTATAGTTTAATGATTTATAGAACTCTTGGATAGAAATATTTAGTTTATTGCCTTCAATACTGTAGTTTGATTCAAATTTTGCAATTATATCCCCATTAGAAATATAATTTTCGTTAATGTTTATATTTTCAACTCCATCAATTTTGTATCCACGAGGTATTTTTACAGAAATTTTATAATCATAATAATTAGGATATCTAATTTCAATAGAATTTATTCTTTTTTTATTGGTATATAATTCACTTTGTGAACCTATTACACTACCTAAATTAAACACGTATCTTTTAGTTTTATTATTATTAACATTTTGTTTTTTAAGTAAGCTGTCTGTGGAGATTATAGATTTAACTATAAATGGATTATTATAAATTGGTTGATAAATATCTTTATTACTTACAGAATATTCAATTATTTTTTTTCCTTTTAAACCTGAAGTAGTTAAATAATCTATTAACTCATTTGAATTGAGATTATTTGATAAATTCAACATAGCTCTATTAGTTATAGCCCAATGACCTGTAAATTTTTGAGTTTCATTAATTACTACTTCTTTCATTTTTTTAAATTCAACATTTATTTCTCTATTGATGGTACTAAATCTTTTGTCATCTTCAATTATTGTACTGAAATAATAGTCTTTATTTTTATCAATATAAATTCCATAATTACCTAAAACATTAAATGGTGCTTCTCCAACTCTATATTCGCTTCTATCAGGAATAATGTATTTTTTTATTTCAGGTAAATAAAATAAAATTTCTCTTAAATTATCTGGATTAAAAAAGTCTGGATCAAATTTATTGAAATATCTGTTGGAAGTTATTAATAGTTCATAATCTATATTATTATACAATAAAAGACTAGAGTATAATTGAACTATTCCAATATTACTACCTTTTTTGTTTTTTAAAATATAATCTAAACGAGAGAACTCAGCACTACTGTTATCTTGAACTATAAAATTATTTTTAATATAGTTATCAATTAAATTAATTTTATTAAATGTGTAAAGATTTTTGTCTTTATGTCCAAGATTTGATTTTGTTTGTTTAAGATCTTTAAAAATCAGTTGATTAAGCTCAATTAATTCTTTAGAGAATTTCTTTGGAAATGCTATGGTGTGTATGCTATTGGTTATATTTTTCCAAAATTCATTTTGTGGAGTTACTTTATCAGCTAAATAGCATTGATAACTAATGTTGACTCTATTGGCTTGAAGTGTTGAATACTCCTCATTATCTATAGCTTTTAAATTGTTAATTGTAATTTTCTTGACCTTAATATTATTAATTAAATCTAAATTAAAAACTTCATTAGTGTTGTAAGATTTAACTTTTGACTTAAAATTATTTGGGATTAAAATAAATTCCGTTTTAGTATTAAAATACTCCTCCTGTAATATCTGACTGCCATGAATTTCATTTCTTTCTTTGGTGGTGTAAATATATTCAAGAGTTGAGTTTTTCTGTAATTCAGGTAATTGATAAATTTTAAAATTCTTATTAAATTCTTTATTATCAAGTTCTGTTAGATTTGAATTTTCTAAATTGACCACAGTTCCAGAACTATCTATTGTTCTTAATTTTAAATCAACTAAATAATCTGAATTATACATAGGTATGTATATAATGTTATGATATTTAGCTCCATCTTCATCTAGAATTTTTATAATTGTATGTCTGGTAAGAAATTTTTCAAATGAATTATTTAAACTATCATTTGATTCTTTAAATTCGACAATATATTTATTTAAAAAACCTATCGATGATTCTTGAAAGCTAGAATCAATTTGTTGTAAATTAACAGTATTTTCAGACCATTTATATGTCTTGTAAAATTGAGCATAGCTGAAAGTCTTCACTAGAATTAATATTGTTAAGAGAGATTTTTTAATCATCTATTTTAATAATTTTATTTGAATTAATATGATTCAAATATATTTATAATAATTATACACAGAGTTAAAATATTTATAAATTTAACGTATTGTATATTTGTAATTATGATAACTATTAATAAAAATTTTAAATTAAATTCTAACCATTATAATAGGAGAGAATTAGTAAAATTTGCATTAAAAAATATCGAAATTAATAATATTGATTTAATTGATCTCTCTAATTTTATTTTAGAAGTTTTTAATCAAGAACCTTTTATCCTATGTAAAACATCTGGATCAACTGGTGAGCCTAAAGTTATTAAGCTTGAAAAAACCTCACTTTTGAATTCAGTGAATCTAACTAAAGATTACTTTAATCTAAAACCTGGATATTTAGCTATTTCTTTTTTACCAATGAACTTTATTGCTGGCAAGATGATGTTAGTTAGAGCTATGGTTATTGGTTTAGATCTACAACTAAATAAGCCAACATCCAATCCTTCTAAATTTATTAATAAAAATTATTTTTTCTCAGCAATGACACCAATGCAAGCTAGTAATTCAATCAATAAACTTAAATATATAAATAAACTTATTCTTGGTGGTTCTAAAATCTCTAATTCTTTAAGTTCAAATATTTTATCCAAAATTGATACTTATTATGAAACATACGGAATGACTGAAACAGCCACTCACATAGCCGTAAAGAGAGTTTCTAATAATGATTCTATATCTACCCCCTTTAAAGTTTTAAATGGTGTTAGTATATCAACAGATTTAAATAACTGTTTAGTAATTAGCGTTCCCTCAATTACTAAAAATAAAATAATCACAAATGATATCGTAAAAATTAAATCTAATAATGAGTTTCATTTAATTGGTAGAGCTGATAATGTTATTAACTCAGGTGGGGTTAAATTAAGCCCGGAAGATATAGAAAGGAAACTCTCTAAATATATTTCTAAAAATTATATTATATCTTCATTAAAAGATGATGTATTGGGAGAAAAATTAATACTTATAATTGAATCTAAAAAATATAAATTTAATGAGAGTATTTTTAATTCTTTAAACAAATTTGAAAAGCCAAAAGAAGTTTATTTTATCAATAAATTCATTTACACTAAATCAAAAAAAATCGATAGAATTAATACCAAATTAACCATAAAATAAATAATTATGTATAAACTGATCATAGCATTTTTAATTACAACAAATATATTTTCTCAAGAAATATTATCCGAAAAAAATAGAGCTGAAGTTGTCAATAGTGTTTTGAAAGACCGATTAAATAATCTTTTACCAGATTTAATGGATCAATCTGATATAGATATGTGGATTTTAATTTCTAGAGAATATAATGAAGATCCAGTTTTAAAAACAATGTTACCTGCTGAATGGTTGAATGCAAGAAGAAGAACCATCATACTTTTTTACAGAAATAAAAAAAACAATACAATTGATAAACTAGCAGTAGCAAGATATAATTTTGGAGATAATATAATTTCAGCATGGGACAAGGAAACTCAACCAATTCAATGGAAAAGGTTAGTTGAGTTAATTGAAGAACGTAATCCTGAAAAAATAGGCTTAAATTTCTCTAAAGATTTTAATATTTCGGATGGCTTAGATAAAACTGACTTTGATGAATTTATGGAAGTACTACCATCAAATTATAAAAATAAAATTGTCAGCGCTGAAACATTATCTAATTTATGGATAGAAACAAGAACTGTATATGAGATGGAATTATATGAAGATGTAATATCAATTACTCATAATATTATTTCAGAAGCTTTTTCAAATTCAGTAATAAAACCAGGTTTAACAACCACTACTGACATTGAATGGTGGATGAGACAAAAAGTAACAGAACTTGGGTTAGACACTTGGTTTCATCCAACTGTAGATATACAGAGAAACAGTGAATTTCAAAAAGATCATTTAAATTCTTTCTCAGAAAGACCTACTGATAAAATTATTAATTACGGTGATTTGCTTCATTGTGACTTTGGAATAACTTATTTACGTTTAAATTCAGACTGTCAGCGTTTAGCTTATGTTATGAAAGAATCTGATAGTAATATCCCTGATTTTTTAACAAATGCTTTTAAAATGGGAAATCAATTACAAGATATTCTGACCAATAATTTTAAACACAAAGTCTCTGGAAATGATATTCTTCTTAATTCATTGAACAAAGCAAAGAATATGGGATTAAGACCATCTATCTATACTCACCCGTTAGGTTCTTATGGTCATTCCTCTGGACCTACTATTGGAATGTGGGATTCTCAACAAGGTGTAAAAGGAGCAGGTGATTACAAGTTAAACTATAATACTGTATATGCAATTGAGCTCAATATTACCACTTTTATTTCTGAATGGAATAGAGATGTTAAAATCATGTTAGAAGAAGCTGGATTTTTTGGAGAAAATGGATTTAGATATGTTAATAATAGGCAAACTAAAATAATAGAAATTCCATTTATTAAATAATAATTTTACTAGTTTAGTAAAAAATATTTTTCGATGAAAAAGCCATTGCTATCACTACTAATTTGTTTGTTTTCAACTTTATCTTACTCACAACAATTAAATAACGTTCAAAGAGGCCAAAGAGGATATGCTCCAATGCCAAAATATGATAGTTCTGCATATGTGTCAACTTTAGATATTTACAAAGAACTAGATAAAGTATTACCTAAATGTAAGGATGAATTTATGTTAGATGAATTTGAAATGCAAATCCTTAAAGGTTTACTAATTGATAAAATGGAAAATTATAATATAATTGTAGAAAATGAAGATTATACAAGAGATGTTAGACAAAGCAAACTTAAATTAAATGAGTTTCAATTTGTGAAATCTCTCAATTCTATTTTAACTTCAGAAGAAGTCGCTAAATATATTGAAATGGATTTTGAGAGTGAAAAAAAAGAAAAAAAGAAAAAAAGAAGAAAAAAAAATAAATCATAACTAAATATGAAAATGATGAATAAAAATACAGTTCTTGGTTGGGCAACCTTTATAATGATAATTATAGGTCTAGTGCTTGTAGCTCTTGGAGCTTTTAAATACAATGAAGTAGCTGGTTGGGGGTTTGTCTCAGTTGGTATAGGTTTTTTTGCTAATGCATGGGTTTTTTATGCCCTTAAAGGGAGAGTATAATGAGTGATGATAAAAAGATAATATTTTCAATGTCTGGTTTATCTAAGACATTTTCAGGAGAAAGCAAGCCAGTATTAAAAAATATTTATTTAAGCTTCTTTTATGGTGCTAAAATTGGAATTCTTGGTTTAAACGGCTCAGGTAAATCTACCTTACTAAAGATTATTGCTGGAATTGATAAGAATTTTCAAGGAGATATTACATTTTTACAAGATTACTCTGTTGGTATGTTGGAACAAGAACCTGTTCTTGATGATGATAAAACTGTATTAGAAATTGTTAAAGAAGGGGTAGGAGAAACAGTCGCTATATTAGACGAATATAATTCAATAAACGACCAATTTGGTTTAGAAGAAGTATACTCTAATGCTGATAAAATGCAAAAGCTTATGGATAGGCAGTCTGTTCTTCAAGATATGATTGATGCATCTAATGCATGGGAATTAGACACTAAATTAGAAATTGCAATGGATGCTTTAAGAACTCCAAGTTCTGACAAAAAAATTAAATTTTTATCTGGTGGTGAAAGAAGAAGGGTTGCCTTATGTAGATTGCTATTACAAGAACCTGATGTATTATTATTAGACGAGCCTACGAATCATTTAGATGCTGAATCAGTTGATTGGTTAGAACAGCACTTGGCAAGATACAAAGGGACGGTTATTGCTGTAACTCATGATAGATATTTTTTAGATAATGTAGCTGGATGGATTTTAGAATTAGATAGAGGAGAGGGTATCCCATGGAAAGGAAATTATTCTTCTTGGTTAGATCAAAAATCAACAAGATTAGCTCAAGAAAGTAAAACAGCATCAAAAAGACAAAAGATTCTAGAAAGAGAATTAGATTGGGTTAGACAAGGTGCAAAAGGAAGACAAACAAAACAAAAAGCAAGATTAAGTAACTATGATAAGTTATTGAATCAGGATCAAAAACAACTCGACGAAAAATTAGAAATATTTATTCCAAATGGTCCACGACTTGGAACAAATGTTATTAACTCTATTAACGTAAGTAAAGCTTTTGATGACAAGTTACTTTATGATAACCTTGAGTTTAATTTGCCTCAAGCTGGAATTGTTGGTATTATTGGCCCAAATGGAGCTGGAAAAACAACCATATTTAAAATGATTATGAAAGAACTTAACCCTGATAAAGGTGAGTTTTTGATTGGCGAAACTGCAAAAATCGCATATGTTGATCAATCCCATACAAATATTGACCTTGATAAAAGTATTTGGGAAAATTTTTCAGATGGCCAAGAACTTATAATGATGGGTAATAGACAAGTAAATTCTAGAGCTTATTTAAGTAGATTTAATTTTAGTGGGAGTGAACAAAATAAAAAAGTTAAACTATTATCTGGTGGTGAAAGAAATAGGCTTCATTTAGCTATGACATTAAAAGAAGAAGGCAATGTTTTACTTTTAGATGAACCGACTAATGATTTAGATGTTAACACTTTAAGAGCACTGGAAGAAGGTTTAGAGAGTTTTGCTGGGTGTGCTGTGGTTATAAGTCATGATAGATGGTTTTTAGACAGAGTTTGTACTCACATTCTAGCCTTTGAAGGAAACTCTGAAGTATATTTTTTTGAAGGTGCTTACAGTGAATATGAAGAAAATAAAAAGAAAAGATTAGGAAAAGAAGTTTTGCCCACAAGAATAAAGTATAGGAAATTAATTAGATAAATAATTCCATTTTTATATTTGCTCTGACGTACGGACAATTATCTTCAATAGCAATTTCAGTAAAATTGTATTTTAAATACAAGTGTATAGCATTTTTTAATTTTTTATTTGAATATAAAATTATCTTTTTTAAACTCATTTTTTTAGCAATTGATATAATTTTTACGAGTAATTTCTGTCCAATTTTATTATTCCTGTAATTTGGATTTACGGCCATCTTAGTTAATTCAAATGTAAATTTATTATTTGTTGGCATTAATGCTACAGTGCCCACAATATCATTGTTAAATTCAACAAACAAAATAATTCCACCTTTTTTAATTATATACTTTTCAGGTTTGCTTAAGACCTCTTTATCATAATCTTCAACACAAAAATATTTTTCTAACCATTCAATATTTAAATCGTAAAATTTAGATGAATATTCGTTTTTAAAATTTTTAAAGCTGATTTTCATTAATAACTGAATTATTTGAATAATTAAATTTAATATTAATATATTTAATTAATAATAAATACTATGCAATTAATTGAATGTGTTCCTAATATTTCAGAGGGTAGAAATAAATTTATAATTGATAAAATTGTTGATGTTGTAGAATCTGTCGATGGTGTTAAATTATTAAATGTAGACTCTGGAAAAGCAACAAACAGAACAGTTATCACTTTTGTAGGTGAACCTGAAAAAGTTATTGAATCTGCTTTTTTATTAATACAAAAGGCTCAAGAGCTTATTAATATGAGTCTTCACAAAGGAGAGCATCCTAGAATGGGAGCTGTTGATGTATGTCCTTTAATACCTATTTCTAATATTTCAATGGAAGAGACTGTTGAATATGCACATAAATTAAGTAAAAGAGTAGGGAATGATTTAAATATCCCTGTTTATTGTTATGAAAATGCGGCGAAAGAGCAAAAGCGTATTAATTTATCGAATTGTAGATCTGGAGAATATGAAGGTTTATCAAAGAAAATCATTACTAAGGAATGGAAACCGGATTATGGTCCAAACGATTTTAATGAAAGTGTAGTCAAATCTGGAGTAACAGCAATTTCAGCACGAGATTTTTTAATTGCTTATAATATTAATTTAAATTCCACATCCTCAAGAAGAGCTAATGCTATAGCATTTGATCTAAGGGAAGCAGGTAGAATTAAACGCGAGGGTGATAAAATTTCTGGAAAAATAATAAAGGACAGTAAAGGTAATCCTTTAAGACAACCAGGATTATTTAAAAACTTAAAAGGAATAGGTTGGTATATTAAGGAATATGGAATAGCACAAATATCTTATAATTTGACTAATATTAATGTAACAAGTTTACATGATGTCTTTGAAAAAACTTGCGAAAGAGCTACTGCCAGAGGTTTAAGGGTAACAGGTTCTGAGTTAATAGGTTTAGTTCCAAAAAAAGTTCTAATTGACGCAGGTAAATATTTTTTAAAAAAACAAAGTAGATCCCTTGCTATTCCAGAAAGAGATATCATTCTAATTGCAGTTAAAACTTTAGGTTTAGATGAGTTACAACCTTTTAATCAAGATGAACGTATAATCGAATATGCTTTAAAAAATGAGAATCATTTTTTAGCTAATATGACATTAATAGATTTTGCTAATAAGACTTCTAGTGAATCTCCTGCGCCAGGAGGAGGTTCTATTTCTGCTTATACAGGCGCACTAGGTGCAGCTTTATCGACTATGGTTGCTAACTTATCAGCAAATAAAAGAGGATGGGATGATAAATGGGAATTTTATTCAAAATGGGGTGAGAAAAGCCTTAACTTTCAGAACATTTTGGTAAATCTTGTAGATGAGGATACTAAAGCATTTAATAAAATAATGTCTGCTGTATCATTACCAAAAAATACAAGCGAGGAAAAATTAAATCGATCTAATGCTTTAGAATCAGCAACAAAGAATGCAATTGAAGTTCCTTTTAAAATTATGGAGACTTCGTTTGCTTGTTTAGAAAGTATAAAATGTATGACAGAACTAGGTAATCCAAATTCAATTTCAGATGCAGGAGTTGCTGCTCTTTGTATCCGTACTGCTGTTATGGGTGCATTTTTAAATGTAAAAATTAATTGTAAAGACTTAAAAGACAAAAAATTTGTTTCAAGTATTCTTAAAAAAGGTAAGGTAATCGTAAATGATACTAAAAGAATTGAGGCCGAAATTTTAGAATTAGTTGAAAAACAACTTAATTAATTATTTTTCCTGCTAAAATAACTTTACTTATTTTTTTACTTCCAAACGAGTATGGAATTTCATTTATTGAACTTATATTTTCTGTTACAATTAAATTGGCAATTTTACCTTTGGTAATACTTCCAACTTTGCCACTTATACCCATAGCATATGCTCCATTTATTGTTGCTGCATTTATAGCTTCCTCTGCAGTTAGTTTCATTTTAATACATGCTGTACTTACGACAAAGTTCATATTCCCACTAGGGGAGGATCCAGGGTTATAATCACTAGCAATAGCTAATGGTAAACCATTATCAATTATCTTTCTTGCAGGAGTATAGTTAATTCCTAAAAAATAAGAACAAGTTGGCAATGCAATAGGAATAGTAGAGCCACCTTTAAGATCAATCAAATCCTGGTCAGTTAGTACCTCTAAGTGATCAACAGATAATGCATTATATTTTAACGCTAATTTAATTCCACCAAATGAATTGAATTGATTCACATGAATTTTGGACTTTATACCAAGTTCTTTTGCTCTTGATAAAATACTTTCCGATTGTTCTATGTTAAAATATCCCTTTTCACAAAAAATATCAACATAATCAATTAATCTAGCTTCATAATATTCAGGCATCATTCTATTTACAATAAGATCGATATATCCTTTTTTGTTATTTGTAAATTCTCTTGGAAAAGCATGAGCACCTAAAAAAGTTGATTTAACTATTATATCATTTTGTTTTTTAATTTTAGAAATAACTTGGAGCATTTTTTTTTCTGATTGCATATTTAAACCATAACCTGATTTAATTTCTATTGAACCTGTTCCTTGATTAATTACTTCTTTAATTCTGTTCGAAGACTGTTTTAATAAATCCTCTTTATTTGTATTTCTTAAAATATCAACCGAGTTTAATATACCACCACCATTATTAGCGATTTCATTATAACTTAAACCTTTGATTCTGTCAATAAATTCATTGGACCTGTTTCCTGCATAAACAATATGAGTATGAGAGTCACACCAAGACGGTAAAACCATTTTACCTTTACAATCAACAATATTAAAGTTCTCTAAATTTTTTGGAGAGTTTTTCATTTCTCCAAAGTCTTTAATTATGCCATTATCAATCAATAAATATGCAGATTTGATAGATGGAATTACACTCATTTCCTTACCAGAAACATAAGATGTTTCAAGTTCTCTTACTTGTAGAAGATTTTTTATATTTATTAGAAGAATTTGAGACATTTATTTTTTTTAAATCATGTTTTCAGGTTTTACCCATTCATCGTATTCTTGAGATGATACATAACCTAATTTTATAGCTTCTTCTTTTAATGTAGTTCCATTTTCGTGAGCTTTGTTTGCAATTTCAGCTGCTTTATAATATCCAATTTTTGGATTCAAGGCAGTAACCAACATAAGAGAATTATTTAGCTTTTTCGTAATCACTTCTTTGTTAGCTTTAATTCCTTTTAAGCAATTAGTATTAAAACTATTACAAGCATCTGCAAGTAGTTTGCAAGATTCAATAAGATTTGAAGCCATCATAGGCTTAAATACGTTGAGTTGAAAATGTCCTTGAGCAGCTCCAAAAGAGATAGAGGTATCATTACCTATAATATGAGCACAAACCATCGTTAGCGCCTCACATTGAGTCGGATTTACCTTGCCTGGCATGATAGAACTACCAGGCTCATTTGCTGGCAATGAAATTTCACCAATACCAGATCTTGGTCCAGAAGCTAAAAATCTTATGTCATTACTAATTTTGTTTAGTGTTATTGCTATTCCTTTTAAGGCACTATGAGTCCTAACAATGGCATCATTTGAAGCTAAGGCTTCAAACTTGTTGGGTGCACTTATAAAAGGGAGTTTAGTTAGATCAGATATTATTGTAGCTACTCTTTTAGAATAACCATCAGGTGTGTTTAATCCAGTTCCGACAGCAGTTCCACCGAGAGCTAATTCACTTAAATGTTCTAAAGATTCTTTTAAAGCTTTTATTCCGTGATCTAACTGAGAAACATATGCTGAAAACTCTTGACCTAAAGTAAGAGGAGTGGCATCCATTAAATGGGTCCTACCAATTTTTATAATATTTTTAAACTCAGAGCTTTTATTTTTAAAACCTTCTTTTAAACTTTCTAATGCTGGAATTGTTTTGTCAATTATCAGTTTGTAAGAAGAGATGTTTATAGCTGTGGGAAAAGTGTCATTTGAAGATTGTGATTTATTTACATCATCATTTGGTTTTACAAATACTTCATTTTCACCTAAATTATTTCCTTGTAATTGATGAGATCTGTTTGAGATCACTTCATTTACATTCATATTTGTCTGTGTTCCAGATCCTGTTTGCCATATTACTAATGGAAATTGGTCATCGTGAATACCATCTAGGATTTCATCGCAAGCTAATAATATCAAATCTTTTTTTTCTGTATCTAATATTTCTTTTTCGTGATTTACAATCGCAGCTGCTTTTTTTAAATATGCAAAAGCGTGAATTATTTCAATTGGCATTGATGCTGATGGACCAATTTTGAAGTTATTTCTTGATCTCTCTGTTTGTGGTCCCCACAGATTATTTAAGGGTACTTTTACTTCGCCTAATGTATCCTTTTCTATCCTATATTCCATATTTATTATATGTAAAATTAGAGTACAAATTTACGAATTTTAGTTCAATAATTTTTTTATTATTAATTGTTTAAGATTATTAAAGATTATATCTTTGTAACTTATTCTTAAAATATGTTTGAATTTGATCAGTATTTAGGTTTTTTGGCTTTTGCAACAATACTTACAATTGGCTTTTGGCTAATGATATTTTTATTAACCTTTGTTATACCTTACTGGGTTGGTGGAGCTTTACTTGAAAGATTGAAAGAAATTAGAGACAGTAAAAAGAGTAATACTAAGAAACAATAATAAGCTTTCTACTTTTTCTTTATTTAAATTTTATTCAAATACTAATAACTAAACAATAAATATTTAGTTATTTTTTTTATTCTTTTTTGCAGATTTTGAGTTGTACCAAATGTTCCATAATGTGAAATACATATATGCGATCCAAATAATACCACCAACTATAAACATTTCTATATTCATGATGTTCTTCTTTGTCTTATTGCAATTGCAAATAATAATATTGTTCCTGGCCAATGAGCTGAATATTGAGCTGATTCAAAATCTCCTGAAATCCCTAAACCAATTGAATATAACATAGCAATAAAGGCAATAATAATTGGGTAATACTTAAAAATGAAGTCTTTCATAATTTTATTTTTATTAATTATATATTATCCGCCATACTCATCGCCACCACCTTGATACGATTGTTGAGATCTGTCGAATCTTTTCTTTTTTTGATTAATTCTGTAAGTCATATTTAGTGTAAAACTTCTTGAACTCCAGCGATACTTCGATTCAGAATAAAAAGTTTCTCTGAAGGCCTCACTAATTCTTCCACTAGAATCAAACAAATCTCTAACATTTAAAGATAATGTTCCTTTTTCATTTAAAATATCTTTACTAAATGCTAAATCAGTTGAATAGCTAGCTTTTGTTTTATTAATTGCATCTTCTCGAGGACCTCTATAATTCATTCTAGTTTGCCATTCAACTTTTCCTGGCAATGTCAATTTATTATTCAATCGCATACTCCAGCTTAAATTTTCACTACCATAATCAATGTTTCTATATTCTCCTTCAACCTTGTTATTATATAAGTTAAAATTTGAATTTATATTCCATTTTTTTGATGGTCTGTAAGAAAGATTGAATTCAAATCCGAATCTTGAATTTGTTGCAAGATTTATAGGAAATCTTTCAATTATAGGTACATCAGTACCACCAAGATTGACTGTTTCTCCAGTGTCTTGAGTTATAAAATTAAAAGTATTGGTTGATTTTTGATAATAAACAGATGAATTAACTGTAAAGGAGGATTCAAATGTTTTCAAATAACCAAAGTCAAAATTATTTGAATATGTTGGGTCTAAATTTGGATTTCCTCTAAAAATACTAGTTGGACTATTTTTAGATGGAAAAGGGTTTATAAATCTCGACCATGGTCTTCTTAATCTTCTGTTATACCCAAACGTTAAGCTTTCATCTTCAGAAATTTCATATCCAAAATTAAATGTTGGAAATACACCTGTGTCATCTTTTTTTATTAATTCATCAGTAGTGATTTGAAATATATCTTTTTTAGTTTGTTCGACTCTTACACCAAAAAGAAAAGAGTATTTATCTTCAACTTTGAATCCATATTGAGAATATATAGCGTTAATCTGTTCTTTATACTGAAAAACATTACTTTGATCAACATCTAATACTAGACTATTATTTAAATCAGAATAAACTTTATAATCTTGATTTAAATCTGACTCTTCTATTTTAAACCCTGCCTCAAATTGCTTGTTTTCCCCGATTGGTAATACGTAATCTGCCTTTATAAGTTTATTGTCGCTTGTTTCATCGGATGTAATTTGCTCAAAGTTTATAAGATTTTGGATTAATATAGAATTTTCATTATCTGTATTTTCTCCAATTTGAAAATCAACTACTAATTTGTGTCCTTCGTCATTAAATCTTTTATCAAAATTAAGTGAGTATTCATAATTTTCGTCTTTAGATAATTCGTTTTCTTTCCTGAAAGTTTCATTAATGATATTTTCACTACTGTCTAATTCTAAAGTTGTATTTTCATTTAAGTTATTTCCATCAGAATTACTGACTAAAAATGATGTTGTAACAGATGTTTTATCGTTAATATACCATTCTAAACCTGTATTGGTAAATAAACTTTTGTTTTCTCTTTCCCAATCTCTATTGTCTCTAATAAAAGTACTATCATCATCACCATTATAATATTCTGAGTAAGCATAGGCATCTCCAATTCTAAGTCTATCACTAATACCAGTAGAATTAAATATATTAACATCTCCAGTTCTGTAATTGAAATTAGTAGAAATTCCTGAGCTTTTAGGATCTCCAATATTAGCATTTATTGTTCCGTTAAATCCTAACAATTTATTCCTTCTTAAAATTATATTTATAATTCCCCCATTTCCTTGTGCATCATATCTTGCGGATGGTGAAGTTATTACCTCAACTTTCTCAATAGACTCAGAAGGGAGTTGTCTTAACGCCTCAGCGGAGTTTAAACCCACTAATCCAGATGGTTTACCATTAATTAAAATTCTTACATCATCACTTCCTCTAAGAGCTACATTGCCTTCTACATCAACAGAAATCGATGGTACATTGTCTAGTACATCACTAACAGAACCTCCTTTGACAGTTAAGTCTCTTCCAACTGTGTATATTTTCTTATCCAATCTAATATCGACAGTTGTGTTTTCTGCAATAATCTCAACTTCGTCCAATGATTCTATATCAAGATCTAATTCAATATTTTTAAATTCAATATTTTTAGAAATATCTAAATCTTTGAAAAGATAATTTTTGTAAGAAATGTACTCAATTAGTAGGTTGTAATTCCCTTTTTTAACCGCTATACTATAATTTCCATTTTTGTCAGATAATCCACCAGTCACAACACTATTATCATCAACACTCAGTAAAGTTATTGTGGCATACTCTAGAGGGTCTTTATTCTCTGACTCCAATATAGTACCGGTTAATTTAAATTCTTGAGAATTCCATTGTGAAAACGTATTACAAATAGTAATCATTGACAGTAAAAAAGATAGGAATTTTTTTTTCATTAGATATATATTTTTTACAAACATATATCCTACTATTTAAATTCATAGTTAAAAGTATGTTAATTTGATTTTAGAAAATCTATTAAATTTTCTAATGGCCTACCAATTACAGCTTTTTTAGAGTCTTCTATAATAGGTCTTTCTATTAGTTTTGGGGTTGATACTAATAAATTAATAATGTCCATATCTGAATGTTTTAAGTTTTTAAATTTTTCTTTCCAGATATTTTCATTTTTTCTAACAAGATTTATGGGATCAATATTAAGTTTATTAATTAGTATTGTCATTTCATCTATCGATAAATTCACTTTTAAATATTCAATTATTGTGAATTTAATTTTTTTATCTATTAAATATTGAACAGCTTCTCTAGATTTTCTGCATCTGTTATTGTGATAAATTTTAATCATATTATAAATCGTTTGTTTTTTTAGTTTGCCCTGACATCATTAAAAATGATTTTAAAAACGGTTTTATTTCCCCATCCAAAACAGCATCAATATTTCCAGTCTCATGACCTGTTCTAACATCTTTAATGAGTTTATATGGGTGAAGAACATAATTTCTAATTTGGCTACCCCATTCAATTTTCATCTTTCCAGCTTCAATGTCAGACCTTTCTTCTTGTTGTTTTTTTATTTCAATTTCATATAATTGAGACTTTAGCATTTGAAGGGCTCTAGACCTATTGTCGTGTTGTGATCTAGTTTCTGAACAAGATATTTTAATCCCAGTTGGTTTATGCGTTAACTGAACTTTTGTCTCAACCTTGTTAACATTTTGACCTCCAGCACCACTAGATCTTGCTGTTGTAATTTCAATATCAGCAGGATTGATTTCGATTTCAATTGAATCATCAACTAATGGATAAACATATACTGAGGCAAAACTGGTATGTCTTTTGGCGTTACTATCAAATGGAGAAATCCTAACTAACCTATGGACTCCATTTTCACCTTTTAGCCAGCCAAAAGAAAATTCCCCTTCAATTTGTAATGTTACTGTTTTTATACCAGCAACATCACCTTCTTGTAAATTTAGTTCTGTTAATTTAAAATTATTTTTTTGACAATACATGATATACATCCTCATTAACATTTGAGCCCAATCGCAGCTTTCGGTTCCTCCAGCTCCAGCAGTAATTTGAAGAACAGCGCTCATGCTATCACTTTTTTCAGAGAGCATATTTTTGAATTCTAATTCCTCAAGGAAATCTAAACAAGACTTATAATTTTCAATAATTTCATTTTCTGTCGACTCACCTTGTTTATAAAATTCTAATAAAACTTCTATATCATTGATTTGATCTTCAAGCTTATTATAATCTTCTAACCATTTTTTATTAAAGCGTAGCTCTTTTAGTAAAATCTCAGCAGCTTTTGAATCATTCCAGAAGTTAGGATCAAAAGTTTTTTCTTCTTGATTCTGAATTTGAATCTTCTTAACATCTAAGTCAAAGATACCTCCTTAACGCACCAAGGCGATCTTGAAGATTTTTAAATTGATCTGTAGTTATCATCTTTCTTACATATAATTCTTTGCTAAACTACTATTATAATATTTGTCAAAAAATTATTTATTTCAGTTTTTGTTATTTTTTTGGAATAATTATTCGTTATTTTTATAATAAATATTTATTCTCATGAAAAATTTAATTCAACTTATTACTCTTTTATTGTTTTTTAGTGGATTTTCACAGTCTATTTTGGATAAAGATTTAGTGAAATATGAAGGTTTTTTTGACTTTTACTATGACATTAAGTCTGATAAAATTTATCTTGAAGTAGAAAATTTAAATTCTGATTTTCTTTACATAAGCTCATTGGCAACTGGAATTGGATCGAATGATATTGGGTTAGATAGAGGACAATTGGGAAGTGAAAGACTAGTTAGTTTTCAAAAATCAGGAAATAAACTACTTTTAATTCAGCCAAATTTGTCATTTAGAGCAATCACTAAAAATAAAGCAGAAGAAAATAGTATTAAAGAAGCTTTTGCTAAGTCTGTTATTTATGGTTTTAAAATCTTAGAGACTAACGATGATAAATATTTAGTGGATTTTACTTCATTTTTAATGCAAGATAAGCATGGAGTCGCAGATAGATTAAAACTAGCTAAACAAGGAGTTTACAAGATTGATAAAACAAAAAGTGCTATAGAACTTAACCACACAAAATCTTTTCCAAAAAATTCCGAATTTGAAGCATTACTTACGTTTTCAGGAAAACCAACAGGCAATCTTATAACAAGTGGAGTTTCACCAGACCCATCACTTGTTTCTGTTGTTCAACATCATTCTTTTATAGAACTGCCTGATAATGAATATAAACCAAGAGAATTTGATCCAAGAAGTGGTGCCCTAGCAATTTCTTTTATGGATTATGCAACACCCGTTGAGGACGAGATAACAAAAAAGTATATTACTCGTCATAGATTAGAAAAAATAGACCCTAATCTTGAATACAGTGAAGCTAAAGAGCCAATAATATATTATTTAGACCCCGGAACACCTGAGCCTGTAAGATCAGCATTAATTGAGGGTGCAAGTTGGTGGAATGAGGCTTATGAAGCTATTGGTTTTAAAAATGCTTTTCAAGTAAAAATATTACCGGATGATGCTGACCCAATGGATTGTAGATACAACGTTATTCAATGGGTTCATAGATCTACTAGAGGCTGGAGTTATGGAGCTAGTGTAGTTGACCCAAGAACAGGTGAAATCATAAAAGGCCATGTAAGTTTAGGAAGTTTAAGAATTAGACAAGATTTTTTAATCGCACAAGCTTTACTATCAAAGCCTTTTGTTGATGATAACAATAATGACCCTATGCTAATAATGGCAATTGCTAGAATTAGACAATTAAGTGCTCATGAAGTTGGACATACAATTGGTTTTGCTCATAATTTTGCTGCCAGTACTAACAATCGTTCATCAGTAATGGATTACCCACATCCATTGATCAAAATTACCAACGATGAAATTGATTTAAGTGAAGCTTATGCAGTAGGAATTGGGGATTGGGATAAGGTTTCAGTTGCTTACAGTTATTCGGAGTTTAACTCTGAAAACGAAAAAAATGAGTTAAATAATATTTTAGATAATGCTTATAATGATGGTTTAAGATTTATAACTGACTCAGATGCTAGAGCCAAAAGTGGCGCTCATGCAAATGCTCATTTATGGGATAACGAAAATGATGTCGTAAAAGGATTAGACAATATATTAGCAGTCAGAGATAAAGCTATAAATGATTTTTCTAAATTCAATATTAAATCTTACGAAACATATAGTAAGCTTGAAGATGTTTTTGTTCCTTTATACTTTTTACATAGATATCAGACCGAAGCAGTTGTTAAATTAATTGCTGGTCTTGATTATAACTATGCTACTAGAGATGATAATCAAACTTTGGTTGAAGATGTTTCTTTTAACAGGCAAAATAAGGCGTTATTATCTTTACTTAAAACCATAGATGTTAAAAATTTAGCTATCCCAAAATCAAAGTTAAAGTTATTCCCGCCTAGAGCTTATAATTATCCTAGAACTAGAGAGTCTTTTAAAAGTATGACTGGTGTGAGTTTTGATCCATTTAGCGCTGTTTCTACAGCTAGTGAAATGTCATTATCATTACTGCTTAGTCCAGAGAGAATGAATAGACTAGTTGTACAAAGTAGTTTGTATAATGCCTCATCTAAAAATATGAACTTGAGTCATTTACTAACGACTTTAACAAGTAACACTTTTAAAACACAATACAACCAAAGTGATGAAGCTACGAACAAATATTTTTTTGAAAATCAACAAGTGATAAATAATAATTATCTTAAATTTTTATTAAATCTAGCTTCTAATAAAAAATCATTTTTTCATGTAAAGTCTAAAGCCAACAAAGAAATTAGAAGCATCGCAACGTTTTTATCATCTAAAAAAAATAAAAACATTTATAGTTCAGAATATTTAAGGACCATAAATAAATTTAATACAAAACCTGAACTATTTGAACTAAAAAGTAGCCCAAAAATACCAGATGGCTCTCCAATAGGTTCTACACAATGTAATTTAATTAATTAACATGATAGTAGATTTAAGAAGCGATACAGTAACATTACCCTCCAAAGATATGCTCGAATTTATGATGAGCTCAAATGTTGGAGATGATGTTTATGGAGAAGATCCTACTGTTAATTTATTGCAGAGTAAAGTTGCTGCAATTTTTGGTAAAGAAGTTGGAATGTTTTTTCCTTCTGGCACTATGGCAAATCAGACAGCAATAAAATTACATACAAATCCTGGTGAACAGGTAATATGTGATAAATATTCGCATATCTATAATTATGAAGGTGGAGGAGCTTCATTTAACAGTGGAGTTTCATTTAAATTGATTAATGGTGAAAGAGGAATGTTTACTAGTGAACAAGCTGCTAATTCAATTAATCCAAAGGATTTTTATCACAGCCCTCTAACCAGTCTTATTGTCATCGAAAATACTACAAATAAAGGTGGAGGTGCTTGTTGGGATAATAAAGAATTAATTAAAATTAATAAGATCGCTAAATCGAATAATTTAGGTATACATTTAGATGGAGCTAGAATATGGAATGCTATGGTTAGTACTGGTGATAATCCAATAGAAATCGGTAAAAATTTTGATACTATTTCTGTTTGTCTAAGTAAAGGTTTGGGTTGTCCAATAGGTTCTGTTTTAATTGGTGATAAAAATATTATGAGTAACGCTTTAAGGATCAGAAAAATTTTAGGTGGTGGTATGAGACAAGCTGGATATTTGGCTAATGCAGGTTTATTCGCTTTAGAAAATAATATCAACAGACTTGCAAATGATCATAAAAAAGCAAGTGAAATTGGTGAAGTTCTAGCGAAATCTAAATTTGTTAAATCTGTTGAGAAAATTGAGACCAATATTGTTATTTTTGAACTAAATAACGAGATAAATGAGGTTTCTTTTATAAATAAGTTAAATGAATTAAATATTAAATTAATTTCTATGGGTAGTAATAAGTTAAGGCTTGTAACTCATTTAAACTATAACAATGATCATCATGAATATTTTATTTCATCAATCAAATCACTGTAAACTTATTAATACAATAATTAAATTTTATTTTTATTGAATTTTTCTATAAATAAGATTGTATTTCGTGAGTTTAAAAAAAAACACTTATTTTTGCATTTGTTATTGTTAAAAGTCAGTTTATTTAACATTATTATGTTTTCAAAATAAATGAAAAAACACAAATCAGTATATAATAACGTTTTACAATTAATAGGAGAGACCCCTCTAGTTAAACTAAACAACATAACTTCAAATTTTAATGGCAAATTTTATGCTAAATTAGAATCTTTTAATCCAGGTCATTCTTCCAAAGATAGAATTGCCTTATTTATTATAGAAGAAGCAGAAAGAAAGGGTATAATTAAACCTGGAGATACTATTATAGAAACTACGTCTGGAAATACTGGATTTAGTATAGCTATGATAAGCATAATTAAGGGTTATGATTGTATTTTAGCCGTAAGCTCTAAATCCTCTTCTGATAAAATTGATATGTTAAAAACCATGGGGGCTAAAGTTTATGTCTGCCCTGCAAATGTGAGTGCAGATGACCCAAGATCATATTATGAGGTCGCAAAAAGACTAAATCAAGAAATTAAAGGATCCGTTTATATTAATCAATATTTTAATGATTTAAATATTGAAGCGCATTACAAAACTACTGGCCCTGAAATTTGGACACAAACTAAAGGTCAAATAACTCACTTAGTAGCTTGTAGTGGAACTGGTGGGACAATTTCAGGAGTTTCAAAATTTTTAAAAGAAAAAAATCCTAAGATAAAAATATTAGGCGTTGATGCTTATGGTTCAGTTTTAAAAAAATATCATGAAACCAATGAATTTGACGAAAAAGAAATTTATCCTTACAGAATTGAAGGCCTTGGTAAAAACTTAATACCTTCAGCCACAAACTTTGATCTTATTGATAAGTTTATGAAAGTAAAAGATGAAGATAGTGCTCATACAGCTAGAGAGCTAGCTAAAACTGAAGGATTGTTTGTTGGATATACGAGTGGTGCAGCTGTTCAAGCCGTTAAACAATTTGATTCTAAAAACGAATTTAAAGCTGAGGATTTAGTTGTTATTATTTTTCCTGATCATGGCTCTAGGTATTTAAGTAAAATTTACAGTGATAAATGGATGGAAACTCAAGGATTTTTTGACAGTGAACACGAAAAAACAATTGAAAAGATCCAGTACATAAAATAATTTATTGATGAGAGATTTATTTGAAAGAATATATAACGATAAAGGGCCTCTAGGAAAATGGGCTTCAATTGCTGAGGGTTACTTTGCTTTTCCTAAACTTGAAGGAGCTATTTCAAATAGAATGAAATTTCAAGGAAAAGAGGTAATTACATGGAGTGTTAATGATTATTTAGGTTTGGCTAATCACCCTGAAGTACGTAAAGTTGATTCAGAAGCTGCATTGAAATATGGATCGGCTTATCCAATGGGAGCTAGACTAATGTCTGGACATACCGATTTACATGAAAAACTTCAAGATGAACTAGCTGAGTTTGTAAATAAAGAATCAGCTTACCTTTTAAACTTTGGTTACCAAGGAATTATGTCAACAATTGATTCTTTAGTCTCCAAAAATGATATTATTGTATATGACGTAGATTCACATGCCTGTATAATTGACGGTGTTAGACTTCATATGGGTAAAAGATTTACCTACAAACACAATGATATAGAGAGTCTTGAAAAAAATCTTGGAAGAGCTACAAAGATGGCTGAAACTACAGGTGGAGGTATTTTGGTTATATCTGAGGGTGTCTTTGGCATGAGAGGTGAACAAGGTAAGTTAAAAGAGATTGTCGCTTTAAAAGAAAAGTTCAACTTTAGACTACTAGTCGATGATGCTCATGGTTTCGGAACTTTAGGTAAAACAGGAGCAGGTGCTGGAGAAGAACAAGGTGTTCAAGATGAAATTGATGTTTATTTTGCAACTTTTGCTAAATCTTTGGCAAGCACAGGTGCTTTTATTGCTGCAGATAAAGAAGTTATTGATTTTTTGAAATATAATTTAAGATCCCAAGTATTTGCAAAATCTTTACAAATGCAACTTGTTGTTGGTGCTTTAAAAAGATTAGAATTAATAAAGACTAAGCCTGAAATTAAACAAAAGCTATGGGATAATGTACACGAATTACAGTCAGGCTTAAAAGAAAAAGGGTTTGATCTTGGATCTACACAAAGTTGTGTAACTCCAGTTTATTTAAATGGTACAGTTCCAGAAGCTTTTGCTTTGGTTAAAGATTTAAGGGAAAATTATGGTATATTTTGTTCAACTGTAATTTATCCTGTTATTCCTAAGGGTTTAATTCTGCTGAGGTTAATCCCAACTGCGTCTCATAATTCAAAAGATATCCAAGAGACCCTTGAAGCATTTTCTTCAATTAGAGAAAGATTAGTTTCTGGTGTTTATAAAAAACTTTCAGAAAATTTACCTACTATAGATTAGACAAGTCTTTTGTGTATGTACATCTAGTTTTGTATGTTACTGGACTAAAATTCTTCCAAAGATTGCTTATGGCTATGTTATCTTTTAACTCAGGTGTCCTTATACAATCCTTAATGCCTTTATTTTTTAATGTCTTTAAAAGCGAATCAAAAAGAACCGCGGTTACTCCTTTATTTTGATAATCAGGATGTACACCAATTAGAAAAAGAGTAACATTCTTTGGAAACATTTTTGCATGTAATAAGTGTAATAATCCAAATGGGTATAATTTTCCATTTGCTTTTTGTAACGATTTTGCAAATGAAGGCATTATAACAGCAAAACCTATTAATTTACCTTCACTGTCTAAAGTAAATTTTATAAATTCTGGATTAATAAATGAAATAAATTTTTCCTTCATGTATTTAATTTGCTTATCATTTATAGGAACGAATGAAGATAATTTAGAGTAGGTAATGTTAAACAAGTAAAACATATCATCTACATAAGTTAAAACTTTTTTTGTACTATTGAAACTTATTGATTTAAGTGAATATCTTTTCTTTATTAGTGTGGCCATTTTTGAATAATATTCGGTATCAATATTATCAAATTCAAATTTATTTTCTAGATATTCTTTACCAATACTAAAATTTAATTTTTCAAAATGATCTTTATAATATGGGTAGTTATACCAGGTAATCATGGTGCTAATCTCATCATAACCACTCGTTAACACACCAACTTTGTCCAAGTTAGAAAAACCTATTGGACCTTCAATGATGCCTAGTTGATGTTTTTTTCCAATCTTGCCAACTTCATCAATGAGAGCTTTAGTAACTTTAATGTCATCAACAGAGTCAAACCATCCAAATCTGATTTTTCTAATCTTTTGTGTTTTTACCTCATGCCAGTTAATTATTGCAGCAATTCTTCCAATAATTAAATTATCCTCAACTGCCAAAAATAAATTTAAATCACAATCATCAAGACTTGGGTTAACACCTTGGGTGAAATTATTAATCTCTTCGCCAATTATAGGAGGGACCCATTGTTTTGAATTTTTGTATAAATCAAATGGGAATTTTACAAACTCAGTTAACTGTTTTTTCGTATTAACTTTAATTATTTTCATTTTGTAAAAACTTTATCTTTATGAAAATCAAATCTATAACTTAAGCCAAATGATATTTTATTAACTTTTGGAGTTTCTTTATTATTAATTGTAAATGAAGTATCAGCTTGAAGATTTTTATTAAAAAGATATGCAGCACCAAAACTTAACAAATTATCTGCATAAAAGTCACTTTTAATTCCTTGTGTTTCCAAAAATATTACCCAATCTACATTTAATGCTTTAGTTACTGTTATTATGTATTCAAAATCATTTTGATTTGATCCAATTCTATCAAATAAAATATTGGCTATTAATACAGTATTATTTTTAAAATTATTTTGTGTGGATAGCAGAACAAAGGGGCTAATTCCATTTACTCCATTTGCTGTGTAGGGATTCATTTTAGAATCAATATTAATTCCTGACATTAAAGCTACTGCAGGAATAAGTGATCTCCATTTAAACTTTTGATTAGCTCTGTAACTATATACATTTGGACTATCATCATAATTTTTGTAAGGATCGTATATTAAATATTTGAATCCAATTTTAAATTCTTTTACATTTTTTCTAGAAATTTCATTTGTAGGATTATATCTATAATCATAAAAAATATCAGTTTGATAAGTCCCAAAACCTATAAATTCCAATTCTTCCCAAAGATTACCATACCTAAGTGAAAAATCAAAACTATTGCCCACAAATTTATTATTCAGCAATTTATGTTTTTGCTTTAAAAAATTAGTAGCAGTTTCTAATTGTAATACATTAGTTCCAACCGAGAAAGCACTAAACGATTCTCCAGGTTTATTACTGTTTATAACATCTGTATATTGCCCCATTATTAAATTTGGAACAATTGTTAATAATAACAATAAAGTAGTTTTGTTCATATTAAATCAATTTATTCAAATATATAATTTTTATTATTTTATTAACTTTTTTAATCTACAATAATTGTATTTTTGAAATCTATGGGTGTAATTTATTTTTTGTTGTGGTCTTATCTGATTTACCGCATTTTAGGTTTCTTAATGAGACTCGCTACTCCTTTTTTGTTAAGACATATGTCAAACAAAATGAACGATAACTTTAGTCAAAATAAAAGAAGTAAGCCTAAAAAAAATGAAGGTGAGGTGAGTATAGATAAAATGCCTAAAAGAAATAAAAAATCTAATAACAAAATTGGTGATTATGTCGATTATGAAGAGCTTGACTAGTATTTTCAAACATTTAAAAAACAACTTACATCACTTTTTAGTATTTGTTTTATTTGTTATTATTTCTGTTTCTTATTTTTCTCCAATACTTAGCGGAGAAAAAATTTACCAAAGTGATATAGTTCAATACACTGGAATGGCCAAAGAACAAAATGATTTTAGAAATCTCAATGATTCTGAAACATATTGGACTGATAGTAATTTTTCAGGGATGCCCACATATTTACTTGGCGCGAAATATCCACACAATTATATTAAACAGATTGATCTTTTTCTTAGATTTTTACCAAGACCTGCTGATTATCTACTTCTATATCTTATTAATTTTTATATTTTTTTACTTGTTCTTAAAATGGATTATAAGTTAGCATTTTTAGGCTCAGTATTTTTTGCATTTTCTACATACCTAATAATCATAATTGGTGCTGGTCATAATTCTAAAGCACATGCCATTGCTTATATGCCTTTAGTTTTAGCTGGTATAATTTTAGTATTTAATAAAAGTTACTACAAAGGGTTTTTTTTAACCACTTTAGCACTCGGTCTTGAGATTTGTGCAAATCATTTTCAAATGACCTATTATCTAATGTTTATTGTTGTTTTGTTGGGTCTTTATTATCTCAATAATTTCATTAAGCAAAAATTGTTGAAAGAATATTTAAAATCATTGAGTATATTATTTACAGCTTTATTTTTAGCAATTGGTCTTAATGCTAGTACCATAATGAGTACATATGAATATTCTAAACATAGCACAAGAGGAGTTAATGAAATAACTATTACACCTGAAGGTGATCAGATTCAATCTGATGGTTTAAATTATGATTACATTACTGAGTATAGTTATGGTTTTTTTGAGAGTATAAATTTATTTATTCCTCGAATAATGGGAGGTGGAAGTGTTGAGAAATTAGATTCTAGTTCTGAAACTTATAAATATTTCAAATCAATTGGTGCTAATACAATACAAGCTAGAGATGCTACTGAGTTTAGCCCAACCTATTGGGGTACTCAACCAATTGTTGAGGCTCCTGCTTACATCGGAATTGTAGTTTTCTTTTTATTTGTCTTATCTATATTTTTAGTTTCTAATAAAAACAAGTATTGGTTACTAACTTCAATTATAATTTCTCTGTTATTATCTTATGGTAAAAACTTTTCTTTACTAACAGATTTATTCATAGATTTTTTCCCTTATTATAATAAGTTTAGAGCCGTTAGTTCGATACAAGTTATTTTAGAGCTTTGTATACCAGTTTTAGCTGTATACTCTCTACATACAATAATTAATAAAAATAAAGCTGTTAATGAGGTTAAAAATGCTTTAATTAAGACTATAACTTTATTTGTTGTTTTAATTGTAGGTTTATACTTATCAATTGATCTATTTGATTTTAGAGGTATTAACGATTCACTATATGTAAATGCATATGGTCCTGGATATTTAGATGCATTAAAATTAGATAGAATGATATTGTTTAAATCAGATTTATTCAGAACTTTCATTTATGTAATTCTATCCTTTTTAATCCTAAGCTTTTATCGAAAAAAAATTATCTCATCTAATTCTTTAATTATTCTTTTTATAATTATTGGATCATATGATTTAATTAGTTTCAATTATAATTATGTAAATTCTGATGATTTTGTTAGTTCTAAAAAGGTTGATGTTCCTTATGATGCTAACAAAGCTGATATTTCCATATTAAACGATAAATCTAAATTTAGAGTCCTTGATTTGACTAGTAATTCAACAAAAGCATCTTACTTTCATAATTCAGTTTTAGGGTATCATGCTGCGAAACTTTCTAACTATGATGCACTTTTAAAATTTTACATCTCCAATAATCATATGCCAGTTTTAAATATGCTTAATGTTAAATATTTTATAAGTAAAAATGACAAAGATGAATTTGAGGCTTATATTAATGAAGATGCACAAGGAAATGCTTGGTTTGTAGAAAATATTCACAAAGTAAATTCTCAAAATGAAGCTATATTATCTCTTGACTCTTTAAATTTAACAAAGAGTGTTGTATCAACTAATATTAAAAGTCAAAAATTTACAATCCCTAACAATTCAAATATAAATTTAGTAGAATTTAAATCTAATTATTTAAAGTATACTGCTTCAAATAGTGAGAATGGTTATGCTGTTTTTTCAGAAATATTTTACCCCAAAGGTTGGAAAGTTTATGTCAACCGAATAGAAACTAACTTTGACAATGTGAATGTGGCTTTAAGAGGATTGTATTTAAATAAAGGAAATAATACAATAGAATGTTACTTCACCCCAGATGTTGTCAAAAATTCTTCTTATGTTAGTTTAGGAAGTTCTCTGTTATTATTGCTTTTAATGATTTCATCGTTGTTATATTACAATAAAAAAAGCTTAATAAATTGAAAAATAAAGTATTAATTATAACTTATTATTGGCCACCATATTCAGGACCTGGTGTGCAAAGATGGTTAAAATTTATAAAGTATTTCAATCAATTTGATATCCAGCCATATGTGTATACCCCACAAATCTCAAACATTAACCAATCAGATGATTCATTAATTACAGATATTCCAAAATATATAGATATAATAAAAAAACCAATTTTTTTATATGATAAATTTTTGAAATTGTTTTTACCAAAATATTATGCTAATTATAGTAAGGGGCTAATTCCTACCAAAGCGAGACTCACTATAATTGATAAAATATTACTTTTTTTTAGAGGTAATTTTTTTATACCTGACCCAAAATTATTTTGGGCTAATGGTTCTGTTAAATTTCTAAAGAATTACATAACTTCAAATGAAATTGATACAATAATTACTACTGGTCCACCACACAGTATGCATCTTTTGGGAAAAAAATTAAAATCATTAACTAATGTTAAATGGTTAGCTGATTTTAGAGATCCTTGGACAAATATCTGGTATAATAAAAAGTTTTTTTTTACCAAATCAACTTTAAATAAACATAAATATTTAGAAAAAAGTGTTCTCAATGAAGCTGATCATATAATAGTAACCTCAAACCGTTTAAATCAGGAGTATTCCAAATTAACTATTAGTCCAATATCAACTATAACAAATGGTTTTGACTACATTAATAATGATGATTCTATTTTAGATGATAAATTTTCAATTTCACATTTAGGTTCAATGTTATCAGATAGAAATCCTGAAATATTATGGAAAGTCTTAAATAACTTAATTAATGAAGAGAAAATTTTAAAAAACTATCTTAAGTTAAATTTAGTTGGAAATGTTAGTTTTGAAGTTAAAGAATCAATTAAAAAATATTCATTGGAACCTTATGTTGAATATATAGGCCATGTAGCATATGATCAAACTAGTAAATATTTAAAAAATTCCCAGGTATTGTTATTGATTCAAACAAATAAATTAGAATCCAATTATATTATCCCAGCTAAACTATTTGAATATTTAAATTCTAACAGACCAATTATTTCAATATCAAATAACGATGATGTTGATAATATTATAAAAGACACTAATGTTGGTTCTAATTTCAAATATGATCAAGAACTTGAGCTTTATGATTGTATTTTAAATTATTTTGAAAAATTTTTAAATGATGGAATTAGTATTTTGCCAAAAAACATTAATAAATATAATAGAATTGAATTAACTAAGTCTATCTCAAATATTATAAAAAATCTATAATGGGAATAGTAATCAATCAATCTATTAATAATACAATTACAACATATCTTGGATTTGTCTTAGGTGCGTTTAATGTCTTGTTTTTATATACCTATTTTTTGTCAGATGAATATCATGGATTACTTGCTTTTATTATTTCAACTGCAACTATAATGCTCCCTTTTATTTCTTTAGGAACTCACAATGGTATCATTAAATTTTATTCTTCTTATACCAATAAAACTGATAAAGATTCTTTCATAAGTATTATGTTGATTGTCCCATTATTAAGTGTTATACTTTTAACTGCTATAGGTATAACTTCAATGGATTTTATTAAATTAATACTACCTAAAAATCAATATTTAAATGAAACTAATATTTGGGTAATAATAGTCACGGCGATAAGTTTTGCATATTTTGAGGTCTTTTATTCTTTGGTCAAAATTAAATTAATCTCAGTATTTGGTAATTTTTTAAAAGAAATATTTCATAGAGTTTTAATTTCGATTTTACTCATATTTATACATTTTGAATTTATTAATGAACAAGAATTTATTTTAAGTGTTTTATCTATTTATGTGTTGAGAACTTTGATTATGATGATATATGCATTAAGATATAATTCTTTTGTTTTTAAGATAACTATGCCTAAAAATTCATTTGTAATTTTTAAATATTTGATCATTATATGTCTTGCCGGAGCAGTTGCAAATATTGTTTTAGAAATAGATAAGTTTATGATAGCTCAATATTTAGATATTTCAAAAGTTGCCTATTATTCTGTTGCAATATATATATCAACTTTAATCACTGTTCCAAGAAGATCGTTATTTCAAATTGCAATCCCTTTAAGTGCTAAGCTATTGAACGAAAAAAAATTTACTGAATTAGATGTGTTGTATAAAAAATCTAGTTTAAATCTATTAATCGTTTGTGGTTTTGTTTTTCTTCTAATTGTTTATAATTTGAATGATATTTATGCTTTTATCCCTGAAAATTATAAGCAAGGTTACTATGTTGTATTAATTATTTCATTTACTAAGATTTATAATGCTTTTTTAGGAAATGTTGATGGAATAATATTCAACAGCATTTTATATGATAAAATAGTCTTTATAGGTGTTTTATTAACAATTGTAACAATTTATTTAAATTACTTATTAATCCCATTGTACGGACTCGAAGGAGCTGCTATTTCTTCATTTATAGCTATTTGTTTATATAATTCTATTAAAATATATTTAGTTTATTTAAAATTTAATTTACACCCACTAACTAAAAACTCCTACAAGATTTTGATTATCATTCTTTTAGGTTTTATAATTTCTTTTTATTTAAAATTAAATTTTTCTATGTATTTAAATATATTTATTCAAACTTTATTAGTGAGTTTAGCTTATGTATTTATTGTTATTTATTTTAAAATTTCCGCTGATATTAATAATATATACACTAAATGCATTTTTAAATTAAAAAACCTTGCAAACACAAAGAAGTGATTTTGCAAGGTTTCTAACTAACTATCTAATAAATTAAACTAACTACTTTATAATAAGCAAAGAGTGTGCCAAAGTCAACTATTTTAAATATTCTTTTAAATATTTACCAGTAAGTGATTTTTTATTTTTGATTAAATCCTCTGGGCTTCCCTTAGCTATTATGTATCCGCCCTTTTTTCCACCAACAGGACCTAAATCGATAATATAATCAGAACATTTAATTAATTCTAAATTATGCTCAACAATAATTATAGTATTTCCAATATCTATTAATGCATTAAATGAATTAAGTAGTTTTTTTATATCATCTGTGTGTAACCCAGTAGTTGGTTCATCAAATATAAAAACACCTTTTTTATTACTATTTGCCTTACCTAAAAAATAAGCTAATTTAATTCTTTGAGCTTCACCACCAGAGAGGGTAGAGGAGCTTTGTCCTAACTTAACATATCCTAAGCCTACTTCCTTAAGGTGTAGTAATTTTTTATATATTTTTATTTCTTCATTTGACTCAAAAAAACTTAGCGCTTCATTAATGGTCATATTTAAAATGTCAAATATATTTTTATTTGAATATTTAACATCTAAAATCTCTTTTTTAAATCTACTTCCTTTACATTGATCACATATCAAATGTACGTCCGCCATGAATTGCATTTCAATTGTTATTTCTCCATCTCCCTTACATTTATCACATCTTCCACCGTCAACATTAAAAGAAAAATGTTTTGGTTTGTACATCCTTTGTCTGCTTAGATTATGATTTGAAAAAAGATTTCTAATATCATCATAAGCTTTAATGTAAGTTACTGGATTTGACCTTGATGATCTTCCGATTGGATTTTGATTAATAAATTCAACAAAATCTAATTTTACTAAATCCCCATCAATTTTCGTGAATTCACCTGGCTTGTTTTCAAATATTCCTAACTCATTCTGCAGAGCGGGGTATAATATGTTTTTTACTAATGAGCTTTTACCACAACCTGATACACCTGTAATAGTTGTAATTACACCTAAAGGTATATTTACATTTATATTTTTTAAATTATTTTCACGTGCTCCAATAATTTTAATAAAATCTTTACTATTTTTTCTAAATTTTGGCACAGAAATCTCTAGTTTTCTATTTAAATATTTAGCTGTTATAGAATCTTGTTTTAAGAATTTTGTATAATTTCCAAAAGCAACTAATTCACCACCCTCTGATCCTGCTTTTGGACCAATATCTATTATATGATCAGCCTGTTTCATTATATCATGATCATGTTCAACAACTATCACTGTATTTCCTAAGTCTCTTAAAGATTTTAAAACTTTTATTAATCTAATTGTATCATTAGAATGTAATCCTATACTTGGTTCATCTAATATATATAGTGAACCTACTAAACTACTGCCCAAAGATGTTGCTATATTAATTCTTTGACTCTCACCGCCAGATAAACTTTTTGATTTTCTATTTAAGGTTAAATAATCTAAACCAACATTTGAAAGATGACCTAATCTAGCTTTAATTTCTATAAGTATTCTCTTTGATATTTGTTTTTCAGAATCTGTTAATTTTATTTTATTAAAAAACAACAACAATTCTTTTATAGATAGATTAATTAACTCAGAAATTGATTTATTATTAATTTTTACAAAATTAGATTCCTCTCTTAATCTATTGCCTTTACATTGAGTACAGAGTGTTTTTCCACGATATCTCGACAAGAGAACCCTGTTTTGAATTTTATATGATTTTGATTCAATTTTATTAAAAAATGCATTTATTCCTTTGAAGTATTCATTTCCATCAAATAGTAAGTTCTTTTGATTTTCAGAAAGTTCATGATAAGGTTTATGAATTGGGAAGTTAAACTTATGACTATGTTTGATAAAATCATTTTTATACTTACTTAATTTTTGTCCATTCCATGGAAGAATAGCATCTTCGTATACAGAAAGTTCCTTGTTTTTGATAACAAGGTTTTTGTCAATTCCAACTATATCTCCATATCCTTCACATTTAGGACAAGCTCCATAAGGATTATTAAAGCTAAAAAGATTGGTTGAAGGTTCTAAGAAAACTTGACCATCTAATTCAAATCTAGTGTTAAATTCATGTAACTTGTTATTATCTAAATCTTCAATAACACAAATACCGTTACCCTCAAAAATTGAGACTTCAATAGCATCAGCAAGCCTATTGTAGAAGGACTCATCATTTACAGTTATTATTCTGTCAACAACAAGATAAAATTCGTTAAAATTGATGTAATTAAAATTGTCAATTTTATCAACTACGTTATTATATTTTATACGGCTGTAGCCTTGATTTTTTAGTAAATCTAATTTTTCATCAAAATCACTTTTGTTTTTACATTTAATTGGAGATAATAAAAGTAATTTCTGATTAATATTAAGTTTTTTTATGAAAGATAAAATGTCTGTAACAGTGTCTTTTTTTACTTTATTATTTGAAATAGGAGAGTATGTTACTCCAATCCTAGCATACAAAAGTTTTAAATAGTCATAAATCTCAGTACTTGTTCCAACAGTTGACCTTGGATTTGTAGTGTTTACTTTTTGTTCAATAGCAATTGCAGGTGATATTCCTGAAATATAATCTACTTTGGGTTTATCTAATTTTCCTAAGAATTGCCTGGCATAACTAGATAAGCTTTCTACATATTTTCTTTGTCCCTCTGCGTATAAGGTATCAAATGCTAAAGAAGATTTTCCAGAGCCGGAGAGTCCAGTAATTACAGTTAATTTATTTCTAGGAATTTCGACATCAATATTTTTTAAATTATGAAGTTTTGCACCCTTAATGAAAATATTTTTATCCCTGTTTTTCTTCACGATTTTATAAAAATATATAAAAAAGTAAATATAATATTAATTAGATTTATCTGAAGGTAATGACTACTTTTTTATTAGATTTTTTGGAATTTAAACCAATAAGCCTATATTTGAATATAATAATTAACAATATACTGCCTATAGAATAACATTACTTTTTTAAATTTTATTTAAATAATTCGCAATTTATTTGCGACTAAATGTAATGTTATGATTAATAATAAACTTTCAGATTCACAGTTAATAAGTGATTATATTAAAGGAAATGAGTTTTGTCTTGAGATTTTAATTAAAAGACATAAACAAAAGCTTTACAATTTTATTTATTCTAAGATTCAAGATAGAGATTTAACTGAAGATGTTTTTCAAGATACTTTTATTAAAGTGATAAGAACATTAAAATTGGGAAATTACAATGAAGAGGGTAAATTTGTATCCTGGGTAATGAGAATTGCACATAATTTAGTTATTGATCATTTTAGAAAAAATAAAAGATTACAGAAATTTCAAAGTTCTGAGAATTTTGATATATTTTCGGTTTTAAGGGATAACACACTAGGAGCTGAAGATACATTAATAAAAAACCAAATTGATAATGACGTTAGAGATTTAATAGAATTACTTCCAAATGATCAAAAAGAAGTTCTTATTTATAGATTTTATAACGACTTAAGCTTTAAAGAAATTTCTTATAAGACAGGTGTAAGTATTAACACATCTCTTGGAAGAATGAGGTATGCACTTATTAATCTTAGGAGTATTATTTCTAAAAAGAACATATCTCTTACTAAATAGCAATAACTTGTTTTATTCTTCGTTATAAAGAAAAAACAATATGCAAAAAAATTACTCTAAGAAAAAGTTTTTTAATTCTTCATTACAACCAAAATCTGAAACTATTAATTTTTTAATTAATTATTCTAAATCATTAAGTATAATTGAACTAAACTCTAAAAAATTAGAAATCAATTTAAATTAATTTTTGATTAATTTATTAATAAGTTTTTTTCTTCCTATTGTCTTTGTTATTATGTCTTTATTTATATCCCATCCTCTTGCTGGGGAATATTCTCTACCATACCAAATAATTTGTAAATGTAATTTGTTCCATAATTCAATTGGAAAAACTTTCTTTGCATCTTCCTCAGTTTTTTTTACATTTTTACCGGTAGAAATTTTCCAGCGATATAAGAGTCTATGAATATGAGTATCTACTGGAAATGCTGGTATATTAAAGGCTTGAGACATTACAACACTAGCAGTTTTATGACCAACTGCAGGTAATTGCTCAAGTAGTTCAAAATCTGCAGGAACCTTACCTTTGTATTTGTCTATTAAAATTTTAGAAAGTCCATAAATTCCTTTACTTTTCATTGGAGATAATCCACATGGTCTTATAATATCTTTTATCTCTTCAATACTCATTTTGACCATGTCATAAGGGTTATCTGCTTTTTTAAATAAAATTGGTGTTATTTTATTCACTCTAACGTCAGTACATTGTGCGGATAAAAGAACCGCAATTAATAAAGTGTATGGATCTTTGTGATCTAAAGGAACAGGAACCTTTGGGTATTTTTTTTCCAGCTCTTCAATAATAAACCTTATTCTTTCTTTTTTATTCATTTATACTATATTTACCTAAAATTCAAATATACTAATTATGGGATTATTAAAAGTAGGGGATAAGATACCAGATTTCGAGTGCCTTGATGACAAAGGAAATATTGTTAAATCACAAGATTTATTATCTAATAAATGTGTTATTTTTTTCTATCCAAAAGCAAATACTCCTGGGTGTACAGCTCAAGCATGCAATTTATCTGAAAATTTTTCTAAGCTAAAGAAAAATGGGTATTCAATATATGGAGTCAGTGCTGATAAAGTAAAGTCACAATCATCATTTTCAAATAAATTTGGAGGATTTCCTTACCCACTACTTGCTGATGTTAATAAGGATATAATAAAATCTTTTGGTGTTTGGGGGTTGAAAAAATTTATGGGTAGAGAGTATGAAGGTATATTAAGAACTACCTTTATTACAGATGAAAAAGGTATTATTACTAGAGTTATTGATAAAGTAAAAACCAAGGATCACACAAATCAAATCCTTAGTTAATAAAGATTTATTTATAGCCAAATAATTTCTGCTCTTTAATTAGCTTACTGACACCATTAGGAAGCATATCTTCCCATTTTGGGTCTCCACTATTTATTAATTTCAAAACTTCTCTTGAAAATATTTTTAAATGTTTAATGTCATAGTCTACAACATCTTCAACTTTACCATTATATTTAAAAAATTTATATAATTCTTTCATTCTTGGATGGACCTTCAAATTATCACTATTGACTATTTGTCCGTTTTCATCAAGCATTGGATATGCAAAAACTTTCACATTTTTAAAAAACAATTTACCAAAAGCTTCAAGAATACCTCCACTTAGTTGTGTATAATACTTAGGATTAAAAATTTCTATTAAATTATTAATACCCATTGTAATACCTATTTTTTTCTTTGTATATAATGAGAAATATTCAACAAGTTTATAATATTCTTTAAAATCAGAAATTAATACAGTTTGTCCTAAAGAACATAAAAGTTTAGCTCTATCTAAAAAATCCTGCTCATCAATTTCACCATCAGATTTTAAATTTGATAATGTAATTTCAAACACAACTTGTGTTTTTTCTAATTCAACATTTTTTTGCTTTAAAAATAGCTTTATAGAGTTTAGATACATTTCTACATTGACCTTAGTCACTGGTCTAAAACTTCCCCTCAGGGCAAGAATATTTTTTTTGTATAATATCTTAGCAGGTAAAACATTTTTACCCTCTGGTGAAAACATTACCGCATCAGTCATTCCACCTTTAACAAGTTGTAAACTGACCAATCTATTATCAACCTCTTTGAACACTGGCCCAGAAAAATTTATAGTATCAATTTCTAACTGATCTTTGTTAAGATTATCGTACAGATATTTTAATATTTTTTTTGGTTGGTTGTACTTGTAAAAAGCACTGTAAATAAGATTAGTTCCTAAAACCCCAAGTGTTTCTTGTTGAAGTCTAGCATCATTTTCTTTAAACCTAATGTGAAGAATTATTTCATTGTATTCACCATTTGGTTCAATTTGAAATCTAAGACCAACCCAACCATGTCCTTTAAATTTTTTAGCAAAATCTATTGTTGCAACAGTGTTTGCGTAAGAAAAAAATAATTTTTCAGGATGTTTGTCTCTGGTTAATCTTTCCTCGATTAAACTAGTTTCCCAATCAAGCATTTTTCTCAACCTATTTTCAGTAACATATCGTTTATCATCTTCAATACCATAAATTGCATCACTAAAATCTTTGTCATATGCTGAAATAGATTTTGCAATTGTACTTGAGGCACCTCCAGCTCTAAAAAATTGCCTGACAGTTTCTTGACCTGCTCCAATTTCAGCAAAAGTTCCGTAAATATTGTCGTTTAAATTGATTTTTAAAGCCTTCTGTTTTGTAGTTGGAACAGTTTTTACTTTTGAATCGCCATTGTGAATTATATCCATAGCTATATTTAATAACATATAAATTATGCAATACAAATGTATTAAAAATTGATTTGGTCAAAGAAAAATATTCTATTTTTATATTAATAATTTAACTATGTTAGAAATTACCTTTTTAGGAACAGGGACCTCACAAGGAATACCAGTGGTTGGAAGTAACCACCCTGTTTGTAAAAGCATTGACCAAAAAGATAAAAGATTAAGATCTTCTATATTGATAAAATGGAAATCTTTTAACTTTGTTGTTGATTGTGGCCCAGATTTCAGATATCAAATGCTTCGAGCAAATTGTAATAAGCTTGATGGTGTTTTTTTTACACACGAACATAGTGATCACGTTTCAGGAATTGATGATTTAAGGCCATTTTATTTTAATCATGGAGATATTGATATTTATGCGCATAACAGGGTGTTATTGAATTTAAAAAGCCGTTATAATTATATTTTTAACAATAATAATAATTATCCTGGTGTTCCGGTCATAAATCCTATTGAAATAGATAATAATGTTTTTAATGTCAAAGGATTAAACATTACTCCTATATGTGTCAAACATAATAAGTTACAAGTCTTTGGATTTAGATTAGAAGATTTCGCTTATATAACTGATATGAAATCTATTTTGGATTCTGAATTATTAAAATTAACGAACTTAAATGTTTTAGTTTTAAATTGTTTAAGAATAAAAGAACATCACTCTCATTTAAATCTAAAAGAAGCTCTTGATTTAGTTAAAATTATAAATCCTAAAGTATGTTATTTCACTCATATTAGTCACTACTTAGGATTTCATGAAGAAGTAGAGTGTAATTTACCAGAAAACATCTTTTTGGCTTATGATCAATTATCTATAAAAGTTAGTTAGATTCTAGCCAGTTTTTGAAATCATAAAAGTTTTCAGGAGAAATTGTGTGTGCTGAATTGAATTCATTAAATGAATAGTTAATTTTATTATTCTTAAGTATTTCAATTGATTTTCTAGCCCAATCAACTGGAATTACTGGATCATTCTTTCCATGTGAGATATATAGATTTAATTTACCGTAATCAATATTATTAGATCTAATATTAATCATTGCTTCATCAATATATCCACTAAAACCAATAATTTTTTTAAACTTTTCTGGATAATTCAGACATAGTGCATAACTAAGTATAGTTCCCTGACTAAATCCTAAAAGAGATATATTATTATTATCAATTAAGTATTTCTTAGATAATTCCTCTATGAAACTAAGTATCATGTTTATAGAATCCTTAGCCTGATCATGATCATTAAACTTATTCATATCTTGGTCAAAACTTATATTATACCAAGCAAACCCGCCACTAGCTAACTTAAAAGGTGCTCTAATTGATACTATATAGTGGTTTTCAGGAAGATAATTAGCAAAAGAGTGTAAGTCAGACTCATTACTTCCAAACCCATGTAGTAGTATTAATAACGGTGATTTAGATTTTTTAGATTGAGGCTCTTTAATTAAATATTTAAAAGATAAATCTTCATTTAACATTACTTGTGTATTGATAGTTTATTTTTATTAATTGTACCATAAACAACACCTCTTAATTTTGATTTTTTAAAAATTGAGTTTTTAGATTTAGATAATATATTAGCTTTATCAAAGATGTATTCTTTGTCTGGGTTGAATAGAGTTAAATTAGCTGTTTCTCCAATTTCAATTTTATTTTCTTGAATATTAAAAATAGATTTACCGTTAGTTAATATCTTTACAGCCATTTTTGTTGAAAAAATTGAATTTAAAGCGCCAAAAAAACTTTCCAAACCAACGGTGCCATATTCAGCATTGTCAAATTCTGTTTTTTTAAGCTCAATATTTAGTGGGTTATGATCAGATGTTACCATGTCAATTGTCCCATCTTTAACTCCATCAATTAAAGATTGAATATCTTTTTTTGTTCTCAACGGAGGTCTTACTTTGAAGTTTGTATTAAAGTTAAGTAAATTGTTGTCAGAGAAAAATAAATTGTGAATTGCAACACTACAACTAACGTTTAGGTTTTTTTTCTTTGCCTCTCTAATCAAATCAACTGACTTAGAAGTGGATATTGTTGGTATGTGCAAATTCCCTCCTGTATATTCAAGAATTGACAAGTCTCTCATTATTTGAACATGTTCAGACAAAGAAGGGTTACCTTTTAGCCCTATTGAAGTACTAGTAATGTTTTCATTCATTACCCCATTATTAGATAAAACTTTATCTTCTGGAAAAGACAGTATTATTCCATTAAAATTAGATGAATACAATAAAGCTAATTTTAATGTATTTGGATTAGTTATGGGTGTTTTATAATCTCCAAAACATATTGCTCCTCCAGTTTTCATATCGTACATTTCAGTTAGTTCTGATTTTAGATTAGTTAGAGCTCCTATAGGATATATTTCAACTAAGTCATTAATTGATTTATTTTTTATGTACTCTATCTGGGATCGACTATCTGAAATTGGATTTGTATTGGGTTGAAGCGCAATGGAAGTAAATCCTGATCTAGAGGCTACTCTCAAACCATTAGCTATAGTTTCTCTGTCTTCATAACCTGGTTCACCAAAAGATACGCTTGAATCAAACCAACCTCTGGAAACATGAAGATTAGTTAAATTAATTTCTTTATAGTTTTTAGGGTTAATTATATTAAAATCAATATTAGATATTATACCATTTTCAATCAATATATCCACTTTGCTGTTATGAAAATCACTTGTTTTGTCAACAATAGTAACAGATTTTAATAAAGTGTTCATTTATATTGTATTTAAAAATGAAAAATTTTTACAAAAATAATAAAAGGATTTCAATTCAATAAACTAAATGTTATTTTAATAATTAACAAAAAAAATAATAATCTTTCATTTTTATAAATCCTTTTGATTTAAAAAAATTATTTATTAATAATTGCGATTTATCATTAGCGACTGTAATAATAGTCTGGAAATTTTTTAACTTATTTAAATGTTCAACATTTTTTAATTGTTTGTTGTAAATTACTTGATCAATTTTATTTGGATTATTACAAACCCAAACAAAATCAATTTTAAATGCACAAAGCTTTTTTGCAACTAACTTTCCTCTTCTTCCAGCTCCCCAAATCACTAATGTTTTATTAATATCATAACTTAATTCAACAAAGTACTTTAACTTTAAGTCTATGAAGCTATTATCGGCGTAATTTGAATGATTTCTAGAGGTTCTCATAGGATAATCTCTCCATAGATGTAGTACATTTTCTGATGCTATTGTTTTTATTTTATTTTTGTATAATCTAAATACTAAGTCATAATCTTCTGGATAAATATTTGAATCAAATGCTCCACAAGTAATTAAATCATCTTTATGTAACAACCAATTAGGAGAAGGAATGACACATTCTTTATATATATGATTAAAATTATCATTGTCCTCCATCATTTTGTTAAGCCAATTTTCATATTTCCTATATCCATCACCAACTCCTTTTTTTGAAAAATATTCAACTTTTGATGTTGAAATATAGCCTTTACCTTTAATCTTTAATAAGTTGTATAATTCATTTAATTTGTTTTTGTGCATTATGTCATCACTATCCATCCTAGTTATGTAATTTCCAGAGCATTTAGTAAGACCAAGCCTTAGACAATTAATTATACCTTGTTCTCCTTCATTTTTATAAAGTTTTATCCTTTTTTCGCTTTGAGAAATACTATAAACTTTCTGAAAACTATCATCAATTGAATAATCATCGATTATAATTAACTCCCATTTCTTATAGCTTTGATTAATAATAGATTTCAAACAATCATTAAGAAATTGGGAAGAGTTTTTAAATGGAGTTATAATACTGATAAGATCACTATTAGTCAAAATTTGAATTATTAATTAGAATAGTTTTTATATGATTTTTATTGCCAGAATTTGTCCAAGATATAAGGGTTTTATTTTTATTAATTATGTTAATTTTTGGAAAACCAGAAGATCTTGTATTTGATATTTCGTCAATAATTATTGATTTATTAACTCCGTTAAATCTATCAACTCTTTGTAATTTTATAAATGCTTTATCATCTATATAATCCATAAAACTAATAATTGAGGTATTTTCATTAATCATTTCAATATCTACTCTGCCTAAAGGATCACTTGTGTTAATTAAAATTGGATCATCAAAGCCTTTTGTAATATCATTTGTAAATGCAACTTTTATTTTACTTTCTCCATCAATTTCTGTATACCAAACCACTGAAGAAGAATTATCAAAAGTTGAAATCGCTGGACCATTAACTGGGCATCCAGCAATTATCCAATTATCATCGTTTACTTGTTGAGGAGTAGACCATATAGAATTTTTAAAATATGAATAATAAATATCTCTGGTTTCGTTATCAGATCGGTCCCTGTAGACTGTTATTGGCGTGTTATTTGATGTTAAAGCTATATCAGTTTGACAGCAGTCACAAACCTTGTTATCTATTAATTCGTCCATAAGTATTACCCCATCTATGTTGTATGAGGTTGCCCTTAAAGTCATTTGTGGTTTAAGGTTTTTGTTTTCCTTTGATAACTCGTTTTGTCTTCCATCTAAATAGGTAGACAGAAAATTATTATTATAATTAATAGTTGACACAAATCCATGCTCTGTTTTTGTATTGTCACTATGAAGTTTAATAGGATTATTCCAGCTATTTCCATCATCTTTTGAATTCATTACTTTAATATCATAAGAATAGGTATCTAACCCACTTTTTTCAAGATAGTGTACAGAAATACCATTTTGATTATTAGTGGTGATTCTAGGGAAGTCAGCCCAGTTTACAAACCAGTCATTTGAGCTATTAATTAAAGTTGGTTTACTCCATTTCAATTTATCTAATTCTAATTTAGAAAAATATAATTTACTAAGATCTGAATTCTCAGATGAAGAGATAAAACTTAAATAAGTGTCACCTTTTATTGAAGTATATAGGTTTGGTTCAGAAGATTGATAATCCTTAGTTAGACTAATATCATATAATTCATTTGATTGATTACAGCCAAAAACAAAACTATATAAAAGTATATGTATTATTAATTTTTTAATATTTAGCAGATTTTCCATTTGACAATGAGTTTTTTATAAAATCCCTTAAATCTTCATTTGAAGATTCTAAATCCTCTGCTCTTAAATACATCATATGACCACTTCTATATCCTTTATAGGTAAACCTGTCTTTCATTTTACCGCTAGGATCTACATGCCACATTGTATATTTTGCTTGAAAATAGGTGGTTGCTCCATCATAATAACCAGACTGAACTAAAACTTTTAGATATGGATTTTGAGCCATTGCCTGTCTTAAGTCATCTCTTGTAGAGTCATTTCTATTATCCCATGGTCTAACTGAACCAAACAAATTATACTTTAAATCTGTTTTAAAGCCTAAATTATTTCTTAAATAGTGATTGATTGCAGGGGTAAACGAATGCTCCCAGGAGTCTAACTCAGCATTTGAGTCTGGTCTAGAACCTGCTACCATTTTATCAAGACCAAGATATCTAGAGTCTAATCTACCTATAGTGTAACCACTAGTTTCTCTTAATAAATCTTTCCAAAAGAAGCTAGTAGGAATATCTAAATTATGTTGTAAAATAGACTTTTCACTTAATCCAGAATAGTAAGACATTTTTTTAGCTATATTTTGTCTTTCGTTATCTGATATAAATCCTCCTTTTGCTAAAGCTGGTATTAATGTATTAATAGTAAATTCTTCAGATTCAGGTAAAATATCAAGTAAATCTTTGTTTTGTAATTTTTCATCCAATGCTTTATGATACCATGCAGCAGCAGTATAGTATGGTAAGTTGATCGCTGAACCTACAGCACCTCCTGTACTATAAACTTTATAATCAGCTGGAGAAACCAAAATCACTCCGTTTAGATACATCCATTGTCTTTCTTGCAACTCTAGTGATAAACCCATGACTCTAGTACCACCATAACTTTCACCAATTATATATTTAGGTGATTCCCATCTATTATTCCTTGAAACGAAGGTGTTAATCCATCCAGCTAAATATTTAATGTCAGCATTAATCCCAAAAAATAAACTCTTATCTGGCATTTTACCTTTTTTATCTGGAATCATTCGTGAATAACCTGTATTAACAGGATTAACAAAAACAATATCAGCTACATCTAAGATTGAATGGGGATTATCTTTAACTCCGTATGGTTGAACAGGGAAACCCTCATCGTCAATATTTAATATTTTAGGTCCAGTGTAAGCAATATGCATCCATACTGATGCAGAACCAGGACCACCATTAAAAGAAATTACTAAAGGTCTCTCAGTAGTATTTTTCATATCAGTTCTTTTGTAATAAGTGTAAAATAAAGAAGCTATTACCTCTCCTTTTGAGTTCCAAACTGGTTGAGTTCCTGTAGACGCAAGATAATCAACTGACACATTTTTTATCTTTGTAGTATGATTACTAGTAATAATCGTATCAATAGGAAGTTTTAAATCTTGAGAATAAATAAGGGTAGGAATTATAAATGATAATAAAGTTAAATATAGTTTCATAATGTGAGTTTTAATTAAATAAATTTAAGGATTTTATAGTTAAGTAATTACAAAGTCTTCTAAAATGATTCAAAAGCACCTAACCCAAACAAAGCATAATCATATCTAACTGGATCTTCAGGGTCAAACTCTCTAAGTTTTTTATCTAATTCAAATAGTGCCTTTGCATCGTTTTGTTTTCTTTTCAATAAGCCTAGTTTTCTCGCTACATTACCAGAGTGTACATCTAATGGAATAGATAAATAACTTCTAGGTATATTTTTCCATATTCCAAAATCAACACCATTATTATCATATCTAACCATCCATCTTAAAAACATATTAATTCTTTTTGCAGAAGATCCTTTATAAGGGTCAGCAATATGTTTTGTTGTTCGATTTTCATGAGGTAATTTAAAAAAAATTCTTTTAAGTATATGAATTGAATTTTGAGTTGATTTGTTCTTACAATTATTTGTAAATACTGATTCTAATCCACCATGGTTTAAGTAAATATTATTTAAAGCTTTTACAAAATAAATTAAGTCATTAGAATTAAATGTACGGTGAACAAAGTTGGTAAACAATTTTAAATCTTTCTCGGTATGATTTAATATAAAATCATAAGGGGACTCATCTAATAAAGACATCATTTTTTTTGCATTTTTTATAATCACTTTTCGATTTCCCCAAGAAATAGTTGAAGTTAAAAATGCAGAGATTTCAATATCTTCTTTTAACGAAAATGAGTGAGGAACCTGTACAGGGTCTGAATTAATAAATTTATAATTATTATACTGATTATACTTTTCATCTAGAAAAGACTTAAGCTCCGTATTATTTAACCTACTTAGCATTATCAATTAATATCACCATCAATAATTTCAATCTTTCTATCTGCTAAATCTGCTAACTTTTGATTATGGGTAACAATAATAAAAGTTGTATTGTACTTGTCCCTAATATCAAAGAACAGTTTGTATAGGTTTTCAGCACTAGTAGAATCTAGATTTCCAGAGGGCTCATCTGCAAATATAATTTGTGGATTATTAATTAATGCTCTCGCGACTGCAACTCTCTGTTGTTCACCACCAGAAAGTTCATTTGGCTTATTATTAATTTTTTCCTCTAAATTTAGGTAACACAACAGTTCATTTGCCCTTTTTAGTAAATCAACTTGATTAGTTTTTTTTATGTACCCAGGGATACAAACATTTTCAATTGCAGTAAATTCAGGTAATAATTGATGAAATTGAAAAATAAAACCAATCTTACTATTTCTAAAGTCACATAATTCTTCTTCATCTAAATTCAAGATATCAATATTGTCAATAATTAAATTACAATCTTTGTTAGATGGTTTATCTAAAGTTCCTAAAATTTGCAATAATGATGTTTTTCCAGCTCCAGATGAACCAACAATAGAAACAATTTCAGATTTTGATATATTTAAATCAACTCCTTTTAAAACTTGTAGTGAATTATAATTTTTTTTTAAATTTTTGGTTTTAATCATTGTAAATAATAAATAATATTGTGAAATTACCAATTAATAATCATTAGACAAATTAGTTATTAATTATTATAATATGAAAGATTTAAATAAAGCTTACTTCGCAGGTGGTTGTTTTTGGTGTACAGAGGCTATTTTCTCTAGAATAAAAGGTGTAATGGAAGTTTATCCAGGTTACACTGGTGGGGGAGTTGCTAACCCGAAATACAAACAAGTATGTTTAGGTATTACTGGTCATGCAGAAGCTGTTGAAATTCTATATGATCAGACAATTATTTCTTATAAAACACTCTTGGAAATATTTTTTAGCACTCATAATCCTACAACTTTAAATAAACAAGGAAATGATATTGGTACACAATATAGATCTGCAATTTATTGTGTTAATGAAGAAGAATTAAAATTGGCAAAGATTTATGTAAATGAGTTAAGTGATAAAAAAATATTTTTAGATACAATTGTAACAGAAATTAATATGTTAACTAGGTTTTATAAAGCAGAAATTGAACATAAAGATTATTATAACTTAAACTCTAATCAACCATACTGTGCGGCAATAATAAGTCCTAAAATAAAGAAACTAATGGAGCAAAATAAAGAAATCTTGAAATAACTATTTTTTAAATAAATAACCAAAGCTCATTAACCTTAGCATACCTTTAGACATATTAATTGCCATTTTATAGAAAAAATTAAATATGAATTTATCTTTTTGAAAAGTCAAAACACTAACAGTTACTCCAAATACAAATCCAAACCAAATTAATAAAACTTGATATATTGGAAACAAGATTAGTAATCTCATTGGCCAGTATATCATAGGATGAAAATCACCTTTACCAATATTTAAAAATTCAAGTACTGGTCCAGAAAATAAAGTTGAAGCTGAGCCTGTCACTCCAAAGACTATAAATATAATTACTACTTGAAAAAAGGAAGTTATACCCCACTTTTTTTTTATTTTTTCGAGCATTATTTTATTTTAAAATTTCAATAATTTGATCTGCAAGTTCTATGCCAATTCTATCTTGAGCTTCATTAGTCGCTGCACCTATATGTGGAGTTAAAGATATCTTTGGATTCATTAAAAGTTTAATTTCTGGATTAGGTTCATTTTCAAATGTATCTAGTGCTGCAAAAGAGACTTTACCATCACTTATGTATTTATCTAAAGCCACTTCATCAACAACTCCACCTCTCGCTGCATTAATAAGTCCTATGCCGTCTTTCATTAAATCAAACTCTTTATTCCCAATAACATATTCTTTTTGAGCTGGAACATGTAATGTAATAAAATCTGATTTACTTAAAACTTCATTAAAACTAGACTTTTCAAGCTTAAAATTTAAAATCTGACTGTCAAAAAAATCTAATTTTAAATTGACTTTATCATTGTGTAAATCATAATAAATAACGTTCATTCCAATACCAAGTCCAATTTTTGCTACTTCCTGGCCAATTCTACCAAATCCAATAATTCCTAAAGTTTTACCCCTTAATTCAACTCCTTTAGCAAAAGCTTTTTTAAGTTTTTTAAAATTAGAATCACCCTCTAAAGGCATATTTCTATTTGAAACATGTAAAAATCTAGCACAAGTGTATAGGTGAGCAATCACTAGTTCTGCAACGGAACCAGATGAGGCTGCTGGGGTGTTAATTACTTTAACCCCTTTTTCTTTAGCATACTCAACATCTATATTGTCCATTCCAACACCACCTCTTCCAATTATTTTTAAGCCAGGACAATTATCAATAATATCTTTTCTGACTTTTGTTGCACTTCTTACAAGTAAAACTGTGATTTCATTTTTATTTATATAATCAATTAATTGACCCTGTTCTACAGTTGTATTTTTAATGTCAATCCCATTGTTTAATAATTTTTCTATTCCACTGTTTGAAATACCATCGTTTGCTAATACTTTCATTTTTTATGCTTTTGTTTCTAATTCACTCATTACTTCTACAAGAACCTTTACACTATCTAGCGATAACGCGTTATACATCGACGCTCTATATCCACCAACACTTCTATGTCCATTAACCCCCTCAATACCTGCTTCTTTCAGCATAGATTCAAAAGTGTCTTTTAAATCGTTGTTTATCAGATTAAACGTTGCATTCATAGTAGATCTATCTTCAATAGCAGCAAAACCATTAAAAAGTGGATTTAAATCAATTTCTGAGTACATAACAATAGCTTTTGTTTTGTTAATCTCATCTATTGCTTTAATACCTCCTAAGTTTTTTAACCATCTCATGGTTAATAAGGATACATAAATAGAAAAAACAGGTGGTGTATTGAACATACTACTTTTATCAATCATGAGTTTATAATTCATCATTGAAGGAATATCTCTTGTCACTCTTCCAAGAATTTCTTCTTTAATAATAACAATTGTTGCACCTGCTGGTCCAATATTTTTTTGTGCACCAGCATAAATTAAATCAAATTTTGAGAAATCTAAATCTCTGGAAAATATATCACTACTCATGTCACAAATTAGAGGGACAGATGATTTTTTGAAATCTTTTATTTGAGTTCCAAAAATTGTATTATTGGAAGTGCAATGAAAATAGTCAGAATCAGAAGGAATTGAGTAATCTTTTGGAATATAATTAAAATTTGAATCTTTTGAGCTTGCTAACTCATTAACAGAGCCAAATAATTTTGCCTCTTTAATTGCTTTATCACTCCAAGATCCAGTATTCAAAAAAGATGCTTTAGTCTCTAAAAGATTGTAGGCTGTCATTAAAAACTGTGTACTAGCACCACCTTGTAAAAAGAGCACTTTATAACCTTTGTTTTTAAGGTCTAATAGATCTAATGCAATATCTTTAGCCTCTTCTATTACATCTACAAATGCTTTGCTTCTATGTGATATTTCTATAAGTGATAATCCACTTTGATTAAAGTCCATGATAGATTCAGAAGCTTGTAGTAAAACCTCTTGGGGTAGTATACAAGGTCCAGCACTAAAATTATGTTTTTTCATATTTTAAAATTAAACAACAAATTTGGTAATTATTAATCTAAATATTTTGTTTTTTAAGATAAGTTTTAAACTATATTGTTAACAAAAATCTCATTACATCTATATTGTCAGCATATTGATTTAAGGATGGGTTTTGAGTTTCACCAAAATTAACTTTGCCTTTGAATTCAATGTTACTAACTATACATTGAATATTGTCATCTTCAAGATATATTTTTTCTTTAAGAATAGAAACATTATCATAGTACTCAAAGTTAATTGTTGAAATAGGGGAGTGCATTTCATTACCTTCTTTAACAATGAAAAAACCATTATCAAGAAATTTATATTCACTCATTAAGTAAATTGCCTTATTGTAGTCATAGTTATTAGCATATTTATGATTATTGATTAATTCTTTATAACAAAAGATTGAATTAAAAAATAAATCAAAATTGTAGTTTTTAGGGACATATAATTTGGATACATTTCTACATCCAAGTCCAAAATATGTAAATATGTCTTGACTTAAAGATTTTAAATCATCATCACATTCTTCACCATTTAAAATTGCTATTGAATTTCGATTTTTTCTAATAATAGATCGTTTATTTTTAAAATAGTAGTCAAAATATCTACTCGTGTTATCAGATCCTGTAGCAATAACACCGTCATAGTCTTTTAAAAAACTGTCTGAATAAACTATTCTTTCAAATGGTAATTTCATTAAGTCTGTTAAAAAAGGAATAATACAATTATCACTGTTAGATAATTTAATAATTGAATTATGACCCGATAAAAAAACACAAATAAAATCATGAAAACCAACAAGAGGAATATTTCCTGCCATAATTATTGCAATATTTTTTCTTGACGTATTGTTTAAATTGTACTTACTTAACCATTTATTTAAATTATGTTTGGTTAATTTTTTGGACCAATAAGTTAAATTGACTTTAATATTTGCATCGGTAAACCATGGATTTTTGGATTGGGCTTTAATAATGACATCTTTAAATTCAACTAATTTATTATCATTATTGTTGTCATAATTTTCATCTAAATAATTTTTCAAAAACTCACCAATATCAGAAATTAATTGGATTCTTCTATTTATATTCATTTATCTACTTGGTTTTAAATTCTTTTAAAATTACTTTTGTGTCAAATTTATAAAACAATAATCATATGGCAATCATAATTACCGACGAGTGTATAAACTGCGGTGCATGTGAAGCTGAATGCCCAAATACAGCCATATATGAAGCGAGTGATGATTGGAGATATTCAGATGGGACTAGTCTTGAAGGAGATATAGTTTTAACTTCTGGTAAAGAGGTTAATGCTGAAGTCGTCCAAGAAGCAATTAGCGATGAAATATTTTACATAGTACCAAGTAAATGTACCGAGTGTGTTGGGTTTCATGAAGAACCACAATGTGCAGCCGTTTGCCCTGTAGATTGCTGTGTTCCTGACGAAAATAATGTTGAAAGTGAAGATATTTTAAAAAGAAAACAACAATTTATGCACCCAAATAACTAATGAAGGCAGGGATAGTAGGATTACCAAACGTAGGAAAGTCAACTTTATTTAATTGTTTATCAAATTCAAAAGCACAAAGTGCAAACTTTCCATTTTGTACTATTGAGCCTAATATTGGAGTTGTTAATGTTCCAGATAATAGATTATTAACTTTAGAAAACCTAGTTAAGCCTGAAAAAGTTATTCCAGCAACAGTTGAAATAGTTGATATAGCAGGATTAGTCAAAGGAGCTAGCAAGGGTGAAGGGTTAGGCAATCAATTTTTAGGAAACATCAGAGAAACTGATGCTATCATTCATGTCTTAAGATGTTTTGATAATGACAATATTATCCATGTAGATGGTTCTGTTGACCCAGTTAGAGATAAAGAAATTATTGATTTAGAATTACAATTAAAAGATCTTGAAACTGTAAACAAAAAATTAGAAAAGACCGTAAGAACTGCAAAAACAGGAAATAAAGAAGCTCAAAAAGAATTAATTATTTTAAACCAAATTAAATCTCATTTAGAATCTTTTAAATCTGTACGATCTCTAGATTTTGATAAGGATAATTATTCATCTTTTGTATCTCCACTACAATTAATTACTGACAAACCTGTTTTATATGTTTGTAATGTTGATGAAAATAGTGCAACCACTGGTAATCATTATGTTGACAGAATAAAAAAACTAGTTTCAAATGAAAATGCAGAGGTAATCACCCTCGCTGTTGGAATTGAAGCTGATATTAACGAGTTAGATGATTTTGAAGAAAGAAAGATATTTTTAGAAGATTTAGGCTTATCAGAACCTGGATCATCTAAACTGTTAAGATCAACTTACAAGTTACTAAATCTTCAAACATATTTTACAGCTGGTTTAAAAGAAGTTAGAGCCTGGACCATAGCTGTTGGATCTACTGCTCCCCAAGCTGCTGGAGTCATTCATACGGATTTCGAAAAAGGTTTTATTAGAGCTGAAGTAATTTCATATGATGACTATGTGACTTATAAAAATGAATTAAAAGTCAAGGAAGCAGGAAAGATGAATATTGAGGGTAAAAATTATATTGTGAATGATGGTGATGTTATGCACTTTTTGTTTAACGTTTAATTTTCAACATTCATTAAATACTTTGTTAATTACTTTACCTATTCTTGATTTCTTTTTTTAGTTTGATATAGTATATTAGCATCGATCTTATTTATTTAAATTAAATGTCGCCAAACAACAATTATACAGAAGACAATATTCGTTCTTTAGACTGGAAAGAGCATATCAGAATGCGTCCTGGAATGTATATAGGTAAGCTTGGTGACGGATCATCTCCCGATGACGGTATTTATATATTATTAAAAGAAGTTCTAGATAATTCCATTGATGAATTTGTTATGGGTGCAGGAAGAACTATCGAAGTTTCTATTAATCAAACAAAAGTGACTGTTAGAGATTTTGGTCGCGGCATCCCTTTAGGTAAAGTTGTTGATGTTGTTTCTAAAATGAATACTGGTGGAAAATATGACTCTAAAGCATTTAAAAAAGCCGTAGGATTAAACGGTGTAGGTACTAAAGCAGTTAATGCACTTTCTGATTATTTTAGGGTAGAATCTACAAGAGATGGTTATTCAGTTGCTGCAGAGTTTAATCAAGGTTCTTTAATAAACCATGATGATAAAATAGAATCCTCTAGAAGAAAGGGTACAAAGGTTACATTTATACCTGATCAAACTATTTTTAAAAATTTTAAGTACAGAAATGAATATATTTCTAGAATGCTTAAAAATTATGTTTATTTAAACCCAGGTTTAACTATAATTTTTAATGGAGAAAAATTCTTTAGTGAAAATGGATTAAAAGACTTGCTAAGCGAAAGAATTAATGAAAACGATATGTTGTACCCAATTGTGCATATTAGTGGAGAAGATATAGAAGTAGCAATAACTCATAGTAAGACTCAATACAGTGAAGAGTACCATTCATTTGTTAATGGTCAAAACACTACACAAGGGGGGACTCATTTATTGGCATTTAGAGAAGGTTTAGTAAAAACTATTAGAGAATTTTATGGTAAAACCTATGACTCATCTGATATTAGAAAATCCATTGTATCAGCTGTTTCAATTAAAGTAATGGAACCAGTTTTTGAAAGTCAAACAAAAACAAAATTAGGATCTACTGACATGGGTGGTGATTTACCAACAGTTAGGACATATGTTAATGATTTTTTAAAAAATAGTTTAGATAATTATTTACATAAAAATCCAAATATCGCAGAATCAATACAAAGAAAAATATTACAAGCTGAAAAAGAAAGAAAAGAACTTTCTGGTATTAGAAAATTAGCTAGAGATAGAGCTAAAAAAGCAAGTATTCATAATAAAAAACTTAGAGATTGTAGAATTCATCTAGGTGATCTGAAAAATGAACGAAGACTAGAGTCCACTTTATTTATAACTGAGGGTGATTCTGCATCTGGAAGTATTACAAAATCAAGAGATGTAAACACTCAAGCAGTGTTTAGTTTAAAAGGAAAGCCACTTAATTCTTATGGTTTAACTAAGAAAATTGTTTACGAGAATGAGGAATTTAATTTACTCCAAGCTGCATTAAACATTGAAGAATCAATCGAATATCTAAGGTATAATAATGTAGTTATAGCTACAGATGCTGATGTAGATGGAATGCATATTAGATTACTTTTAATTACATTTTTTCTTCAATTTTTTCCAGAGCTTATAAAGCAAGGTCATATTTATATACTTCAAACTCCACTTTTCAGAGTAAGAAATAAAAAAGAGACTATTTATTGTTATACAGAAGATGAAAGAATCGATGCGATTTTAAAATTAAAACCAAACCCTGAAATAACCAGATTTAAAGGTTTGGGTGAAATTTCTCCCAATGAATTCAAGCATTTTATTGGTGATAATATTAGATTAGACCCTATTATGTTAGATGAAGGTATGTCAATTGAGGATTTACTTAGTTTTTATATGGGTAAAAATACACCTGACAGGCAAAACTTCATTATAGAAAATTTAAAGGTTGAACTAGATTTAATTGATAATAAAAAATAATGATAGAGGAAGATAATAATCACATCAATCAAATTGTTGACAATAGTGAATCTATCACTAGAGTAACTGGTATGTACAAAGATTGGTTTTTGGATTACGCATCATATGTTATTTTAGAACGTGCTGTTCCTGCTATTGAAGATGGTTTTAAGCCTGTTCAAAGAAGGATAATGCAATCGATGAAAGATTTAGATGATGGAAGGTATAATAAAGTAGCTAATATTGTAGGTCATACAATGCAATATCACCCACATGGAGATGCAAGTATAGCTGATGCTATGGTTCAAATTGGTCAAAAAGATTTATTGATAGACACCCAGGGTAACTGGGGTAATACATTAACTGGCGATAGAGCTGCAGCTTCTAGATATATTGAAGCTAGAATATCAAAGTTTGGATTAGATGTTATATTCAATCCTAAGATTACTAAATGGCAAGCATCTTATGATGGTAGGAGAAAAGAACCTGTTAATTTACCTGTTAAATTCCCTCTATTATTAGCTCAAGGCGCTGAAGGTATTGCTGTTGGTCTTTCTACAAAAATTTTATCTCATAATTTTATTGAATTAATTGATTCATCTATTAAGCATTTACAGGGAAAAAAAATAAATATTTTCCCTGATTTCATTACAGGAGGTGTTGCTGATTTTTCAAATTACAATGATGGTAAAAGAGGAGGAAAGGTCAGACTTAGAGCTAAAATATCTACTATTGATAAATCTACATTATTGATTTCAGAAATTCCATACGGAACTACTACAACATCTTTAATAGATTCTATCTTGAAAGCGAATGATAGAGGCAAGATTAGAATTAAAAAAATTGATGATAATACTGCGTCAAAGGTTGAAATTTTAATTTATTTACCAAATGGTATTTCTCCGGATAAAACAATTGATGCTCTCTATGCATTTACTAATTGTGAAACATCAATATCCCCATTAGGATGTGTTATTGAAAATAATAAACCTCTTTTTATAGGAGTTTCTGAAATTTTAAAAATATCTACAGACAATACTGTAGACTTGTTGAAACAAGAGCTTCTAATAAAACTAGGTGAATTAGAAAACCAATGGCATTACTCTTCATTGGAAAGAATTTTTATTGAAAATAAGATTTATCGTGACATAGAAAATCAAGATACATGGCAAGGGGTTTTAAAAGCTATTGATTTAGGTTTACATCCTTACACTAATAATTTAAAAAGAGATGTAACTGAAGAAGATATTATAAGATTAACTGAGATTAAAATCAAAAGAATCTCAAAGTTTGATATAGATAAAGCAAGTGATAAAATTATCGATCTTGAAAATCAAATCAAGAATGTTAAATTTAACTTAGATGATATTGTTAACTTTTCTATCAATTATTTTAAAAGCTTAAAAAAAGATTACTCCGAAAATAGACAAAGAAAAACAGAAATAAAGTTATTTGATGATGTTGATGCTACAAAAGTAGTGATTAGAAATACTAAACTTTACGTTAATAGAGAAGAAGGATTTATTGGAACATCTCTAAGAAAAGACGAATATGTTTGTGACTGTAGTGATATAGATGATTTAATAGTTTTTACAAAAGATTGTAAGGTAGTTATTACTAAAGTTGGCTCTAAAACATTTATTGGCAAGAACATTATCCATGCTGCCGTTTTTAAAAAGAAAGACAAAAGGACCATATATAATATGATATATAAAGATGGAGACAAAAACTTTTATTATTTAAAAAGATTCGCTGTCTCTGGAGTAACAAGGGATAAGGTTTATGATTTGTCTTCTGCAAAAAAAGAATCTGTTGTTTATTATTTTTCTGCAAATCCCAATGGTGAAGCTGAAATTGTTTCACTAATTCTCAGACAGTCTGCAAAATTAAAAAAGTTTAAATGGGATATTAATTTTTCTGATTATCTAATCAAAGGAAGATCTTCTATAGGTAATATAGTTACAAAGCATAATGTTAATAAAATTGAATTAAAAGAAAAAGGTGTATCAACTTTAAAACCAAGAAAAATTTGGTTTGACGACACTATTCAAAGACTAAATGTTGATGCTAGGGGAGAGTTGTTAGGCGAATTTAGAGGAGAAGACAAATTATTAATAATAAGGCAAAATGGTATACTTAAAACTATATCTCCAGAAATTACAACACGTTTTAATGAAGATATGATTGTTTTAGAAAAGTGGTTACCAAAAAAACCTATCTCAGCAATTTACTTTGACGGGGAAAAAGAAAAATATTTCTTAAAGAGATTTTTAATTGAAAATGAAAACAAAGAAGAAACATTTATTTCTTTAAATAAAAATTCCTTTTTAGAAATTGTCTCTACTGATTGGAAACCAGTTGTTGAATTAGTTTATGATAAAGAACGTAACAAAGAACAAAGACCTAACACTAGTATTGATGTTGAAGAATTTATTTCAATAAAAGGGATAAAAGCACAAGGAAATCAGTTGACTGGATATAAGGTTAAACAAATTAATATTTTAGAATCTAAAGTTTATGACCCCCCAATAGAAGTTTCTGCTAATGAAATTGAAGTTATTGATGAAAACGAAATAAAGATTGAGCTAAATGTTTCCGGAGAAAATGATAGAGATAAAGGTCAAACTACTTTATTTTAAAACTGTCGCAGTTCCTTTTTGTTTTGTTGTTTCTCCCACATAAGAATATTCAAAATCATAAGAATCTTTAAATGTTCTTAATATCTTAACAAGTACTGGTTTTTTTTGAAGAATATTTTTAGGATTAATTGTAGTGAAAACTACTTCACAATCATTAATCCATCTTACGTAGCTTGAATCAATTACATTATTAAAAGTTTCAACTTGAATGCTGTCATTTCTTTTAAAAATTGATGTATATTCCACTCCTTCAATACTAATAACACTTTTAAAAGAACCTGTTTTGAAATCATTGCAAATTCTTTCTTGATTTATGTTACAACTACATAGCGAAATTAAAATTGTGAGATATAAATATTTCATACTTAAAATAATTCATTTAAGCTGCAATTTAATTAAATATTATAACTTAGCTGTGATCACAAAAAAGAATAAATCATAAAACGTTTAACAAATATTTTTAACAAATCAAGAATAAGTCACTTGTCTAGTAAATATTTGACAAATGATGATTTACACTTAAATCGGTTAAATTCAAAATTTAAAATTAGTAAAATTGGTTGTAGTGTTAATAATGAAGATATAAATGTTGTTAAGGTTGGTAATGGAAATATTAAAGTTCTTGCTTGGTCACAAATGCATGGAAATGAATCTACCTCAACAAAAAGTTTACTTGATTTTATTAATGCCTTAAATAACGATGAATTTAAAAATATTTTAGATGCATGCACTCTCCATTTAATACCTATATTAAATCCTGATGGAGCTAGAATTTATACAAGAGAAAATTATAATAAAGTAGATTTAAATAGAGATGCCAAAATCAATTCTCAGCCCGAATCTAGACTATTAAATGATTACTTTCTAAAAATCAAACCAGATTATTGTTTTAATCTTCATGATCAGAGAACAATTTATGGCAGTGATAACGATGTTAATCCATCGGGACTAAGTTTCCTTTCTCCTTCTTATGATTCAAAAGGGTCAATTAATAACAATAGGAGAGAGTCTATGTTTATAATTGAACAAATTTATATTGAACTATCAAATGTTATAAAAGATAGAGTAAGATTATATAATGATGATTATAATGAAAATTGTTTTGGTGATCATTTTCAAAATAAAGGTTCTTCTACAATTTTATTTGAATCTGGTTTTTTTGAAAATGATTATAACAGAGAAATAACAAGAGAGTATATGTTTCATTCACTAGTAATAGCTTTAGAATTAATTTCAGATGAAATTAATGATAAAATTAAAGTTGACATCTATGAACTTATTCCAAAAAATAAAGTAAAATTTTATGACATTATTATAAAAAAAATAAAAATTGATGATTCAATAATTAATGTTGGAATAAATTACAAGGAAATACTAAAAGATAATTCTATTTCTTTTGTTCCTTATATTGAATCCATTGGAGATTTAGATAATTTCTTAGGTCATAAAGAATTTGAATTTCCATCCAATTATTTAAAAACTTTCAACTCAAATACTTTTATAATAGGAAATAAATTAAATGAATCTTTAATTAAATTGCTAAAAATTTAGTTAAAGTTTACTTAAAATGAATTATTAATGAGAATAATTCAAAGATTTTCCATAAATTTACATAGATTTTAAAGTTTCCTTACATGCAACCCAAGTTTAAATTAGACGAAATCGATCATCAAATTCTTGATATGTTAATTGATAATACAAGAATACCTTTTACTGATATAGCGAAAAAACTATTTATTTCTGCTGGCACAGTTCATGTAAGATTTAAAAAAATGGAAGATGCAGGATTAATTAAAGGTTCTTCATTAATCCTTGATTATAATAAGCTCGGATATTCGTTTATCGCTTATGTAGGAATTTATTTAGAAAAAACATCACAACTATCTTTTTTAATTGAAAGAATTAAAGAAATCCCAAATGTTACAGTTGCTCATATTACTACTGGTAAATTTAATCTCTACTGTAAGATACGAGCTAAAAGCACAAAGGATGCAAAAGAAATTATATTTAAGTTAGATGATATTGATGGTGTTTACAGAACTGAATCAATGATATCTCTTGAAGAGAGTATTAATGATAAGAAAAGACTAATGCATGCTATTTTTAATGATATTTAAATAGTTTTTATTTAAGATAACTCATTTAAAAATTTAAAAGAATCTTTAATAGTTTTCAAATCTATACTTTGGTCATAAACGGGTTTTCCTATTTTTTTTAATAATACAAAGTTAATCTGTCCTTCCTTATTTTTTTTGTCATACTTCATTAGTTTAATAATTTTTTCTATTTCTTGATCTGAGAATATTAACTTATCAAAGTTTCTTAATATGAAGCGATTTATTTCTTTGTTTAATTGCTTATCAAAATTTAATATGATAGTGGACAAGTAACCTTCAATGATCATTCCTAATGCAATACTATGACCGTGAGTTAAATCTTCACGAGTCTTTGAGTTTAAACAAAATGTTTCAATAGCGTGACCTGTTGTATGGCCGTAGTTTAAAATTTTTCTTAATCCTTTCTCATAAGGGTCTTTATCCACAATTTTACTTTTGATTAAAATCGAATTATAAAAACAATTACCAGCATAAAATGAATTGATATCAATTAGTTTTATGGATTCCCAATATTTTTTTCCTGTTATTAAGGAATGTTTGATCATTTCACTAAAACCTGACTTTAATTCTGGCAATGTAAGTGTATCTAAAAAGTCGGAATCTACAATAACCATAGATGGATTATTAATAACACCAATTTGATTTTTTATATTATTCAAATCTATACCAGTTTTACCTCCGATTGACGCATCGACCATAGACAAAAGGGTAGTAGGAACATTAATAAACTTTATCCCTCTCATAAATGTTGATGCAACAAAACCCCCAAGGTCAGTTACTACTCCGCCGCCTAAGTTAATAATCAAAGAATTTCTATCTAAGCCAAGTTCGGAGATATTGGTCCATAGGTCTTTACAGGTTGATAGATTTTTATTTTTTTCCCCAGGGCTGAAAGATATGTTATATGTTTCAGAGGTTTTATCAAATTTTGAGTAGAACTTTTCAAGGCATAGCAGTGTTGTATTTGAATCTGTTATTACAATAATCTTTGAAAAATTATTTTCCTTTACAAAATTATTTAGCTTTTTGTATGCAGTTTTGTTAAAATGTAAAGGGTAACTATTTGTAATTATTGAGTCCATAAATCAAAAATATATTATTAATAAAAATACTAGTTTAAAGTTTATAAATTAGAATGTATATGAATATATTTGTCTTGTATTTTTTTATATTATGCAAGATAATTTATTTGACAACACTGAAATAGCCTTTAAAGATAAATCTATATTTGACCTTTATCGTGGTTATTTTATTTTTAAAATTATTTCTTTCCCACGTATCGTGTCTATTTCCAAATTTATTTTAAGTTTTAAATTAATTTATCCTTTAACAAAATTAATTCTTAAAAGTACAATGCTTAAACAGTTTTGTGGTGGTGAAAATGAGGATGATTGTAAGAAAATAATAAATGATTTAAACGCAAGACATGTATATTCTATTTTAGATTATTCGGTTGAAGGACTTGAAAATGAAGTTAGTTTTGATGAAACTGTTTCACGTACAATTAATTTGATAAAGTTAAATACAAACAATAATTTTCCATTTATTGTTTTTAAGCCTACTGGAATTGGTCGTTTTGATTTATATGATAAAATTTCATCTAATACTAACTTGTCTGATAAAGAAAATATTGAATGGTCAAAAGTAAAATTCAGATATGATGCAATTTGTAATGCTGCGCTAGCCAACAATGTTTCTGTATTGATAGATGCTGAGGAAAGCTGGATTCAATCAAGTATTGATGAAATATATGAGAATTTAATTTTAAAGTATAATTCTAAAAAAGCTATTGTATATAATACTGTTCAATCCTATAGAATTGATCGTTTAGAATATATTGAAAAACTTTATCATTCTTTCTCAACATCAGATGTACATATAGGTATTAAATTAGTAAGAGGTGCTTACATGGAAAAAGAAAGAGAAAGGTCCAAAGTTTTCAATTATTTAGACCCTATTCATAAAACTAAAAAAGATACTGATGAAAGTTTTAATAATTGTATGACATTTATGTTTAAAAATGTTCAATTATTTTCTGTTTTTATAGGCAGTCATAATGAGGAAAGTAATTATTTAGCTTTAGAGCTTATAAATAAATATAATATTATAAAGGATAAGGTTTGGTTTAGTCAATTATATGGCATGAGTGATCATATTACTTACAATCTTTCCAATCAAGGATATAATATGGCGAAATATCTACCCTTTGGCCCTTTTAAAGGGGTGATTCCTTACCTCTTTAGAAGAGCAGAGGAAAATACAGCTGTTGAAGGACAAACTTCAAGAGAGTTATTTCTTTATGCAAAAGAAATAAAAAGAAGGAATCATTCAAAGCTGTAATCAAAAACTTTAACTTCATTATTGCAATTCTCCAGACTAATTGAATAATTTTTTGTGCTTAAAATTTTTTCAATTACATATATCTTACAGCTGTCAAGTTTAGTATTACTTTTAGAAAAGTTTACATTGCCATTTTTCAATATATCTTGAACCTGACTTGCTGTAATAATATTTTTAGCAAATGCTGTATGAAGTTTGTTTGAATAATGAACATTCTTACTATTTACATCATTTATAACTCTAGGATCAGGCATATAAGGAAATTTTGTGTTTTTTTTATCCCATATAAAAATCAAAATACAAATACCAATCAAAAATCCACCCATAAAATAAATTAGTCTATTGCTTAATTTCATAATATATTGTTTATCTCGTTATATTTTATATCAAGTATTTGACTTATAATTAGGTTTGTACTCAATCCGTTATATAAGTAAACACCTTTTTTAAAAGAATTATTATTTCTTATAAAATTTTCAAAACTTCCAAATTTAACAGACTTAATTAAGTAGGGGGTTATAATATTACTTAAACATAAAGATGAAGTTCTTGAATATCTTGAAGGTATATTTGGAACACAATAATGTATTACATTATGTTTTTCAAAGGTAGGTTTATCATGAGTTGTTAATTCACTTGTTTCAAAAGTTCCGCCGGTATCAATACTTACATCAATAATAATGGCTCCTTTTTTCATTTTCATTACCATATCTTCAGAAATTATAGATTCTGAACTAGTACTACTTTTAATAGATCCTATAGCAACATCACATCTCATTAATGCTTTTGAAAGTTGTTTTTTTTGTATTGTTGAACTGTAAATAGGATTGGTAATCAACTTTTGAATTTTATTTAATTTAAAAATTGAGTTACTAAAAACCTTTACTCTAGCACCTAATTTTGTAGCAGCTAATGCTGCTGACTCAGCTATCTTATCAGAACCAATAACAACAATTTCTGTCGGCGGAACTCCACTTATATTTCCTAAAAACAGTCCCTTTCCGTTGGTATTTACATTTGACATGAGTTCTGAAGATATTAAGACTGCTGCTTGACCTGTAATAACACCTAATTGATCTGCAACAGGGAAATATCCATCATCTTCTTCTATAAATTCAAAAGCAATGCAGGTTATCTTTTTTTTAATAAGTTTAGTAAGATATAAAGCGGATTGTTTTTTTAGTTCTAAAGCAGATATTAAAATTGAATTTGGTTTGATTAAATTAATTTCAATATCAGTTAAAGGGGCGATTTTTAAAATTACAGGACATTTATATACTTTTTCTTTAGAATCTACAATTTCGGCACCAGCTTCTGAGTAATCTAAATCTGAAAAGTTAGAGCCTATTCCTGCTCCTGATTCTATAAATATTTTATAGTCGTTCATCACAAGATAATTAACAGAATCAGGTGTTAAACAAATTCTTTTTTCATTGACATCATCTTCCTTTGGAACTCCAATTATAAATTCTTTTTTTATTTGTTTAAGCTCTAACCTTTCCTCTTGCGGTAAAAGTTGTTCTTTACTAAATGGATAATCTATTTTATTCATTTAAATCTATTTCAATTGTTCTATTATTTCCATCAGACAACTTAAAATTAATATAATTTATATTACTAGGTATTAAATTTGGTATTTTTTCTGCCCATTCTAAAAAGCACCAATTATTATTCGACATATAATCCTCAACACCTATATCAAGAGCTTCAAATTCATTTTCGATTCTGTAAAAATCAAAATGAAATATAGTTGATCCATTTAGTTTATATTCATTAACTATGGAAAATGTTGGACTAGATACATTATCTGTACTGCCTAATCTATTTACTAATGCTTTTATTAACGTTGTCTTACCTGAACCCATAACCCCATTAAAAAGTAAAGTTTTACTAGTCGTATTTTTAATTATAAAATCAACTGCTAGACTTATGTCTTTTAAATTATAGTTTAATACTTTATTCATGATTACTTAGGATCTAATACAACATATGGGATAATCATTTCTTCCATCGAAATACCTCCATGCTGATAGGTATCTTTAAAATATGAAACATAATGATTAAAATTATTTGGATAAGCAAAGAAGCTTTCATTTTTTGCAAAAATAAATGGACTATTAATTGAAACAGATGGTAGACCGATTTTATTTGGCTCCATAAAAGAAATTACTTCTTTATAATTGAATGATAAGCTTTTACCTGTTTTATATCTAAGATTTGAGCTTAAATCTTTGTTTCCAATCACTTTTGTTGGATTTTTCACGTTTATAGTACCATGGTCTGTAGTTATTATTAATTTAAAATTTAGTTCTGCAGCTTGTTTTATTATTCCCATTAAAGGAGAATTGTTAAACCAACTGGCTGTTAATGATCTATAACTTTTATCATTGGAGGCTAATTCTTTAATCATCTCCATTTCAGTTTTAGAATGAGATAACATATCAACAAAATTATAGACTAATGTAATTAAATCATTCTCAGATTTTGATTTAAATTCCTCTTCTAGTTTTTTTCCATTTTTTAAATTAGTTATTTTAATGTATTCATTTTTTAAGTTAGACAATCCCAATAACTTTAAGTTTTCTTGTAGCAATTCATTTTCATAAAGATTTTTACCTCCATCTTCATGATCAAATTTCCAATATTGAGGAAATTTATTTTTAATATCTAACGGCATTAAGCCTGAAAATAAAGCATTTCTAGCGTATTGAGTAGCTGTTGGTAGAATACTAAAATATGGCTCTTCCAATTGCTTGTTGTAATATTTCAAAATATAAGGCTCTATGATTTTCCATTGGTCATATCTTAAATTGTCAATAACAACAAATAAAGTTTTTTGAGTTGATGATATGTCCTTTGTCAATCTATTAGAAATTAGATTATTTGAAAGTATTGGCTTGTCCTCAAAACCATTAATCCAATTTTCATAATTATTGTCTATAAATTTCGAAAAGGAACTATTGCATTCGTTTTTTTGAGAGATTAATATCTCTTCCATCGTAGATTCACCTGTTTCATTTAATTGAAGTTCCCAGTATATTAGTTTTAAATAAAGATTAACCCAATCTTGATAAGTGCTTGCAAAAGATAAATCATTTGAAATTTTCCTAAATTCTTGTTGGTAGTTTATTAAGGTTCTTTCAGAAACTAATTTAGAAAGTGATAAAGCTTTTTTTAAACTTAATAATATTTGGTTAGGGTTAACTGGTTTAATCAAATAATCAGAAATTTTATTTCCTATTGCATCTTCCATTAAGTTTTCTTCCTCACTTTTAGTAATCATTATAATAGGGACATTATAATCAAGTTCATTAATAATGTTTAAAACCTCTAATCCACTTAATCCAATCATATTTTCATCCAATAATAATGCTGAATATTTGTTTTTTTTAAACATTTCTATACCTTCAACTCCGTTATTAGATACGTCTAATTGGTAACCTTTATTTTCAAGAAAAATTATTAAAGGCTTTAACAAATCTATTTCATCATCAATCCAAAGAACTCTCATTATTAATTAATTATAATTATTATTTATATAAAAAGTATAAATTTAAGCAATTATTATAATCATACATTATCAATTAACGTATGTTTTATCTTATTTTTCATATTTTTACATCGTATGATTTATAGTGCTTTAAAATTAGCAGAATATTTAGACGGTAATCTCGAGGGTGACCCTAATATTCAGGTCACTAACATTGCGAAAATACAAGAGGCAAATAATGACTCTGTTACTTTTCTTTCAAACAAAAAATACACTCAATATGTTTACAGCACTAAAGCTTCAATATTAGTTGTTGATAGTGATTTTTGTACTGATAATGATATTAATCCAGTAATAATTAGAGTAGAGAATGCGTATATTGGATTTGTAAAGATGTTACATTTATTTAACAAAACTAAAGAAATCCAAACTGGCATTTGTGAATTATCAAATATTTCAGAAACATCAAATATTTCAAAAGGTGTCTATGTTGGTTCTTTTTCTACAATTTCTGCAAATACAACACTTCGTGAGAATGTAAAAATCCATGAAAATGTTTTTATTGGAGAAAATGTAACAATTGGAAATAATACTGTTATTTTTTCCGGTGTAAAAATCTTAAATGATTGTGTTATTGGAAACAATTGCATAATTAATTCAAACTCAATCATTGGATCTGATGGTTTTGGTTTTGCTCCTGATAAAACTGGTACCTACATAAAAATACCTCAAATTGGAAATGTAATTATTAAAGATAATGTAAGCGTAGGTGCATTAACAACAATAGATAGAGCCACCTTAGGTTCTACAATTATTCATGAGGGCGTTAAATTAGATAATCAAGTTCAAATTGCTCACAATGTTATCGTTGGAAGAAATACTGTAATTGCAGCTCAATCTGGAATAGCTGGTTCTTCTACCATTGGAAAAAACTGCCAACTGGGTGGTCAGTCCGGAGTTAGTGGGCATCTAAATATTGGAGACAATGTTAAAATTATGGGTAAATCTGCAGTGACCAACAATATTAAAAGTAATACTACTGTAAAAGGTTCTCCTGCATTTAATTCTACTGATTTCAATAGATCTTATGTGCATTTTAAAAATTTAAACAAATAATAATGATTACTACCGAGATTAAACAAACAACAATATCTAAACCTACATCATTAAGTGGAGTTGGTTTGCATACTGGACAAGAAGTTAAATTAACGTTTATGCCTGCTAAATCTGATAATGGATATACTTTTACAAGAGTTGATTTAGATGGTAATCCAATCATAGAGGCTAATATTAATTTTGTGACTACTACTCAAAGAGGTACAGTTCTTGAAAAAAATGGTGTGACAATACAGACTTGTGAACATGTTTTAGCAGCATTGGTTGGTTTAGAGATAGATAATGTCAACATAGAATTAAATGCCTCTGAACCTCCAATTATGGATGGTTCTTCAAAGTTCTTTGTTGAAGCATTAGAATCTGCTGGTAAAGTAGATTTAGAGCAATTTAGAAAGGAATATGTTGTAAAGAATGTTATTTCATATAAAGATGTAAAGTCTGGAAGTGAAATTACTATTATTCCTAGTGATCATTACGAAGTTACTACAATGGTAGATTTTGGAACTAAAATATTAGGTACTCAAAATGCAACATTAAATAAAATTGAGGATTTTAAAAATGAAATTTCAAATTCTAGAACTTTTAGTTTTCTTCATGAAATTGAAATGTTATTAAATGAAGGGCTAATTAAAGGAGGTGATTTAAATAATGCAATTGTTTATGTAGATAAAGAATTGTCTAAACCTACAATGGAAAAATTAAAAATCGCTTTCAATAAAAATGATATTAAAGTTAAATCAAATGGTATATTAGACAATTTAACTTTACATCACCCAAACGAGGCTGCAAGACATAAATTACTAGATGTTATTGGAGATTTAGCTTTAGCTGGAGTTAGATTAAGAGGTAAGGTTATAGCTAACAAACCTGGACATTACGTAAATACAAAATTTGCTAAAAAATTAAGTGATATAATTAAGATTGAAAAGAAAAACAATGTACCTAATGTTGATTTAAATAGTGATCCAATAATGGATACAAACAGAATCATGGAAGTCTTACCTCATAGACCACCATTTTTATTTGTAGATAAAATTTATGAGCTAACAAGTTCTAATGTTGTTGGAGTGAAAAATGTAACTATTAATGAAACTTTTTTTCAGGGTCATTTTCCAGGTTTTCCTGTGATGCCTGGTGTGTTAATTGTTGAAGCAATGGCACAAATAGGGGGTATTTTAGTTTTAAATACATTTGAAAATCCAGAAGATTATTTAACTTTCTTTGCAAAAATTGATAAAGTTAAATTTAAAAATAAGGTCTTTCCAGGTGATACAATAATTTTTAAATGTACATTGATATCACCTATTAGAAGAGGTATATGTCATATGCAAGGATATGCATATGCAAACGGAAAATTATGTGCTGAAGCTGAATTGATTGCGCAAATAACTAAAGTTAAATAAATGAAACAACCATTATCTTATATACACCCAAGTGCAAAAATTGCCAAAAATGTGGTTATTGAACCGTTTACTACAATTGATGGAAATGTAACTATTGGCGAGGGAACTTGGATAGGACCAAACGTAACTATCATGGATGGAGCTAGAATAGGTAAAAACTGTAGTGTTTTTCCTGGTTCAGTTATTTCAGCAACACCTCAAGACTTAAAATATAATAACGAAGAGACAACTGTTGTAATTGGAGACAACGTTACCATTAGAGAGTGTGTAACTATAAATAAAGGTACATCAGATAGAATGAAGACAGTGATTGGCAATAATTGCCTTATTATGGCTTATTGTCATATTGCTCATGATTGCATAGTTGGAGATAATTGTATATTTTCCAACAACTCAACACTTGCAGGTCATGTGACTGTAGGAGACTATGTTATAATTTCGGGCATGGCTGCTGTACATCAATTTTGTTCAATAGGTGATCATGCTTTTGTAACTGGTGGATCTTTAGTCAGAAAGGATGTTCCCCCTTATGTTAAAGCAGCTAGAGAGCCTTTATCATATGTTGGAATTAATTCTGTAGGTTTAAGAAGAAGAGGCTTTGATTCTAAAAAAATATCTGAAATTCAGAACATATATAGATATTTATATCAAAAGAATTACAATAACTCTCAAGCATGTCAAATTATAGAAGCAGAGATGGAAGCATCAACAGAAAGAGATAAAATTCTATTGTTTATAAAAAATTCACATAGAGGTATAATGAAAGGATACTTCAAATCAAATTAATATGGCAAATACTAGTGATATAAGAAATGGATTATGTATAAGATATAATCATGATATTTTTAAAATAATAGAGTTCTTGCATGTAAAGCCTGGAAAAGGACCTGCATTTGTTAGAACAAAACTTAAAAGTGTTACTAACGGCAAAGTAATTGATAACACCTTTTCAGCAGGGCATAAAATTGATGAGGTTAGGGTTGAGACTCATAAGTTTCAGTATCTATATAATGATGGAGATGATTTTCATTTTATGAATACTCAGGACTATAATCAAATTTCATTGAATAAAGACTTAATTGATAGTTCTAACTTATTAAAAGAGGGAGTTTTAGTAACTGTAATTATTAATTCTGAAGATGGACTGCCACTTTCGGTTGAAATGCCTGCTAGTGTAGTTTTAGAAGTTATTTCAGCTGAGCCTGGAGTTAAAGGTAATACAGCTACAAATGCAACAAAACCTGCAACTGTTGAAACTGGAGCCATAATTAATGTGCCTCTTTTTATTAATGAGGGTGATAAAATAAAAATTGAAACTGAAAAAGGAACATATAAAGAAAGATTTAAAGAATAAAATATGAGTGTATTAGTTGACAAAAATTCAAGAATTATAGTTCAAGGTTTTACAGGTGGCGAGGGAACTTTCCACTCTACTCAAATGATAGAGTATGGAACTAATTTAGTTGGAGGAGTAACTCCAGGAAAAGGAGGTACAATACATTTAGGTAAGCCTGTTTATAACACTGTACAAGAAGCAGTTCAAAATTTAAACGCAGACACGTCAATTATTTTCGTCCCACCTGCATTTGCAGCTGACGCAATAATGGAGGCAGCTGATGCAAAAATTAAAACTATAATTACAATTACGGAAGGGATACCAACTTCAGATATGATTAAGGTTAAAAATTACCTAAACAATAAAGATTGTGTTTTAGTTGGACCTAATTGTCCTGGAGTTATAACTCCTGATGAAGCTAAAGTGGGTATTATGCCAGGATTTGTCTTCAAAAAAGGTAATGTAGGTATTGTATCTAAATCAGGTACTTTAACTTATGAAGCTGCTGATCAGGTAGTAAAACAGGGATATGGAATTAGCACTGCCATTGGAATTGGAGGAGATCCAATAATTGGTACAACAACTAAGGATGCTTTAGAGATGCTAATAAAAGATGATGAAACAAACTGTGTAGTGATGATTGGTGAAATTGGTGGACAGCTTGAGGCAGATGCTGCTAACTGGTATAAATCAAGTGGAAGTAATAAACCTGTAGTTGGATTTATTGCAGGTGAAACAGCACCAGCTGGAAGAACAATGGGGCATGCAGGAGCAATAGTGGGTGGTAGTGACGATACAGCTCAGGCTAAAAAAGAAATATTAACCAAGTGTGGAATTAATGTTGTTAATTCTCCTGCAGATATTGGAAAAGAAGTTAAACTTATTCTTAATTAAAGACATATGTTATTAAAAGATAAAAACGTAATTATAACTGGTGCTACAAGAGGTATAGGAAAAGGTATTGCTATAGAATTTGCAAAACAAGGTGCAAATATTGCATTTACCTATAGTAGATCTGTAGATGAGGCTATGGCTTTAGAAAAAGAATTATCTAAATTTGGCGTAAAAGCAAAGTCATTTCAAAGTGATGCTTCTAACTATGATGATTCACACGAATTAATTGAAAGTATTCTTTTAGATTTTGATACAATTGATGTGTTAGTTAATAATGCAGGTATTACAAAAGACAACTTATTAATGAGAATGCAAGAGTCTGATTTTGATATAGTTATAAATGTTAATCTAAAGTCAGTGTTTAACATGACTAAAGCTGTTCAAAAAACAATGCTCAAGCAAAGATATGGATCCATTATAAACATGAGCTCTGTAGTTGGAGTGAAAGGAAATGCAGGACAAACTAATTATGCAGCATCAAAAGCTGGGATTATTGGATTTTCTAAATCTGTTGCTTTGGAGCTTGGATCAAGAAATATTAGATGTAATGTAGTTGCTCCTGGATTTATTGAAACTGAAATGACAGCAAAACTTAATGAAGATACAGTTAATGAATGGAGAAAAGGTATTCCACTTAAAAGAGGAGGAACTCCGCAAGACATTGCAAATACATGTACATGGCTAGCTAGTGACTTATCTTCTTATGTCACTGGTCAAGTTATTAACGTTGATGGAGGAATGCTTACATAAATAATAATTATTTTAATAAATTTAATACAAACAAAAAAAACAATAAAAAATGGAAAAATTACCAAAAATTGGATTACCCTTAGTTATATTATTCTCTCTTTTCTTACTAGTAGCGGGAAGATTATTTTATAATATTAATGCCGGAGAAGCTGGAGTTGTATTTAAGACTTTTGACGGAGGTGTTGAAACAGATAAACCACCATTAGGAGAAGGATTTCAATTCGTTTGGCCTTGGAATAGTGTAGTCATTTACGAAGTTAGACAACAAGAAGTCTTTGAAAAAATGAACGTTCTTTCTTCAAATGGTCTAGAAATTAAACTTGAAGCTTCCGCATGGTTTCAGCCAAATCAGGACGAATTAGGTAAATTACATCAAGAAAAAGGTGTTAATTATAAAAACAGGATTTTATTACCAGCTATAAGATCTGCAGCAAGAAGTGTTGTGGGTAGATACACTCCTGAGCAACTTTATTCAAGTAAAAGAGATGCTATTCAGACTGAAATTTATGACGAAACAAAAAAAATTGTTGAAGATCAATACATTCAATTGAACGAAATTTTAGTAAGAGATGTAACTCTTCCACCAACAATTAAAGAAGCAATTGAGAGAAAACTTAAACAAGAACAAGAATCTTTAGAGTACGAATTTAGATTAGAGAGTGCTAGAAAAGAAGCTGATAAGGTTAGAATTGATGCCCAAGGTAAAGCTGATGCGAATAGAATATTAAGTTCATCATTAACAACTAATATTCTAAAAGATAAAGGAATAGAAGCAACTATTAAACTTTCTGAATCAAATAACAGTAAAGTTATTGTAATTGGATCCGGTGAGTCGGGGCTTCCTATTATATTAGGAGGAAACAACTAGAATATAATTTTTATTAAAAAAAACCTCATAATTAAATTTATGGGGTTTTTTTAATTTAAAACATAATATTAATGAATTTAAAAAATTACTACTTAATTGAAATTCAATTTTTAGGATACAGATTTCATGGTTGGCAAAAACAACCAAAGCTTAAAACTGTACACTTAATGATTGACCGCACTATTAACTATGTTCTTGAAAATAATAAATTTAAAACATTAGGAGCAGGAAGAACAGATGCAATGGTGTCCGCAAATCAAACAGCTTTTGAACTATTTACTGAATTTCCAATATTAAATCCAGAAGAGTTTTTTAAATTACTTAACACTAATTTGCCTCAAGATATCAGAGCATTAAATATTAAACCAGTTACAAAGGAGTTTAATGTTATTAATCATTCCAAAATAAAAGAATATAAATATTTATTTTCAGAAGGAAGTAAAAACCATCCTTACTGCTCTCCTTTTATTACAACTTTTTTAGATAATTTAAATATAAATCTCATGAAAGAAGGAGCAGAACTATTTGAAGGAGAGCACAATTTTAAGTCCTATTGCTATAAACCCAATGAAAATGGAATATTTGATAGAGAGATTAGGTACTGTAAAATTTCAAATAATACGACTTTAAAAGCTAATTTCTTTCCTAAAAAAAGCTACGAATTAACTGTAAGAGGGAAAGGATTTATGAGAAATCAAATTAGACTTATGATGGGGGTTTTAGTTGAATTGGGTAGAGGGGAGGTAAGCTTAGATTATATAAAGGAATCTCTCAATACATATAATCCGCAAATTAATTATATAGCTCCCGCGTCAGGACTTATGTTGAATAAAGTTGATTTTATTGATTAATTAAATACATCTATATTTTTATTTTTTATATTTTTGAAAAAATATATTATGGAAACGATCGAATTTTTAAACATTGAATTTTTTGAAAACACATTAAAAGATTATCTTATTTTTCTTTTGTTTATTGTTTTTGGTTATATAACAATCATCCCTGTAAAATCGATGATTATTAAAATATTATTTAAATTTTTCGGTAAGGATCATAATGATTTTGACACCTTAGAATTTAAAAACTTATTAAATAAACCATTACAATATTTTCTGATATTAATTTTATTCTTTTTTTCACTAAAATTTATAAATATTCCCACTTTTTTAACTTCTTCAGAGGAAGGAATTGATATTAGCGTAATTGCCCTTAAGGGATTTAATTTTTTATTATTGACTACAGTTTTTTGGGTAATTTTAAGATCCATTGATTTTGTTGGATTTAAATTAAAAAATAAAGCTCTTGAAACTGAGAGTAAAGTAGACGATCAATTAATTCCTTTTGCAATAGACTTAGCCAAAGTCATTTCTATTGTTTTGGGTGCTGTTATGATTTTGGGAGATGTTTTTGATGTCAATATTACAGCGTTGGTTACTGGTCTTGGGATAGGTGGAGTTGCATTTGCACTAGCATCTAAAGAAAGTTTGGAAAACTTATTAGGTTCCTTTACTATATTCTTCGACAAACCTTTTACTGTAGGGGATACTGTCACTTTAGGAGGTGTCACTGGAACTGTTGAAAAAGTTGGTTTTAGAAGTACTAGAATTAGAACCTTTGATAAAAGTATTGTAACAGTGCCAAATAAAAATATTATAAGTACGGAATTAGATAATCTAGGTGCCAGACCAGTTAGAAGAGTTAAATTCAATATTGGTCTAACTTATGATACTTCAGTAGAAAATATAAAAAATATTGTAAACGATATCCAATCACTTGTTGATGATCATTCTATGACTAATCAAGATGGTAGAGTGAGGTTTTTAAATTTTGGAGCAAGTTCTTTAGACATTATGGTGTTATACTATGTAAATAGTCCAGATTGGGAAAGCCTTATTGATACACAACAAAATATTAATTACGATATAATAGATATTGTAAATAAATATGGTTGTGAATTTGCTTTTCCATCTACATCAGTTTATATAGAAAAAAACTAACTTAACAAATAACCTTGATTTAAAAATCTTATTAATCAAAATCCTATTTTACATAATATAAATTATAGGACAATTATCTTAATCTTATTTAATATCATTGGATGGTATATCCATTTCTCTATTGTATTTACAACACATTGGTAATTTATCATAATCTTCATCAAGAGCTGTACTAAGTTCAGTATCATAACCAGATTTTGCTATAGCATTGTGTATATCGTTAATAAATTGGTCGTTGATTTCTGTCGATACATTAATAGAAATCATTTTCGATTCCGTACTCCATGAAGCTGTATCTACTCCTTCAACAGACATGGTTGCAGATTCAATTGTAGATTTACACATCCCACAATTACCTCTAACACCAAAGGTAACATCACTTTTAATGATTTCGGCAGTTTTTGTAACTGGCACTTCAATAACTTTAACTTCCGGCTGTTTGTTATTCATGCAAGAAACGACGGTTAAAACACTAAATAATAGATATATATACTTCATAATTTGATAATTTATTTATTTTTTCTGTTAGCAATAAAACTTTTTACAAAATAGACCATAGAAAATATAGATGTCAGTATCATAATAACAACACGTATTAATCCAACTCCGCCAGAGTCTAATGATTTAGGCAACCTCATAATAATCAAAGCTATTAGTATGATTAAAGTTAGTAATACAGCAATGTGAGCTATTAGTTTATTCTGTTTTTTTAATCCATTAGTACATAGTAATAAAATCACACCAAATATTACTGGAATAAGTGCTGTTGGAGAAACTACTTCAAAATAACCCCATAAACCTATAAACATTAAGGATAAAGAGTTAATTACATTTGCCTTGAATGAGTTCATATTTAAATTTTTTTTTAATAAGTTAAATATAATTAATTAATAGTAATGGTGTCTTTAATTTTATCAAAATTTTCTCTAAGATAAGATCTTAACCTTTTTTTGTAATCATCTGTTAACCAACTTAAAAAGTTGTGAGTACTTTTGCTGATACATTTAGAATATCTGTTAATTCTAAAATCTATATCGTCATTTAGTTTTTTAGATAAAATTAATGCATCAAATACATCTTCACTATTTTCAATACAAATTTTTGCGTGTTGACTAATAGATCTTTCTAAAACAACTTTAGAGGACTCCCCTTTTCTAATTGATTCTACATAGGTTTTGTTAACATCAAAATAAACCTCTATTGAATTCTTGAATTCTTCTCTTAATTCGTCAGGCATTTCGTACCTAAAGTTACTTTCAATTTCTTCATCAGTTATGATACTATCTAAGTAATAATTTGGTGACTTAAATATTCTTTGCCAATCTAAATCAATTCCCCATTCACCAAACCTATGAAAGTTATTCCCCAAATCGATAACATTAAAATGAGATTTATTTTTTAGTATTCTTGAACCTCTACCTATCATTTGGTAGTATAGTGTTAAGGACTTTGTAGCTCTATTAAGTATAATTGATTCTACAGTAGGCTCATCAAATCCAGTGGTTAATATACTTACAGAAGTTAGAATTGCCCCAGGTGTAACTTTAAACCAATTTAATATTCTAGCTCTTTCTTTTTTTGAAGCAGTATTATCTAAATGAGCTATGTCATATCCAGCTGTCTTAAACATGTCATAAACGATCAAAGAGGTATTTATACCGTTATTGAATATTAATGTTTTTAATCCTTTACATGTTTCTTCATATGAAACCAGCAATTTAGATAACATATCATTGTTAGTATATAAATCCTCAGAAGATTTTACAGTATAGTCTCCATTAGCACCAATAACTAATGATGTTAAACCAACATTAAATGAGTACATATTAGCGCTAGCTAGAAATTTATTCTTAATTAAATCTTGAATGGACTCCCCTACTATCAATTCATCATAATTATCAGTCATTGGAAGTTCAATATTAGAACTCAGTGGTGTAGCAGTAACTCCTAAAATAAAAGAATTACTAAAAAATTTAAATAATTTTGTAAACGAGTTATAATGAGCCTCATCAATAATCACTAATCCAATACCGGAAATATCTAATTTGTCATCGTTTAACCTATTGTTAAGAGTTTCAACCATTGCTACAAAGCAAGTATACTTAGATTGATCATCTAAATTAGCTTTACTGTCAATCACTTTATTTTCAACTCCAAATTCAGATAATACTTTTGATGTTTGTTTACACAACTCAATTCTATGGGTCATTACTAATACCTTTTTGTTATGATTTGAAAGGTATTGTCTAACAATTTCTGAAAAAATAACAGTCTTACCACCACCTGTTGGTAGTTGATATAACAAATGATAGTCTTCTCTTGAGTTTTCAAAACTATCAAAAATTTTACTAATTGCTCCTTTTTGATAGCTGTAAAGACTTTTATCCGCTTTTCTTTCTTCTTTCTCGTTAAGTGTGATTATCATTTAAAAAATGTTGGTGGGCAAAAATACCAACTTTAGTTAGTTTTTCAACTATTAAACATTAATTATTTAATATTTTTATAATAAATCAATTACTTATGAACTTATATGTCAAAGCAACTATTTTAATTATTACTATTATATCTATCTATCTATTAAAAATGAAAAATGATAATAACAATCTTTTAGAGAAAGCAAAAATTATACATAAAAATATTATAACTCTGGACACACACTGTGATATAGATGTTAAAAATTTTACAGAGTCTATTAATTATTCCTATAATATAGATACTCAATGTAATATACCTAAGATGGAAATTGGGGGTCTAGATGTTGCTTGGTTCATAGTATATACTCGTCAAGGGGAATTAAATCCTAGAGGATATAAAAAAGCTTATGATAATGCAATATCAAAATTTGATGCTATTCATAATTTAGTCAACACCTACTCTAGTGATAAAATTGGATTAGCGCTTAACTCCAATGATGTTAGAAAAATTCATAGTAGTGGAAAAAAAGTTGCAATGATTGGAATTGAAAATGGATACCCAATTGGACTCGATATCACAAATGTTGAGAAGTTCTTTAATAGAGGTGCTCGTTACATGTCACTTTCTCATAACGGACATAGTCAATTATGTGATAGCAACACCGGTGAACAAGATGGAGTTTATTTACACAATGGACTTAGTGATTTTGGGGTTGAAGTAATTAAGGAAATGAATAGAATAGGAATGATAATAGACATATCACATCCATCTAAAGAAGCAATTAGACAAATGATCGAAATAAGTAAAGCTCCAGTTATTGCATCTCATTCTTCGGCCAGAAAATTATGCAATCACAGTAGAAATTTAGATAATGAGCAATTAGGATGGATAAAAGAAAATGGTGGTGTTGTGCAAACTGTTGCATTTAAATCTTATTTAAATTCTGAAAAATCTAAACCAAATAGTAAAAACAAAGTAGATGTGTCTGATTTTGTTGATCATATTGATTACTTAGTTAGTTTAATAGGAATAAATCATGTTGGAATTAGTAGTGATTTTGATGGTGGTGGTGGTGTTGATGGATGGGAAGACGCTTCAGAAACTTTTAATGTAACATTAGAGCTAGTCAAAAGAGGTTATAGTGAAGTAGAAATAGAAAAGATATGGTCAGGTAATTTGTTAAGAGTTTTAGATGAGGTTTCTCTAATTTCAAAAAAAATATAAATAGTTCTAGTACCTTTTTTTTATTTCTCTAACTATATCTTCAAGACCGTTTAATTGAAGTTCGAAAACAAGTTCAAGTTGTTTACCTAGCTTTCCAGATGGAAATCCTTTGTTTTTATACCACACTATATAATGTTCAGGTAAATCAATTAAATATCTACCCTTATATTTTCCAAAGGGCATTTTCATTTTAGATAAATCTATTAGAATCTGTTTATATTGAAACATAAAATTTATTAGTAATTAAGTAGTTTATCTAACTCTACCTCAAACCTGTCATATGGTAAGTATTGGTCTTCTAAACTTTTTTCAAATGGAATAGGTGTATCTAAACTGGCTACTCTAATAACTGGCGCATCTAAATACTCAAAACAATTCTCCATTATAATTGATGATATCTCTGAAGCTAAACCTCCAAACATAGAGTCTTCTTGTAGTATTATGGCCTTTCCAGTCTTTTTAACTGAACTAATGATTGAATCTTTATCTAATGGACATAATGACCTTAAATCAATTAAATCAAAAGTATAAGCATCTCTGTTTTTAATTATTTCAAGTGCTTTATGTACTGGTGCTCCATAAGTAATTATGGTCAAATCATTTCCTTGAGTCAGAGAACAAGCTTTTCCTAGTGGTAGATTGTAATAACCTTCAGGAACGTCTTGACGTACACTTCTGTACAAAGCTTTATGCTCAAAAAACAAAACTGGATTTGGATCTTCAATTGATGAGATTAACAAACCTTTTGCATCAGCAGGAAATGCAGGATATACAACTTTAAGACCAGGTGTTTTAGTAAACCAAGCTTCATTTGTTTGTGAATGAAAGGGTCCTGCCCCTACTCCAGCTCCACAAGGCATTCGCAAAACAATATCTGCATTTTGACCCCATCTATAATAAGATTTAGCCAAATAATTAACTACTGGATTAAAACCAGAACTTATGAAATCTCCAAATTGTAATTCCACAATAGATTTTGTATCACAAATAGATAATCCCATAGCAATTTCAATTATAGAAGATTCACATATAGGAGTATTTCTAACCCTATCTTTTCCATATTTTTCAACAAAACCCTCCGTAATTTTAAAAACACCTCCATATTCGGCAATATCCTGCCCCATTATAACTAGCGAGTCATTCTTTTTCATTGCTTCATCTAATCCTTCAGAGATAGCGTCAACTAATCTTATGTGTTTGGTTTTAGAAGAAGCTGGGCAATCAATAAAATCAAACTTTTTAAAAACATCGGAAAGTTGTAATTCTATATCGATTTCAGGGTAAGGTTCTTTATAAGCTAATTCTAAATTTTCATTAATTTCAAAATTTAAAGAATCTATTATTTTTTTGATATCATCAACATTAATTATATCATTATCGGTTAAATATTTTTCAAAATTTGAGATAGGATCTTTTTTAGCCCATGTATCTATAAGTTCTTTTGGTACATATTTAACACCACTTGCTTCTTCATGACCTCTAATTCTGAACGTTTTAAACTCGATAAGAACAGGCCTAGGATTTTTTCTTATATCTTTTGCTATCTTCTCTATTTTACTATAAACTTCAATAATATTATTTCCGTCAATAATATGAGATTCCATTCCATATCCTACTCCTTTATCTGCTAGATTTTTACAATTGTATTGCTCTTTAGTTGTAGTAGATAAACCGTATCCATTGTTTTCAATACAAAAAAGCACTGGTAAACTCCACACTGAAGCCACATTTAAAGCTTCGTGAAAGTCACCTTCGCTAGTTCCACCATCGCCAGTAAAAACAGCTGTAACTTTTTTAGTGTTATTAATTAGTTGATGTAATGCAATTCCATCTGCAACCCCCATTTGAGGTCCTAGGTGAGAAATCATGCCAACGATATGAAAATCTTTTGTACCAAAATGAAAAGAACGATCTCTTCCTTTTGTAAAACCTGAAACTTTTCCTTGCCATTGGCTAAATAATTTAGACAAAGGAATATTACGAGAAGTAAAAACACCTAAATTTCTATGCATGGGTAAAATATACTCATCTTCATTAAGTGCATTTGTAAGTCCTGTAGAAATAGCTTCTTGACCAATCCCAGAAAACCATTTAGATATTTTCCCTTGCCTTAGAAGAATTAACATTTTCTCTTCGATAAGTCTAGACTTCATCATACCAGTGTATAATTCAACTAGTTTTAAAGTTTTAATGTTTCCTATTTCGTACAACATGAAAATAAATATTTTTTTTTAAAAATATAAAATATTAAATTCTAATAAGCCCAAATACTAATTAAGTTTATTAACTTTATTAACTATTAAAAAAATAATTATAATTTTAATTAACTCATATGGAAACAAATAAAATTCCTAGTGTAAATCTCGCTGACTTTTTGTCATCAGATATTAATAAAAAAAATAATTTTGTTGAATCAATTGGAAAAGCATTTGAAGAGATTGGTTTTGTGGCTCTTGATGGTCATTTTTTAGATTCAAATTTTAACAAAAAACTTTATAAAGAAATACGATCTTTCTTTGATTTACCACAAGAAATTAAAAATAAATATGAGATTCCTGGTATCTCTGGTCAAAGAGGTTATGTGTCGTTTGGAAAAGAATCTGCTAAAGGTAGTAAACATGGAGATTTAAAAGAATTTTGGCACTTTGGTCAGTATGTAGAAAATGATGATAAACTCTTAAATGAGTATCCTTCAAACGTTGAAGTCACCGAAAATGAACAATTTAATATTGTTGGCAAACAAACTTATAGGTTACTAGAAAAAACTTCAAAATATGTTTTAAGGGCATTAGCACTATACTTAAAATTAGATGAATTTTACTTTGACAAATACATAGTTAACGGAAACTCTATATTAAGACCTATTCACTATCCTCCTATTTTAGAGAAACCAAAAGATGCAGTTCGAGCAGCAGCACACGGAGATATTAATTTAATCACACTGTTAATGGGTGCTCAGGGAAAGGGATTACAAGTAAAAAACAATGATGGTGAATGGATTGATGCTATAGCTTCAAAAGATCAATTAATGATAAATGTTGGTGATATGTTATCTAGACATACTAACAACAAACTGAAATCTACAGTACATAGAGTAATTAATCCTTCAAAGGAGTTGATGAAAAAATCAAGATATTCTATCCCATTTTTTATGCATCCAATAAGTAATATGAAATTAGACGTACTTGAATCTTGTATTGACGAAAACAATCCGAAGTCTTTTGACGATATTACAGCTGGAGAATTTTTAAATCAAAGATTAGTAGAATTAGGCTTATTAAAAAAGTAATGGATTTTAAAGATCAACTAAAAAAGCATTTTCCTAATCACAAGTTAACTGATAAAACTTATGAGGAGAACGAAGTTAGTTCATTGCAAACTGACCCTATAATATGTAAATATGAAAAAAGAAAAGGAAAAGCATTGACTATATTAGAGGGATTTACAATCAATGATAATGAGGTTAAAAATATTGCAAAAGAACTTAAAAAGAAACTGAGTGTTGGTGGTAGTTTAAAAGACAATTATATTATAATTCAAGGAGATTATAGAGACAAGATAATGGAAATATTACATTCAAAAGGTTTTAAAACTAAAAGAGTTGGAGGTTAAGATAGTCTATGTTAAATCAAAATGAATCTGAATTAATATTTAATGATGATGGTAGTGTTTACCATTTAAAATTAAAACCCAGCAATATTGCTGGTTCTATTATATTGGTTGGTGACCCGCAAAGGGTTGAATTAATTTCAAAACATTTTCAATCTATTGAGTTTTCAGTTACTAATCGTGAATTTAAAACAATAACGGGAATTTATAAAAACAAAAGAATTTCTGTTATATCTTCAGGAATTGGTTCCGGGAATATTGATATTGTGCTTAATGAGTTAGATAGTTTGGTTAATATCGATTTTAAAACAAGAAAACTTAAACCCAAACTAACTAAACTTAATTTAATCAGAATTGGCACATCAGGTGCAATTCAAAAAGACATACCAATTGATTCTTTACTGATTAGTTCCAAAGGAATTGATATTGATGGTTTCTTAAATAATTATAAGATAAGTAATAATCATACCTACAATGAAGTCAATAATTATCTAAATGACTATAAATTTAATAATCGTAAACTTTTTCCACTATGTTTTAATTGTTCAGACAGCCTATTTGAGCATTTTAAGAGTGTTTCTGATTTTACTGGTGTTACTGTGACTTGTAATGGATTTTACGGAAGTCAAGGAAGGTCTTTAAGAATAGAGACTTCCAACCAAGATTTTATTAGTGAAATAAAGAAGATATCTTTTACTAATGATAGAATTACAAATCTTGAAATGGAAACTGCTATTATTTATGGAATGTCAAAAATATTGGGTCATAATGCTATTTCTTTAAATGCAATATTAGCCAATAGAGAAAATGGCACATATAGTGAAGAGCCAAATAAAACAATTAATAGATTAATCCTTCAAACATTAGATAAATTATCGAACTTATAACCTCTACTATATTTATTTTTATACTACGCCTTGCTGATCAAAGTTTAGGTACTTTAAGAGCTTTACTGGTTTCAAGGAGTAAACCATATCACGCAGCTTTTATTGGCTTAGTAGAATCCGCTATTTGGATTATAGCTGTGTCGAAAGTTATTCAAAATGTAGCTGATCCAATTCTAATCGCAGGCTATGCTGCTGGTTTTGCTGCAGGTACTATACTTGGATCTTATTTAGAAAACATAATTGGAGTTGGAAGTATGGTTGTTAAAGTTTTTGTCCCAAATGAATCTAATAATTTGGCAAATATGTTAAGAGATAATGGTTACGCTGTAACAGTAATTAGTGGTGAAGGAAGGGACGGTGCTGTAAAAATATATTGGTGTATTGTTACAAGAAAAAAACTAAATAATATTTTAATGATTATAAACAAAAATAATCCTCAAGCCTATATAACAACAGAGGCAGTTAATCCTATTTCACATAATAAATAATATCACCAAGATATTTTTTTCAATCCTTTTCTCTTTAAATATTCATTCGTTTTACTAAAATGCCTATTTCCAAACCAATAGCCTCTATTAGCACTAAGAGGTGATGGATGACCAGAAGTAAGTATTAAATGTTTATTTATATCTATTAATTTAGACTTTGAAATAGATTTATTTCCCCAAAGTAAGAAAACAACATTACTTTTTTTCTTAGAAATAATTGAGATTATTTTATCGGTAAATGTCTCCCAACCAAAGTTGTAATGACTCCCCGGCGAACTCATTCTTACCGAAAGACAACTATTTAATAGCAAAACTCCTTGATTAGATAAATAAGTAAGATCTCCATTACTTGGCAAAGGTTTGTTAACATCATTATTTAGTTCTTTAAAAATATTATTTAAAGATGGTGGAATTTTAACATCCTTAGTTACAGAAAAAGATAATCCATTAGCTTGTCTTTGTTGATGATAAGGGTCCTGACCTATAATAACAACCTTTAATTTAGAAAGTACACAAAAATTTAGGGAATCAAAAATATTGTCAATTGGTGGGAAACATGTGTAATTTGAATATTCTTGTTTGACCCTATTAATTAAATTATTGAAGTAATCTTTATTAAACTCGTCATTTAATTGAATTTTCCAATCTTTATTTAAATTATTAAGCAATAGTATTATTATTTAATGCCTTTAAACTTACCAACAGATCTACCAACTATCATGGATACGGCAGCATCACCTGTAACATTTACAACTGTTCTACACATATCTAAAGGTCTGTCAACCGCAAATATTAAAGCTAAACCAATTGCTAATTTATCTGATGGGAAACCAATTGATTCTAATACAATAACCAGCATAACCATTCCTGCTCCAGGGACAGCAGCACTACCAATAGATGCTAATAAAGCTGTAAGTACAATAGTTAATTGATCTGCTAATGTTAAATCAAATTCTAATGCTTGGGCAATAAATACAGCTGCTACTGCTTGGTACAAACTTGTTCCATCCATATTAATAGTCGCTCCTACTGGTAAAACAAAACTAGACACTTCTCTATCAACACCAATGTGATTTTCAACTCTATCCATCGTTAAAGGTAATGTAGCAGCACTACTACTTGTGGAAAATGCTAAAAGCTGAGCAGGACTTATTTTTTTTAAAAAAACTAAAGGATTAGAATTCGTTATAAAATAAACAGCGACAGAATAAACTATTATCATAAAAAATAATCCTAAACATACAACTCCACTATATTTTAAAAGAGCAAGTAAAAGATCAGGGTCATTTGAAGATGTAATCACACTAGCTAGTAGTGCAAATACAGCATAAGGAGCTGTCTTCATTATTAAATCAACCATCTTTAAAACAACAAAATTTAGTGAATCAAAAAATGATTTTAGAGGTTTTGACTTTTCTTCTCCAATTAGAAGCATACTAATACCTAAAAATATTGTAAAAAATATTACTTGTAGCATTAATGAATTATTTGACATTGCTTTAAATGCATTATCAGGGACTGTATCAACGAGAAACTGTAACGGGCTATTTTGTATTTGATTATTTGCTTCAACTAATTTAGACTGAACACCAGAGCTTTCTGAATAAGTAGATGTTAATCTTTCAACAGTTTCACTAGAAATACCCGAACCTGGATTAATCAAATTAACTAAAATTAAGCCAATAGAAATAGCAACAACTGTAGTTAAAATGTATGTAATAATAGTTTTGGAGCCAATGGTCTTAAATTTTGAAATATCTTTTAGATCTGAAATACCCTTAATAAGTGACGCTAAAATTAAAGGAATAGCAATTAATTTTAAAAGTTTAACAAAAATAGTTCCGAGTGGTTTGATCCAATTATTAACAAACAAATCTCCACCGTCAATATTGAGCATTAAAATACCAAACAAAACCCCAGACAACATTCCAATTAAAATCTTCCAATGTAAAGCCATTATTTTTTTTATTTATAATTTATTTAATCTAGAAAAAAGTACAAAGTCTGCAATTACTAGAGCAGCCATAGATTCTACTATGGGAATTGCTCTAGGTAAAACACATGGGTCATGTCTTCCTTTACCCATCATAGTGACCTCTTTACTTTCTGAATTAATTGTTGTTTGCTTTTGCATAATTGTTGCAACAGGTTTGAATGCAACATTGAAATAAATATCCATTCCATTACTAATACCTCCTTGAATTCCTCCAGAGTGATTAGTTTCTGTTGTGTTATCTTCATTAAACACATCATTATGCTCACTACCTTTTAGCAATGTACCTTTAAAACCACTACCAAATTCAAATCCTTTTACAGCATTAATTGACAGCATAGCACTTCCAAGCTTAGCATGTAATTTATTAAAAACCGGTTCACCGATACCAATCGGTACGTTTTTAATTACACATGTTATTACACCTCCAATGGTATCACCATTTTTTTTAATCTCCTTTATTTCTTCAATCATAGATTGTGCGGTTGAATTTTCAGGACATCTAATTGAATTATTATCAATGTTAGAAAAATCTAATTCAGAATAGTGTTTATTTAGCTTAATTTTCCCGACTGATGATGTATAAGCAGTTATATTTATGTCGCTAATTAATTGTTTAGCTATTGCACCTGCTACAACTCTACAAACAGTTTCACGAGCAGAACTTCTACCACCTCCCCTATAATCTCTTACTCCATATTTTTTTTCATAAGTAAAATCAGCATGACTAGGTCTAAAGATATTTCTTATATGATCATAATCTTTAGATTTTTGATTAGAATTTTTAATAATAAAACCTATTGGAGTACCAGTTGTAATACCTTCAAAAATTCCAGATAAGAATTCAACTTTATCATCCTCTTTTCTCTGAGTTACTATTTTAGATTGTCCAGGTTTTCTTCTGCTAAGCTCGAAGTTAACTTTATCAAAATCTATCTTCAGTCCGGCAGGACAGCCATCAATCACACCACCTAAAGCTAATCCATGAGACTCGCCAAATGAGGTTAATTTAAAAATGTTTCCAAATGTATTAGCAGACATAATTTCTCTGATTGATAGGTAAAAATAGATTATTAAGATTAAAACAAAAAATTATGCAATAATATATATATTATATTTATTTTTGATTATGAAAAATATGTATTCTAAAGTTACAAAAACTGATATAGATTATTTTATTGGACTAATCGGTAAATACAATGTATGTTTTGACGTGGAAACTTTAGAAAATTATTCTTCTGATCATACAGAAAATTTAAGTTTTCTACCTGAAATTGTTATTAAACCAATTACGTCAGTTGAAATTTCAAAAATTATTAAGTATTGTAACAAAAGATTAATCCCAATAACCCCTTGCGGAGCAAGAACAGGCTTAAGTGGTGGTAGTTTACCAATTTACGGAGGTATTACTTTAAGTACTGAAAGATTTGATAAAATAATTGAAGTTGATAAAAGAAACTTACAAGCTACAGTTGAACCAGGCGTTATTAATAAAGTGTTTAAAGATTTTGTTGAAAAAGAAAATCTTTTCTATCCTCCTGACCCTGCTAGCCAAGGTAGTTGTTTTTTAGGAGGTAATCTTGCAGAAAATGCTGGTGGACCAAAAGCATTAAAATATGGTGTCACAAAAGATTATGTCTTAAACCTGGAAGTTGTTTTACCTACAGGTGAAATTATTTGGACAGGAGCAAATGTTTTAAAAAACTCAACAGGTTATAATTTAACCCAATTAATGATTGGAAGTGAAGGGACATTAGGAATTATTACAAAAGTTGTGTTTAAGCTAATTCCATTACCAAAAAAATCAATTACTTTATTAGTTCCATTTAAATCAGCAGAATCAGCATGTGAAGCAGTATCTGCCATATTTAGAGCAGGATTAAACCCTTGTTCTCTAGAGTTCATGGAAAGAGATGCTATAGACTGGGCTATTAAATATTCAGATGTAAAAATGGATATTAGCAATGACATACAAGCGCATTTACTAATTGAAGTGGATGGTAATGATGAAAATGTTTTGTTTAAAGAATGTGAAGAAATTGAGAAAGTTGTAACCTCATTTCATTGCAGTGATGTTATTCTTGCTGATAACGAAAACCATAAAAACACATTATGGAAGTTAAGAAGATCGGTTGGTGAAGCTGTGAAAGCTAACTCCGTTTATAAAGAAGAAGATACAGTTGTGCCAAGAGCTGAATTACCAAAATTACTTAAAGGCGTAAAAAAAATTGGACTTAAATATGGATTCAAAAGTGTATGCTATGGACATGCAGGTGACGGTAATTTACACATTAACATTATAAAAGGTAAAATGAGTGATCACAAATGGGATAAAGAGCTAAAAAAAGCAATTAGAGAAATATTTACTTTAACCGTTAAACTAGGTGGAACTATTTCTGGTGAGCATGGCATTGGCTATGTACAGAAAGAGTATATGGATATTGCTTTTTCTAAAAAAGCTATTGATTTGCAAATTGAAATTAAAAATTTATTTGATCCAAATAAAATCCTTAATCCAGGAAAAATATTTATATAACTCTAAGTAGTTCTGATTTTCTAGAGTCTTTCCATTTTCCAGATGTAAAATCTGGAATTTTTATAGTTTTAGCATCATTAATAACAGACATTTCTGAAAGAGGAAAAATTGAACTCCACATAACACTATCATAAACATTTATATCAAGTGGCAATCCTTTATTTAAACATCTAATTATTCTATATATCATAACAAAATCCATTCCACCATGACCAACTTGATTGTTTGATATTTCTTTTTCCATTGTAGCCCAAAGAGGATGGTTATATTTCTTTCTGTAATTATTATACTCTTCATCGCTTAGCCATCTATGACTCCACTGTAATTCAGAATTATTAATATATAATTTTGATGGATAACCTTGATGAGCTGCTTTTGTTCCATTTACATTATTTAACCTTGTATAAGGTCTACCAGTGTGCACATCATATTGGAGCTTAATTGTTTTACCAAGATTTGTTTTGATAAGTGTAGTATTCATATCACCACACGAAAAAGAATCATATTCACTATTTATGGATTTAGCCGCAATACTTAGAGCTTCTTCATTAGAGCTCATAGAAACTAAATGTTTTAAATTATCACCTCTTCCAATATCCATATATGAGCATACTGGACCTAAACCATGAGTAGGGTATAAATTACCATTTCTATTTTGATGATTCTTAATTCTCCACTGGTTATGATAATAATCGTTATCTAATAAATGTTTTCTTAAATCATGAATGTAAGCACCTTCAGCATGATTAATATTTCCAAATACATCTTTGTCTATCATATTTAACAACCACAACTCTTCATTATTAAAACAACAGTTCTCCATCATCATACAATGTTTTTTTGTGGATTCTGCTACTTCGATAATTTTCCAACAATCTTTTAAAGATGTAGCTATTGGTACTTCACAAGCTACATGTTTGTCATTTTGCATTGAATAAACACACATTTCAGTATGTGTATTCCAAGGAGTTGCTACTATTACAAGATCAATATCATCACGTTTTACTAATTGTTTCCATGAGTGAATATTATCACTATAGATATCGGGTTTCTTATTTTGTATTTTTTTTAAGTAACTAATATTTTTATCAATGTTAGTTTCATTAAGGTCGCTTAAAGCAACTATTTCAGAAAAATTATTTTTAATTAAATATTCAAACATTTGAATTAAAACACTACCTCTATTTCCTAATCCGATAATTCCTACTCTAACCTTATTAATGGGTTCATCTGTTAAATCAACGCAGGAGCCATTATTTTTAAAGTTAGGTTTTAAATATTCAACTAATTGTGATGAGTCTGCAAGAGTTTTTGGAGTAATTCCAAAAAACATAGCAGCACTTGCTGAAATTTTCAAAAAATCTTTTCTTTTCATTATTAACTTTTTACTATTGGTTTACTAAAGTTCTTTTATAAATATCTTCATAACTTGGAACTATGTTGTGTACATCAAACTTATTAGCTTGTTGTTTAGCATTCTTTTTAAAATTCATCAATTTTGCAGAATCTTCAAGTATTTTAATAGCATTTTTAGCCATACTATTTATATCACCAACATCTGAAAGATAACCTGAAAAACCATTTTTATTAACTTCTGGAAGACCTCCTGAATTAGTAGACACTACAGGAACAGATGAAGCCATAGCCTCAAGGGCTACAAGTCCAAAACTCTCTGTTGTAGATGCTAATAAAAACACGTCACTTAAACATAATATTTTAGCTGTCTCATTTGATGCTCCTAAAAACAAGACCTTTTCATTAAGATTAAGTTCATCACATAGTTTTTCTGCTTTTATTCTCTCTGGTCCATCTCCTAACAATATTAATTTTGAATTGATTTGTTTATTAATTAGATTGAATGAATTTATTACATCATCTATCCTTTTTACTTTTCTAAAATTACTTATATGAGTAATAATCTTTTCATCGTCATCAGCTAAGACACTTCGATCACAATTTTCATGAACATGGTTGTATTTATCTAAATCAACAAAGTTTGGTATGACTTGAATATTTTTTTTAATATCAAAAAAACTTAAAGTATCTTTTTTTAAATCTTCAGAAACCGAAGTTACCGCGTCAGAATTATTTATACTAAATTCAACTGCATTTTTATAAAATGGATGGCTACCAACTAAGGTTATATCCGTTCCATGTAAAGTAGTTACTATTGGTAAATTAATACCTCTTGTTTTTAGCATTTGCTTTGACATATAAGCAGCATAAGCATGGGGTATTGCGTAATGAACATGTAAAATGTCTATTTTATGTAAATCTACCATATCAACAATTTTACTGGAAAGAGCTAATTCATAAGGTTGATAGTGAAATAAAGGGTAATCAGGTACTATAACTTCGTGATAATGAATATTGTTATTAAATAAATTCAACTTTACAGGCTGATTATATGTGATAAAGTGAACCTCATGACCTCTTTTACTTAATTCTAAACCAAGTTCTGTAGCTACAACTCCACTACCTCCATATGTAGGATAACAAACAATTCCTATAATCATAAATATTAATTAATTATTGATTCATAAATTAATTTTTGGATATCAGTTCTAATATTATTTTTTAGTAATTTATTTTCTACCGAATTAGGATAAGATCGATTAGACAAAAAGACATAAACTATTTTCTCATCTGGATCTGCCCAAGTATAAGTTCCAGTCCAACCTGAGTGACCAAAACTATTCATAGACACACAACCGCATGTTGGACCATCTTCTTCAATTTGGGGTTTATCAAAACCAACTCCTCTCCTATTTTCTTCACTACAATAATAACACTTATTAAATAAATCTATTGTTGATTTATTTAAATATCTTTCACCACCATATTCTCCATCCTGTATAAACATCTGCATAATTTTGGCAATATCGTTAACATTACTAAACAAACCTGCGTGACCTCCTATTCCACCTTGCATAGCTGCACCCATATCGTGTACAGTTCCTCTGATTTCTTGAAATCTAAAGTAATCATCAATTTCAGTTGGAGCAATATTATCTAATGAATTTATTTCTCTTGGAAAAAATGACGAATGAGTTAATCCCATTTTATTATTCATTTGTGAATCAATAATTGAAGATAAATCAGATGAATAATAATTCTCAATATATTCTTTTAATATATAGTAAGGCAAATCACTGTATTTATACTTATCATTGTTTAACTCACTGTTTTTAATATTTATATTAATACTGTCTTTAAAGCTGGATAGTAGATATAAATTTTCTGTTACTTTAATGTTGTATTCGTTACTAAAACTCTTTTTATAATACAATGGGTTAGGTAATTTATTTACTGTATCTAGAGTTGATTTATAAAATGGTATCCAAGATTTTAAATTTGCAAAATGTGATAAAATTTCTTTTATCGTTTTATCAGACTTATTTGAGTTAACATATTGAGGTATGATTTCTTTTAACTTTGTATCTAATGACAATTTTCCTTGTTCAACCATTTTCATCACTATTGGAAGAGTAACCAAAATTTTGGTCAAGGATGCTATATCATAAATTGTATTATGATTTACCCTTTGTTTTTTTTTATAAGTTAAATATCCAAAGTTTTTATCATAAACTACTTTTCCGTCTTTTGCAACTAATATTTGCATACCTGGTGTCATACTAGAGTCAATAGCTATCTGTGCTAGTGAATCTATTTTATTTAATTTATCTGATCTTAGATTTACAGACTCAGGTAAACCATAAGACAATCTATTAATTTTATTTAATTCTAAACCTTGACCTGCAGAAAATAACTTACCGATACTCACAGGAAGAATACCTGTTGATTCAATTGCACCAAATATCAATTGTGCAGATTTTTTTTGATAAACTTTAGAGTTTTGATATGAAATTATAATACCATTAATGTTTTTAATATTTTTAAATTTATTTAACATGTAAGGGCTACCGAAAATATTTAATATAACATTAACTTTTTTTGATATTCGATTAATGAAAATTATTTCCTCTTTTTTTAAATTATAACTTTTCCAAGGTGTTTCACTGTTTGCATGAACACCTATAATTATAGTTTTATAATTTGATTCTATAAAACTTTCAGATTCAGTTTTTAAAATATCTATTTCATCTAAATTATCAATCTTTGAATATTTAGTTAATTCATCAAAAAAAGCCATGTAATTATCATTACCAAAATTCAAATAACCAATTGAATTCTTTAAATTCTTAATTGGTAGCATATTATGGTTGTTCTTTACTACCGTAATAGCTTTCTCAACTAATTCTTCATTTAAGATCTTATTTTCCAGGCTATTTAAATCATTATATAAATTAGTTTTCGATATCTGTAAAAAGTTATTCAATCCAACTTTATACTTAGCCTTCAATATTTTTTTTACAGAGTATGATAATCTTTCTTCAGAAATTTCACCTAAATTATATTCATCAACGATAGCCTTAATGCCTTCAGAAACATTAGCTGACATTAATAGAATATCATTACCAGCTTTAAAAGCTAACATATCTAAATTACCTTTTGATTTAAAATTAGAAAGTCCTTTCATTTCTAATGCATCAGTAATGATTAAACCTTTAAAACCTAAAGTGTTTTTCAATAAAGAGGTTACAATTGAATATGATAAAGTTGATGGTAGTCCTTTAGTTTTTTCAAGACTAGGAACTTCTAAATGTGCTATCATAACACTCTCAAGTCCATTTTTTATTAAAGTTTTGAACGGTTTTAATTCTGTTTTAAGAATTCTTTTCTTATCGTGACTAATAAAAGGTAATGTTTTATGAGAATCCGTACTTGTATCTCCGTGACCTGGAAAATGTTTTGCACTTGAAAGTATATTCATTTCTTGTTGACCACGCATGAAATTTAACGATTTTGAAGATACATTTTGGGTAGATTCCCCAAATGATCTATTTCCAATAATAGGATTTTCAGGATTAGTATTTATATCTACTACTGGCGCAAAATTAAAATTAACCCCAATTCTTTTACAATGATCCGCTATACTACGCCCAACCTGTCTTATAAGATTGTTATCTTTTATAGCTCCCAAAGTCATATTCCATGGAAATGAAAATGTAGAGTCTAGTCTCATATTTAAGCCCCATTCTGCATCCATTCCTATTAACAAAGGAATAGATGACTGACTTTGAAAGTCATTAGTTAAATCAACTTGTTTATGTGCGGATCCTTTTGAAAATATAATGCCACCAATATTATTGTTTCTAATTATATTTATGATATTATCTTTATGATTTTTGTTTTTATTAGAGAATGCCTGTATTACGAATAATTGTCCAACTTTTTCTTTTAAAGTCATAGAAGAATAAATACTATCAACCCATATACTTTGCTCCAATTCTTCATCAGTAACAAGAAGTGGGTCAAAAGATTTCTGAGCATTGACTTCACTAATCAATAGTGATAACAAAAGAAAATATCTTATCATCATAATGAAATATTAGTTTAATTAAAGAATCGACTATGCCAGCTTTCTTCAATAGGTACTTCCCAGTTATTTAAAAACTCAGATTTATTATTTATTAAATTATTAAAAACAATAGTTTTTTTTGAAATAGACCTGTTTTTTATCATTTTTTTAAATTCAATCAAGGGTTTATAAGCTATAAACTGCCCATGTCTATAAGAAACATTCATTTTATCTAGAAGATTGATATTATACTGCTCTTCTAAACCTTGAATAAACCTTACTGAGGTATCTATTGAACAGCCTGTTGCTTTAGCAGAGGATTCATTTAATGATATAATAATAAACCTTCCGTATTTTATAATAAAACTAGCTTCAAGGTCGTTTCCATGGGCTGTCCATGAAATTAAAAAATCTTTAATTTTCAATTCAATTTCACTAGTTTCTTCTTTTGAAATAGTTCTATTGGACTGGTATACCCAAACTCTTGATTCATTGTTTAAAGTATCAAAATCTACAAGCATAATTTACAAATCTTGAGCAGTTACAATTAATTCAACTATGTCAAGAACTTTTACATCCTTTTCTTTTTCTTTAGCCTTAACTCCATCACTAATCATTGTATTGCAAAATGGACACCCAGCAGCTATAACACTTGTTTTAGTTTCAAGTGCTTCTTCTGTTCTTTCAATATTGATTTCTTTATCACCTTTTTCTGCATCTTTAAACATTTGTGCACCACCTGCTCCGCAACAAAGTCCATTTGACTTACAGCGTTTCATTTCTATAAGTTCTAATTCAAGTTTTTTAATTAGCTCTCTTGGTGCATTATATTCATTATTAGCTCGACCTAAATAACATGGGTCATGGTAAGTGATTTTTTTACCCCTATATTCACCACCCTCAATTTTTAATCTACCTTCTTTTAAAAGATTATTTAGAAACTGAGTATGATGCAAAACTTTGTATTTCCCACCTAATGAAGGATATTCGTTTTTAATGGTATTAAAACAATGAGGGCATGTTGTTACAATAGTTTTAACATCGTAAGAATTTAAAACATCAATATTTGTCATAGCCTGCATTTGAAATAAAAATTCATTTCCAGAGCGTTTTGCTGGATCACCAGTACATGATTCCTCTGTACCTAGAACAGCAAAATCAACATTAATAGAATTTAAAATCTTTACAAATGCTTTAGTAATTTTTTTTGCTCTATCATCAAAACTTCCAGCACAACCTACCCAAAATAATACCTCAGGCTCTTTTCCTTCAGCAGCATAATCAGCCATGGTTTTAACTTGTAAATTCTTCTTTTCCATAATAAATTTATTTATTAATCATCAAAAACTTCTGCTTTTACTTCTTTTTGAACAAGATCAGTAAATTTACCTTTATATCTAGTAGCTCTTACAAGATGGTTATCTATCCAATGATAGTTGCCACCTCTGGGTTTACCCATTAAAAGAGAATGGTATTTAAAACCGTGTTTTGCTAACCAATTTTCTGTTACAGATCTATGTTCTTCAACTCTAGATGTAAAGAAACATATCATGTGTCCATCATCAAACCATTTATTACATGTTCTTAAGGCATCTTCAAATGGTAAGCATGTTGACATTCTTTCAGGTTCTTCATTAGGCACATCATCAGTTATAGTACCATCAATATCAATTAAATAGTTCTTAACTCCACTGGGAAGTATTGGACTAACTTTCTCTCCTGATTCCACTTTATCGTGAAGCATTTTATCAATCTCTTCTCTTTTCATTAATTTTATTATTATTATTTATTCTCTCCAATTAAGTCTGTCCATTTGGTTGTATGGCCATGGTGCACCGTTGTTTTCAATATTTGACATCATATTATTGAGTTCAAGGGGAGCTGATGATTCTTCCATTACAAGATATCTTCTCATATCTAAAATAATTGATAAAGGATCTATACTAATGGGACATTCTTGAACACAAGCATTACAAGATGTACAAGCCCATAACTCTTCTTTGGTTATATAGTCATTTAATAATGTTTTACCATCATCTACAAAATTACCGTTATTTAAATCTATATTTTTTCCAACTTCCTCAATTCTATCTCTTGTATCCATCATTATTTTTCTTGGGGAAAGTTTCTTACCAGTAATATTGGCAGGACAAACACTTGTACATCTACCACATTCGGTACATGAATATGAGTTTAATAATTGTAATTTATTTAAATCCATTACATCTGATGAACCAAACTTATCTATTTCATCAGATTCAGAAGCATCATTTGAGAAAGCTGTATCAGGATCCATCATTAATTTTACTTCGTTGGTTACAGAGTTAAGGTTATCGATTTCTCCAAGACTTTTGAGTTTAGCAAAATAAGTATTTGGGAAACCTAAAAGAATATGTAGATGTTTTGAGAAATACAAATAATTCATAAAAATTAATATTCCAATTATGTGTGCCCACCAACAAGCTCTTTCAATAAAATGTAAAGTTTCACTAGAGTAATCACTAAAAAAACCTGCAACATAACCACTAATTAGATTGCCTGAGTTCATTTCTTGAAATTTCAAATCAGTGGCATTCATTGTGATGAAAAGAACCATTAAAACTACTTCAAAATAGAGAATAATATTAGCATCATTTTTAGGCCAACCATTCATGTTATCTCCAAAAAATCTTTTTAATTTAATTACGTTTCTTCTAATCCAAAAAACAGAAACAGCGAAAATAACTGAAACAGCTAAAAACTCAAATGTTCCGATTAAATATCCGTAAAAAGACCCTATAAAGCCAGAAAAGAGCCTATGAGAACCTAATATGCCATCTAAAACAATTTCTAAAAGCTCTATGTTTATTACCACAAAACCAACATAAACTACAACATGTAAAAAACCTGAAACGGGGCGTTTAATTAGCTTACCTTGACCTAAGGCAATTTTTAACATATTTACAAACCTCTGTTTCTTATTATCTGAAACGTTAATTTGTTTACCTAAATTAATATTTCTATAAAGACGAAGTAAATTTCTTGAGAAGAAATATAACCCTAAAAATAATACTACAACAAAAATAATATTGGGTAAGTATTCAAACATAGATAGTTATTGGTTTTTACTTGTATTTTTTCCAAATATTGAAAAATGAACATATCTGTTAGGGTTAGCTTTAATATCATTTATCAATTCTTCAAGCTCAGCTGTTGCTTTTTTTAAGTTGTTAAATATCGCATCATTATCTAGTAACTTAGAAATACTACCGTCGCCTGTGTTTATCTTCGTTAAAACCAAATTAAAATTAGTAACAGTAGTTTTAAGTTCTAAAATCAAATTACTAAGATTTGCTTCTGAAACACTTTCTGTAATTTCACTAAGATTTTCAGCAGATGTCTCAATGTTTTTCAATGAATTTTCAATAGAATTAGAATTATTTGAAATTATTGAGCTTAAATTATCAGTGGTCTCATACAAAGATTCTGAAATATTCTTGAAATTAAGTATGCTTTGTTGTAATGAAATTTTAGTGTCATTACTGAGTAAATCATTAATATTAAGCATTACCTTATCTGCATTCTGTATGGCACTCTCAAGCTTGAATTGTAATGGAGTAAGTTTTTGATTAACAAGTTCTGTTAGACCTGGTTTTATTATTCCTTTCAGGTAATCTCCACTTTCTGCTATAGAAGTATCCTTATAATTAGGAATAATTGCGATAGCTTTACCCCCAATTAATCCTGTTTCATATAATTCTGCATTACTAGACTTAGAAAACTCTACTGCATTATCAATCATAAGCTTAATTTCTAGTTTATTATTATCATCACCACTAAAGCTAATTTTTTGGACGTTACCTATTTTGTATCCATTGATTGTAACTGGATTTGAAGGCACCAATCCTTCAACGTTATCATAAACAACTAAAAAATATCTAGACTTATCAAATAAGTTAATACCTTTTAGGTAACTAAACGAAAAAATAGTCATAACCAATCCCGTCATGACTAAAACTCCAGTTCGTATTTCTTTTGTTATTTTCAACTTTATCAATTTATATTTAAATTTATGAATAATCCATTAATTATTTTTAAAATTATGAGATTAATCCAAACTGATTTGAATTCCATTTTCAAAACCAACAATAAAAGCGTTTTTAAAACCTTTAGTTTTAGCAAGTTTTAGTTTAGCGTTAATTACTTCCATACTTGATGATGTACTAAAATAATATTTATATAATCTACCAGACTTTAATCTTGAAATATCTCTAAGACCTTTAAAATTATACGATTTTAACTCAATCTTTCTTTTACTAGCTGCTATTTGAACTTTATATGTAATATTTGAGTTTGCATATTCTAGATTAGAAATTACATTATTAGAGATATATGCTTTTTTATATTCAACAATAGCGTCATATATATTTTTTGCAATATCCTTCTGTGCTTTATTGGTATTTAAATAAGCACCTTCTTTAGGATTACTTATAAAACCTGCTTCAATTAACACACTTGGCATGTAAGTGTTATGAAGTACCCAAAAACCAGATTGCTTAACCCCACGGTTCTTAAGTTGTAAATTGTTTTTAAAATTATTTTGAATACTATTAGCCAATAAAATACTTTGATCTAAGTAATCTTCTTGCATTAGAGTGAGACCAATTAGATTTTCAGGTGAATTAGGATTAAAATCATCATATTCAATCTCAAAATCTTCTTCTAAAAATATGACTTCATTTTCTTGTTTTGCAATATTAAAATTTCTTTCATTAGCATGCATACCTAAAACAAAAGTTTCTGAACCGTTAACTTTTTTATCATGAAATGAATTACAATGAATTGAAATAAATAAATCAGCATCTGCATTATTAGCAATTGCTGCCCTTTCTCTTAATTTTAAAAAAACATCACTTTTTCTTGTATATATGACTTCATTAGAATCATCTTTTTCAAGTAACGCGCCTAAATTTAATGCGATTTTTAAAACTATTTCTTTTTCAGTAAAACCAAATTCTGTTGGTTTTCCGGGGTCTTTACCTCCATGACCTGCATCAATTACAATTTTAAACTTTTCTTGTGAATATAAATTGTCGACATTAAAAATTAAAAAAAAAGACAGTAAGAATATTGTTAAAATAGGGTTAAAAACAACACTAATTCTATATGAGTAAAACATATTTTATATATTAATTTTGAGAAAAATATACGTAACTTTATAAAATCTATTTTGTAGATTATAATACGTACCAAAAATACATTATAAACATTGCAAAAATACATCCATAATATAATTTTGGCCTTAAGTTATACAATGTTTATAAACACAACTTGTATGGGACAAGTGTTAGACTCGTTACAACCAACAAAAAATATAGTAAAAGATACCATTTACTCAGATACTACTAAAGTTAAAAAAAACTTTTTTAGAAGTGCTATTTATAATGCTTCTGATACTGTATCCATTGACCCTAAATTAAAAAAAATAACACTATATAATAATGCTCGACTTGAATATGGAGATATGGAAATTACATCTGGAAAAATTGTAATTGATTATGAAAAAAATGAAATATATGCAGGAAGAATTAAAGACACAAGTGGGGTTTTATCTCAATCACCTGTTTTTAAAGAAGGGAATGATATTATTGAACCTGATTCAATTAGATTTAATTTAGACACAAAAAAAGCATTAATTTTTAATTCTAAGACTGAACAATCTGGGATGAACATAATTTCTCAAAAGACTAAAAAAGAAAATGATTCAGTATATTTTATGGATCGAGCAAAGTTTACAACTTCGATTGATTTAGATAACCCTGAATACTATTTCTTATTAAGGAATGCAAAAGTTGTACCGGGAAAAAAAATCATTACTGGACTAACAAATATGTTCATTGCTGATGTTCCCACCCCAATTGGATTACCTTTTGGATACTTTCCTTTAACTAAAAAAAGAACTTCTGGTGTTATATTTCCATCTTTTGGTGAACAAAATGATAGGGGTTATTTTTTACAAAATGGAGGTTATTACCTTGCTATTAGTGATAATATTGATTTGGCTTTATTGGGCGATTATTATACTAATGGAAGCTATGGATTTAGAATGGAAAATAATTATGCCTATAGGTACAAATTTAGAGGCAACTTAAGTTTTAGGTATGAAAATTTAATTAAAAGTGAAAGAGGTTTCCCTGACTATTCTAAAAGTTCAATATATAATTTAAGATGGTCACACAATCAAGATGCAAAGTCTAATCCAAATTCTCGTTTCTCTGCTTCTGTAAACTTAGGTAGTAGCAAATACTTTCAGCAATCTATAAATCAATTAAATGCATCAAGTTTTTTAAATAACACCTTATCTTCTTCAGTTTCATATTCTAAAACGTTTGTTGGTGAGCCGCAAGTTAATATGAGTTTAACTGCAACTCACACCCAAAATACCAATACTCAAACTATCAATATGACACTACCAACATTTCAAGGAAGTGTTAGTCGAGTTTTTCCATTTGCTCCTAAAAATGGGACGAAGAAAGGTATAATTCAAAATATAAATTTACAATACAATGTTCGTGGAGAAAACAGAATTCAAACAACCGATTCTTTATTTTTTAAAAAAGAGATGTTTGAATCTGCTAAGTCTGGCTTTCAACATTCCATACCACTGAGTACAAATTTTAAATTATTCAAATATTTAAGCTTTTCAACAAGTGCTAATTATAAAGAAAATTGGACTTTTAATACGATCTCTAAATCATTTGACAATGAAACAAGTGAGGTTTTAACTCAAGAAATAAAGGGTTTCGACTCTTTTAGGACTTATAACTTTTCATCTAGTTTAGGTACAACTGTTTATGGAATGTATGATTTTGGAAAAGAGAAAAAAGTCCAGGCTATAAGACATGTTATGAGACCATCTGTAAGTTATAGTATTAATCCAGCTTTTAATGATTATTACGAAACATATGAGGTAGTAAACGCAGACGGATTAACATCAACTGAACTAGAATACACCAGATTTGAAGGCTCGATATTTGGTTCACCAAATAATAATTTTTCAAGTTCAATAGGACTGTCTGTTAGTAATAATCTTGAAGCAAAAGTGACAGACAGTGATAGTACTAATACCGAATCTAAGAAAGTAGTGATTTTAAATAACTTAAATTTCTCAACTTCATATAACATGGCTAGTGACTCACTAAATTGGAGTCCAGTGAGATTATCTGGAGGAACACAATTATTTGACAATAAAATGTCTGTAAATTTTGGTGCAACACTAGACCCATATGCATTAGATGAAAACAACAATAAAATAAATGAGTTTAATATAAATTCAGGAGGTAATTTATTCAGATTAACTAGCGCTAATTTAACCTTCAATTATTCTTTATCAAACAAAGGAGATAAAAACAAATCAAAATCTAATAGCAGATCTATTAATGAGTCTTTAAGAAGTGGAGGAAGAGATGATGATTTATTTGGTCAATCTATGGATTTTGCTGACAGTTCATTTTTAGATGATGAAGATGAAAAAGAAGAAGAAATTCCAAGTGAATTATTTAATTATACAATTCCTTGGAGTCTTAGAGTTGCTTATGCTGTAAACTATAATAATAGTAGAAATCAAAAAGAAATATCATCACACTCTATAATGTTTTCAGGAGATTTAGACATATCACCAAAATGGAGCGTTGGAGCATCATCTGGATATGATTTAAAAAACAATGGAATAACCTATACACAGTTACGTTTTGAAAGAGATTTACTAAGCTGGAGAATGAATTTTAGCTGGATTCCTTTTAGTTCTAACTCACAATGGAACTTTTTTATTGGGATTAAATCGGGAATGCTTAGTGACATTAAATATGATAAACGTCGTCAAAGAGATAAACAACTTTAAAAATAAATATTATGAAAAAAGTTTATAACACATCTGATGCTCCATCACCTCTTGGTCCATATAATCAAGCAGTAATGGCTGGCAATATGTTCTTTACTTCAGGACAAATTGCAATAAACAGTAAAACAGAAGAGTTGGTCACAGATAATATAAAAGATGAAACAAAGCAAGTGATGGAAAATTTAAAGGCAGTTTTAAATACTGCAGACCTTAATTTTACAAATGTTATAAAAACATCAATATTTATAACATCTATGGATGATTTTAATGATATAAATCAAGTATATGGTTCATACTTTGACAAAGGTCATGAGCCGGCAAGAGAGACAGTTGAAGTTTCTAAACTTCCAGCAGGTGTGAATGTAGAAATTTCAATGATTGCTTTCAACTAGCCAAGTAAACCAATATGATATTTTAGTAAACCATCAATAGGTCTTCTAATAATATTTCCTGCCTTTAACCCATGGTTATTTAAACATTCAACTAATTCTTCTTTAAGGTAATGAGCAATAGATCCAGTGAAATGAATAGGAATTTCTTTAGCATTAGTAAACTGTAAGATTTGTCTGGTTATAAAAATATCCATTCCTCTTTTAATAAGCTCTTGAGCGTAATCAGTGTCCTTGTTCTCGATAAGAAATCTTGCAAATTTTGCTAAGTAAGTATTTGGATTAGGTTTCTTGTATAAATGATTTTTGATTGTTTCTGCATCTAACTCAAAATTTTCTTTAAATTTTTGAGCAATATTTTCTGGGATCCTATTAAAATAATGGTCTCTTAAAAGCTGTCTACCATAATAATTACCACTTGCATCATCCATGAGTATATATCCAAGTGAAGTGATTTTTTGAATGACATTTACACCATCAAAGTAAGTACAATTAGATCCTGTTCCTAAAATACAAACTATAGATTTTTTATTTATATCAGCTGTAGCGTAAATCGCGGCAAAAGTATCCTCTTTAACCAATACTTCAGCAGTTTTAAAGATATTAAGAAAAACACCTTTAATCATTAATCTTGGTGGCTCAGTACCACACCCAGCTCCATAGAAATATAATTTAGTAACTGATTTTCTATTTTGATATAAGTCAAAATTATTTACAATTCTTTCTTCAATTATATAGTCTGTCAGTACTTGAGGGTTTAATCCAAGTGTTTGTGTTTGAAATAAAATCTCACCTTTATTATTTATGGCAATCCAATCAGTTTTGGTAGAACCACTGTCAACAATTAGAATCATATATTTTATGAATTATTTATTATTGATATAAACCATTAAATCAACTAATTTACTTGAGTAACCGTATTCGTTATCATACCATGATATAATTTTAAAGAATTTTGGTCCTAACTCTATACCTGCATCAGCATCAAAATTACTAGTATGTGTAGAACCTATAAAGTCTTGAGATACTACTGCATCTTCGGTGTAGTTTAAAACTCCTTTAAGTCCATTTTTTGATGCAGCTTTAAATGTATCTTTAATTTCTTGGTATGAAGTGTCTTTGTTTAGTTTTACTGTTAAGTCAACAACAGAAACATTTGCAGTAGGTACTCTAAAGGCCATTCCAGTAAGTTTACCGTTAAGTTCTGGAATAACTTTACCAACAGCTTTAGCCGCACCTGTTGTAGATGGTATTATATTGTTAAGTGCTGATCTTCCCAGTCTGTAGTTTTTAGCTGGCCCATCAACTGTTAGCTGAGTTGACGTGGCAGCATGAACAGTAGTCATTAAAGCTTCGTCTATACCATAATTATCATGTAAAACTTTGGCAATTGGTGCTAAACAATTAGTAGTACAAGAAGCATTAGAAACAATTACATCAGATGATTGAATTTTACTATGATTTACACCCATAACAAACATTGGGGCGTCAGCAGAAGGAGCAGAAATTGCTACCTTTTTTGCACCAGCTTGAATATGTAAATTAGCTTTTTCGATAGTTGTAAAAATTCCTGTACATTCTGCGACTACATCTACGTTACATTCATTCCATTTTATATCCAGAGGGTTTCTTTCAGCAGTAACACGTATATTTTTTCCGTTTACAACTAAATTATTTCCAGAAACATTGATAGAGGCATCACATTTTCCGTGAACTGAATCGTATTTCAACAAATAAGCTAGATGATTAATTTCCAATAAATCATTAATAGCTACTACTTCTACATCATCACGATCTAAAATTGCACGAAGTGTAATTCTTCCTATCCTACCAAATCCATTAATACCAACTTTTACTGTACTCATTTATTATTTTATTTTTAGATTGACATAATGTCTGAAACTCTTAAAAGTTCCTTGTTAATACTTGTTTTACCTTTTATTGCTTTTTCTAATGGGGTTAATTCAATTATACCGTCTTTTAAGCCAACCATTAAATTTGTTTTATTTTCTAATAAAAAATCAACTGCTTTTACACCCATTCTACTTGCTAAAACTCTATCAAAGCACGATGGAGAACCACCTCTTTGTAAATGCCCTAAAACAGATACTCTAGCGTCATAACCTTCTAAATTTTCATCAACATAATCTTTAAGCTCAAAAACATTTTTTCCAGTTTTATCACCCTCAGCAACAATTACTATGCTAGAAGATTTACCTGTTGCTTTACTTCTTTTTAAAGATTCTACTAATCGTTCTAAACCGAGGTTTTCTTCAGGGATTAGTATTTCTTCAGCTCCCGCACCAACTCCTGTATTTAATGCAATATGACCTGCATCTTTACCCATAACTTCAATAAAAAAAAGTCTATTGTGGGAACTTGCAGTATCTCTAATTTTATCAATAACATCCACAACAGTATTTAGAGCTGAATCATAACCGATTGTATGGGAGGTTCCAAAAATATCGTTATCAATAGTTGCTGGAATTCCAATTACAGGAATATTAAATTCTTTTTGAAAAATTAATCCACCAGTGAAAGAACCATCTCCACCAATAATTATTAAACCATCAATATTGTTTTTCTTAAGATTATCGTAAGCTTTTTTACGTCCTTCTATAGATCTAAACCCTTTGGATCTAGCTGTTTTTAATATCGTGCCTCCTTTGTTGATAATCCCTTTAACACTTCTAGCATTCATTTCAACAAAATCTCCATTAATTAACCCATCAAAACCTTTAGAAACCCCTACAGGTATAAGATTATTGTATACACAAGCTCTAGTTACAGCACGTATAGTTGCATTCATGCCAGGCGCATCTCCACCAGATGTTAAAAAGGCAATTTTCTTCATTTCGTAAAATTAATTGCTAAAATTACATAAAAGTATTGATTTATTGGTTTAATTATAAACTAAATTACTACAACGATTTAGTTAGCTTTAGCTAGAAGTTTATTTACTAATTTTCTAAAACTATTAAACTCGACTTTATATGAGATCCCTACTCCTTGAGTATAGCCAATTTGTTCACCTAAATTTCTTATTGTATTTTCTCGGTTAAAAATTTTCATAGTTAAAGTCCTATCCTCATTGAGTTTTAGTTCAATTTCAAAATCACCAGCTATTACTGATTCAGTAACTCCACCTATCGGGACTCCAAGTTTTCCATTAATTAAAATATCATCACTCAACTTTGTGGTCATAGTTACACCAAGTTCGTCGTTAGATTCAAATTCAGGATTACTTTCTCCGAGTTGATAATTTATTCCAAATTTTAACTTATCATTTTCATCAAATAGTATATTATTTAAAATTGATGCTGCACTCTCCGCTAAATTTCCATACAAAGCTTGTTCATCAAAATTTATATCATTTTGAAATGTACCAGTAGCAAGTAAAGAAATTGCTTGTAGCTGAACACTTTCTTTATCATTAAGTCTATATTGTAATTCATTATTAATTGACGAATCCACATTAGGGAACTCCAATTCAAATTCTGGTAAAGGATTTAATAATTCACCAAATAAATTAACATTAACATTTACTGGAATAGTTGAGTTAACTGGACTATCTAAAAGAATAGATGGATTTGCTTGAATATTACTGTAAGAAGTATTTAAATTAATTAAAGCTTTTTTTGGGTCTCCTGTCCAAATCAATGTACCTCCCTTTTTTAATTCAAATTCTTTTTTTAAAATCCCTGCATATACGAAATTATATTTACCAGTATCAACAGTAAAATCTCCAAACATATTAAATTTTCCTTTGCTATTAATATTCATTATCAAATTTCCATTACCATATCCGTTTATAGTACTCCCTGACAAACGATCAATTAATATTTCAATTTCAGCATTATTATTAATATTTAAATTAAAATCTAATTCAATGCCATTTATATTTTTAAAATCCGAAGGGGTAATTGAGTTTATAGAATTTTGATTAGAAAATTTTATATAAGATATATTTTCATTAAAATTCTTTTTATCATTTAATGGAATATTGAAAACAGTTCCTTTTTCACTGGTAACATTAGCTTCAAATAACAAAGCTTCTCCAGGGCCTGTTATTGAGATATCTCCAGAAACAAATGCAGTTCCATAATAAACAGGGTTATTTATATTTTTTGTATCTAAAACCAAAATCCTATCACTGTCAATTTTTAAATCTAGCATCCAATTTTTTAAGTTATTGTGACTAATAACTCCATTTAAAATTCCTTTACTTTCAAAATTAGTGTCTGAAAAAAGGATATTATTAAAAATGAACTTGTTTTCAGTTAAATTAACTTTTGATTCTTCATCAAAAGTGTAATCAACTTGAGTGTATGGAACATATAGTCCTGAATTTTTTAAATATAGGTCACCAAAAAATTTAGGGTCATTCAAAATGTTTTTCATTTCTATTGTGCCAGTAATTTCACCTCTTATATTATTAATATTATTTTTTCCTATTATGTTTAATGAATTAATTGGAAAATCCTCAAACTTTGCTGTTAAGTCTAATTTTGGCTGTTTCTTTTCATAAACAAAACTTCCGAATGTATTTAGCCGCAATTTTGAGTTATATTTTAAAAATGACTTAAACTTAAATTCGTTTTGTTTATAATTATGATTAATATTTAAATCTAAGGATCCAAGGTAATATTGATCTAATGTTAAATCATTAAAATATAAACTAGATTTATTGTTTGAGTTTTTGTCAAAAATAAAATCACCATCCAATATTCCACTAAAATTATAAGTATCAAAAGGGAGGTTTTCCAACGATACATTGCCAAAAGATAATTTTAAAAAATTAATTGAGTTAAAATTATAATTTAGGTCTATCTCAATTTTTTCATTTACACCTAAAAGACTTAGCTTATTAATATTTAGCAACTGATTTTTGATATCAAAATTGGCTGTAGAATCAATAACAACACTCCATAGGTTGTTTTTATAACTTAGCTTAGAATTATTTAAATCAAAATTTATGACATCATTTTTAACAGAATAAATTATATCTGTTTGAAGTGTGTCATTTTCTTTTGTTAAAACTTCCACCTCAAGTATGCTTAAATCATCTTTTAATGACTTATTTAAGTTTATGCTGTAAATATTTTTATCATTAATAAAAACATTCTTGGCATTGAAACTAAAATTATTAGATTTTAAAGAATTGTCTATTGAGATATAGACACTATCTGCCGAGTATTGATTAAGTTTAATATTTGAGGATAATAAATTTAATTTAAAATCATTAATATTATTATAAATCTCACCTGAAATCAAAGTGTTTTTACCAAAGTTTAAATCTGAATATAAAATACTTATTAAATCATCATCAATATCAAATTCAAACACAGTTTTTGTATTGGAATTTAAGCTTTTAAAGTCTTCTTCATTATAAAGACTAGATAAGATGGATTCTTTAAGTCTGTTTGCCAAATTAGACATATCACCCTTAATAAAACCATTAATAGGTTCAGAGTTGATATTAATTATTCTTTCATTATTTTCAAATAAACTAAAAATCTTAAGATCCTTAAAGAAATAATTATTGTCATAATTATTATAATTAGAATTTGAAAACAAAACACTTCCGGTAAAGTCTTCTAACTTACTTCCCTCTAGATTAATAATTAGATCGCCATTAAAATTTTTATTATCACTAATCTCATAATTTTTAACATCAACAGTAAAGTTTAATTTTTTTAAAGATTCTGAATAATCAATAAGACCATTAAAATCAAAATTTAAATCTTTGTTTTTTGAATAGACATTTCCTGTAAAAACATTATTGTTTGTTCTTCCGTTAACTAATATGTTTTTAAACAACTTATCCCCTATCGTTAATTCGGTAAAAACACCATTTAAAGAGCTATTAAGGGATTGGTTAGACAAAACAGTACCATCAATAATAAAATCAGCCGACGTTTTAATATCTGTTTTAGATAAAGAAGGGTTTGAGAAAACAAAATCTTTAAACTTTATAGTGCCAAAAAGTTTTGAATCTAATGATTTTGATAAAAAGTTCATTAAATTAATATCTATATTTAATTCACCAAAATCTGTAAAAACACGATAGTTATTAAGCAGAGTATTATTAAAATAATTACACTCTCCAGTTAGAGAAATATATTTGGTAGAATCTAAAAATTTAGGAATGTTATAATTACTTATATCTGGAAATTTAGTTAAATCTTTATAATTAGTGTAAAACTCATTTATTGTGGTATTTACTTTAATATTATCTAAAACATTTTTTAATTCAAAATCTATTTTAGCATTTGAATTTGAGCCAAATTTAAAATCTAAATTCCCGAAAAAAGAATCTGCAAAGCTACCTTCAAAAAAAGAACTAAACTCAATTAATTCGTCGTTAATTAAAGTATCATAATATAGATTAATATCATTAGTGGATATTGATGAATTAGATAATGTAATCTGAAATTTATTATTTAAAATAGAAGAATTGTTAGAATTCAGTGATGTAATTTCTGCATCGATCATTGAATTAGGTGTCTTTAATAAAATATTATTAATGTATAATCCAGTTTTATCATACATAAGTTTAGAAGTAAATTGGGTGACATTTAGATTAAAATAATCAACAAAATTTATCTGATCAATACCTACATTTAAATAATCTCTAGACAGATTAAAATCTGTGGCAGATAATTTAAAATCATTTAATTCATTTACAATTATAGATTCATTGTATAAACTTATTTTAAAATCATCAATAATAATTTTTTTCAAATTAAAATCAAATCCACTAGAAGGATTATTAGATATTGAATTAGTTTTATTTAAAAACATTTGAAGATTTGTAATTGAATCTCCTTTATATTTATTTAGTTTAACTATTCCGTCTAAAAGTTTTAATGAATTTAGTTTAGTTTTAGATGAAAATAAATTTGTTGAATTATAAATTGAAGTACTAATTTGATCTATAAAAATTAGTGTATCATTTTTGTGGTCAAGAATACTTAAATTATTTATAATGATTTCCCCATTATACTTAAAATTGATATCGGAAATTTCAACATTAGAATTAAGACTAGATGTTATCTTTGAAGAGATATTTAATAATATTCTCTGTTCTATATTTTCTTTGTTTAAGAAAAAAAGAACACACGAGGTAAGTAGCAAATAGAATAAGATACTTTTAAAAGAAAATTTCTTAGATTTCTTGATAATAAGATTAAATTTGTTCTTAATTATCAAAATTATAACATTAACCGTTAAGTTTAATATTTTTTTAATTTATTATTTGAGTGGTAACAAAAAAAACATACATACTTGGAATTGAGTCTTCATGTGACGATACTGCTGCTGCAGTAATCTCAGACTCTGTCATACTAAGTAATGTTGTTGCCAGTCAATCTATACATGAATTGTATGGAGGGGTAGTTCCTGAATTAGCTTCTAGGGAACATCAAAAACTTATTCTTCCAGTTGTTGAAAAAGTAATTAATGAAGCTGGGATTAGTATTAATGATTTGTCTGCAGTAGCTTTTACAAATGGACCAGGATTGGTTGGATCATTGATGGTTGGAACATCTTTTGCTAAATCTATGTCCTTAGCTTTAGACATTCCTTTAATTGCTGTAAATCATATGCAAGCACACATTTTAGCTCATTTTATACATGACCCTGATAATGATAATCCTGATTTTCCTTTTTTAGCACTTACTATTTCTGGCGGTCATACTCAAATTGTTAAAGTAAATAGTCCTTTTGACATGCAGGTTTTAGGAGAAACTTTAGATGATGCTGCTGGTGAAGCTTTTGATAAATCAGGTAAAGTTATTGGATTAAAGTATCCTGCTGGACCACAGATTGACAAACTTTCTAAACCTGGTAACCGAGATAAATATAATTTCACAAAACCAAAAGTCGATGGGCTTAATTTTAGCTTTTCTGGTTTAAAAACAAATTTTCTTAATTTCATTAATAAAGAAACTAGAATTGATGAGAATTTTATAAAAAATAATTTAAACGATATATGTGCCTCATTGCAGAAAGTAATTGTTGAAATATTGATGGATAAACTAGTTATGGCCTCTAAACAAACTGGTATTAAGACTATTGTTATTTGTGGGGGTGTTTCTGCTAATTCAGAAGTTAGAGATAAGTTAAAACAAAATGGCGAAAAATTCAGATGGAGAATTCATATACCTAAAATTTCTTACACGACTGACAATGCAGCAATGATTGCTATTACTGGGCAACTTAAATTTGAAAGTGAAGTGTTTTCCAATTTAGAAATATCTGCAAATCCAAGATTAAAAATTTAATTATGAGATTATTCTACAACAAGGATTTATCAAAAGACGACTCAAAAGTAATTATTAACCGAGAGGAATCTAAACACATAATTAAGGTTTTAAGAAAAAAAGTTGGTGATATTATTTTTATAACAAATGGTAAAGGAATTTTATTTACAACAAAAATTAAAGTAATTAACAAAAACAGTACGGAGCTTAAGATTATTGATAGTAAACATGAAGCTAAAAGCAAGTTTCAAGTAAATATTGCTGTAGCACCAACTAAAAATAATGATCGAATAGAATGGTTTGTAGAAAAATCTACTGAGATTGGTATTAATTCAATAAGCACTGTTTTATGTGAAAAAAGTGAACGAAAAAAAGTTAAGACTGAAAGGTTAGAAAAAATCACAATTAGTGCTATGAAGCAGTCTCTACAATTACACAAGCCGATCATAGAAGAGTTAGTTTCCTTTGAAGAGTTTACAAGAAATTGTAAATCTGACAACAAATTTATTGCTCATTGTAAAGAGAGTGAAAAACTTTTCCTAAATAATTGTAAGATAAAAGCAAAGACTATAACTGTTTTAATCGGACCTGAAGGTGGATTTAGTGATAATGAAATTGATATTGCAGAGAAGAATGGTTTTATTTCAGTTAGTTTAGGAAACAATAGATTAAGAACGGAAACAGCTGCTATTACTGCTACACAAATCCTTTCTACATATAATATAGATATTTAATATATTTGCAGTATATGATTTCAAAAGTAGTTACAGATGGAATATTAGGAGCAATTAAGAAGATTATTATCTATTCTATTGTCTTATACTTTCTTTATATCATACGACCAATTTTAGTTTATCTTTCTGTTTCTCTTGTCATAGCGGTAATTTTAAATCCAACAATTTTGTTTTTAAAAACAAAACTTAAGTTTAATAATACTTTTGCTGCTATTACATCAATGACAGGACTTGTATCTATCATTTTTCTAATAATTAAGTCTTTTATTCCTCTTTTAGTTGAACAGGCTAAAAATTTATCTCTTTTAAATTCGTCAGAGCTTCAAAGCTCAGTAAATAATATTATAGAAAAGTATAGTGATTTATATTTCACAAATGAATCTAGTATTATTAATTCATTTATTAATTCTAAGCTGTTTAATCAATTAGATTTTGGATATATAACAGAACTACTAAATAATATAGTTTCAAGCTTAGGAAGCTTTAGTATAGGGCTATTTACTATTATTTTTATTACATTTTTCTTTTTAAAAGACTCTGAGATCATATTAGAAAAATTAAAAATCTTAATTCCAAAAAAACTAAAATCAAATATTAATAGTTCACTTAGTCAAATTAACGAACTTCTTTCAAGATATTTTATCGCTCTGATTATTCAAATTACTATTTTATTTGTGCTTTATTTAATTCTATTAGCTTTAATTGGAATTAATAATATTATTATCATTGCCTTTTTATGTGCACTTTTAAACCTTATTCCTTATATCGGGCCTTTAATTAGTGGGTTCCTACTAGCCGTATTAACACTAACAAACTATATAGATGTTGATTTTGGTGCTGTAGTTTTATCCAAAGTCGTTTATGTTGTAATTGGGTTTGTAATAGTTCAATTGATTGATAACTTTTTAATCCAACCCCTACTCTTTTCAAAAAGTGTAAAATCACATCCATTAGAGATATTTTTAACTATTCTCGTATTTGGATTCTTATTTGGTGTAACTGGGCTAGTCTTGGCTGTACCATGTTACACAATAATTAAGGTGGTTATTAGGACTGCATATTCTAAAAATTCTACAATTACCAAGTTTTTAAATTAGGGAGTTTTGAATAAGAATATCTTAGATAAAAGTGTTCAAGATTATATTTCTAAGAATTTATCTACTGATGTCTTTGAAATAATTTTAAAAAAACAAATATTTCCAAAGGTTACTAATAAAGAGATTGCAGAGCAAATAAGTGCTAAGGTTAAATCTAAAAAGAAACTCCCCACCTACTTTAATACACCAAACATTTACTTTCCAAATAAAGTTAACATCGAACAAACTTCATCAGAAAAGACAGCAGAATTTAAATCAAAAATAGTTACTGGTAATACTATGATAGATGCTACTGGTGGTTTTGGAGTAGATAGTTTGTATTTCTCCAAAGAGTTCAAAAAAACAATTTATATAGAAGAAAATAAAGAATTGTTTGAAATAGTAAAAGCAAACTCAAATAAGTTGGGTTTAAATAATATTAAATATTTAAATGATGATGGCATTGAGTATACTAAAAATATAAATACTGAAATAGATCTTTTATATATAGATCCCTCAAGAAGAAATAAAGAAAATAAGAAAGTTCATTTTTTAAGTGATTGCACTCCGTTAATTGATTATAATTTAATTAAATCATTACAAAACTTTAAAACAATTTTAATTAAGTGCTCTCCTATTATAGATTTAAAAAAAACAATAAAGGATTTAAAGGTTGTTTCTGAAATTTATATAGTTGGTATAAATAACGAAGTGAAAGAAGTTCTCTTTAGCTTAAATAAACAAAGTAATAACGATATTAAAATAAAATGTATCGATTTAATTAATAGAGACTTGGATTTTGAGTTTAATATCAATGATATTGACAATAAGAAAAATGACGATAATTCTGAGGTGCTTAACTATTTATACTTACCAAATTCAATGATACTTAAATCTGGAGCTTTTGGTTTAATATGTGATAGATATGATGTTAAAAAATTAAACACAAATAGTCATCTCTATACTTGCAAAAAATTAATTGATTTTCCAGGTAGAGTATTTGAGGTTGATAGTGTGGTAAATTATAGCAAAAGAAACTTAAAAGATTTAAATATCTCTAAAGCCAATATTACTACTAGGAACTTTCCAATGGATGTAAAGGATATTAGAAAAAAAAGTAAAATTTTAGATGGTGGAAAAGATTATTTGTTTTTTACTACGAACCATACAAATGAGCAAATAATTATAAAAACAAAAAAACCCCACTAATAAAAGAGAGGTTTTAATGCGTTTGAAAAACAATATTTAGTTAGTTATTGTTCATTATCATTTATTTGATATTAATTAAAAACATTATTAACTACATTTGCGAAAATCTTTTTTCTATTAATGATTAAAATCTCAAAAAAAACACTTCAGGATTTAGAATATGAATCAGTAGTTGAACAAATCGCTGAACTAAATGTAACCTCATTAGGGAAAACAAAAATTCTAAATACAGTTCCATTTTCGAATAGAAATGAGGTTAGCAGATCTCTTAATCTGACTAATGAATTTTTAACTTCTTTTGAAAATGAAAATAGAATTCCAAATCACGGTTTTGAAGACATTACAAAGGAATTAAAATTAATTAAAATTGAAAACAACTATCTAGAAATCAACGGGTTTAGAAAAATTGCAAGTTGTTGTATAACATCAAATATTTTAATTAAATTTTTCAACAAACATAAAGACTATTACCCTCTTCTAAACACACTTTCGAGCACAAACGAGATTAATACAATTATTCCTGATGCTATTAATGATGTAATAGATAAACACGGTGAAATAAGAAATAATGCATCCGATTTATTATACACAACCCGCAAATCTATTCAATCAGTTAGAACTAAAGTAAATAGTAGTTTCAACTCTGCTCTAAGTACTTATAATAATGCTGAGTATTTAGATGATATTAGAGAGACTGTTATGGAAAATCGCAGGGTTTTAGCAGTCAAATCAATGCATAGACGAAAAGTTAAGGGTAGAATATTAGGATCTAGTAAAACAGGAAGTATTGTTTACATTGAACCAGAGACAACTCATCAACATCAAAGAGAGTTAAACAACTTAGAATTTGAAGAAACAGAAGAAATAAAACGCATATTATTAGAACTTACAAGTCTTATAAGTGTTTACTCTAACTATCTATCAAAGTGTCAGTTTTATTTAACAGAAATGGATGTAATATATGCTAAAGCAAAATATGCTAAATCAATTCAAGCAGTGTTGCCAAAGATTACAGAAACTCAAGAAATCTATTTAGTTGATGCTTACCATCCCCTCTTGCTAGTTTCAAATAGAAAAGAAGAAACTAAGACCTATCCACAAACAATCACTATGACGACAAAAAGCAGAATCATAGTTATTTCTGGCCCTAATGCCGGGGGGAAAAGTATTACATTAAAAACAGTAGGTCTTCTACAGTTAATGGTGCAATCAGGAATGTTAATTCCTGTCCATGAAAGCTCAAAGGTTTGTCTTTTTGATTCAATACTTTCTGATATTGGAGATAATCAATCAATTGAAAATCATTTAAGCACTTATAGTTATCGATTAAAACAAATGAATAACTTCTTAAAAAAGTGCAACAAACAAACGTTGTTTTTAATTGATGAGTTTGGAACTGGCAGTGACCCAGAACTCGGTGGTGCATTAGCTGAAGCATTTTTAGAGGTTTTTTATGAACATGAAGCTTTTGGTATAATAACAACTCATTATGGGAATTTAAAGTTACTTGCTAACGAATTACCCTTTATTCAAAATGCCAACATGCTGTTTGACGAAAAAACACTTTTACCTCTATATAAGTTAATAATAGGTCAAGCAGGAAGTTCTTTTACATTTGAGGTAGCTCAGAAAAATGGAATACCACTTAGCTTAATTAATCGTTCTAAAAAGAAAATTGAAAGTGGAAAAATTCGATTTGACAAAACTATCTCAAAACTTCAAAAAGAACGCTCAAGACTTGAAAAAACAGAGAGATCTCTTAAAGAAAATGAAATAAAAAAAGGATTAGAAGCTGACAAGCTTGAAACAACCAACTTAAAAGCAAAGAAAAAATTACAAAGCTATCAAGAGCTTTTTGACAGTAATCAACGTTTAATTTATCTTGGCCAGAAGATTACTAAGCTTTCTGAAAACTATTTTAATAATAAACGAAAAAGAGAATTAATGAACGAACTATTTAAATTAGTTCAAATTGAGAACTCAAAGCGTCAAAAACTAAGTTTAAAACAAAAGAAAAATATTCAAAAACAAGAAGACTTATTAAAGAAAGAAGTTGAAAAGAAAGTAGCTATAATTAGAAAAGAAAAAAAGAAAAAACTAAAAGAGACACCTATTACCAAACCAAAACCTAAAAGAACACTGGTTGTTGGAGATTCAGTAAGGTTAGAAGATGGTAAAACTGTAGGCACTATTGATAAAATAGAGAAAAATAAAGCAGTAGTTAATTATGGATTATTTACTACTAGTGTAAATGTTAATAGACTTGAATATGTTTCAAAATAAAACAATATGTAATGGTTAGATAATATTTTTTGTAATAACTTAATTATCACTAATTTTAAAAATAACATTTTTATATGCAGTCTGAAAATATTTTAATTATTGGAGCAAATGGACAGCTTGGTTCTGTTTTAACCAAAGAACTTCAAAGAATCTATGGAAAAGAATGTGTTATTGCTTCGGATGTTTTTTTAGACACTAAATTTGATGGGATATTTGAAATTATTAACGCAACAGACTTAAGTGAAATTAATAGAATTATTAATAAATACTCAATAAAAGAAGTTTATCACCTTGCTGCAATTCTTTCTGCAAAAGGTGAAGAAAACCCTTTATGGACATGGGATTTAAATATGAAAATGACGCTCAATGTATTTGAAGCATCTAGAATTAATAATGTCAAGAAAGTTTTTTTTCCAAGCTCAATTGCCGTTTTTGGAGATAAAGCTCCCTCAACAAACACACCACAGTCAGCGTTTTTAAATCCATCTACAGTATATGGAATTAGTAAAGCTGCAGGAGAAAATTGGGCACAATACTACTTTACTAAATATGGGCTAGATATACGTTCGATTAGATATCCTGGAATAATTGGGTATCAATCAATGCCAGGAGGTGGAACAACTGATTATGCTGTAGATATATACCACAGTGCAGTAAAAAATGAGGTTTATTCATGTTTTTTAGATTCTGAAACTAAATTACCAATGATGTTCATGAATGATGCTATTAGATCAACTATTGAATTAATGCAGTCACCAATAGAAAACATCAATATTAGAACTTCTTACAATTTAGCTGGAATGAGTTTTAGTCCGATTGAAATTTATAAAGAAATAAAAAAATCATATCCAAGCTTTAAAATTGAATATAACATAGATTTCAGGCAAACAATTGCTGATAAATGGCCAAAAAGTATTGATGACAATGAAGCTAGATATGACTGGGGTTGGAAACCAAAATATAATTTAACCTCTATGACATCTATAATGTTAGAGAAGTTAAAAGAAAAATATAATAAAATAGATTAAGAATATAAATATGTACGGAGCAATAAAATCAAATCTACAAAAAGAATTAAAACAAATTAAAGAAGCTGGATTATACAAAAAAGAACGTATAATTACTTCATCTCAAGATGCTGTGATTAAAGTTTCTACGGGCGAAGAAGTTATTAATTTTTGTGCTAATAATTATTTAGGACTATCAAATAACACGGAAGTAGTAAAAGCAGCAAAAGATACACTAGATTCTCATGGATTTGGAATGTCTTCAGTAAGATTTATTTGTGGAACTCAAGATATCCACAAACAATTAGAGAATAAAATTGCAGATTTTTTTCACTGTGAAGACACTATATTATACGCAGCAGCTTTTGATGCAAATGGAGGAGTATTTGAACCGTTATTAAACAAAGAAGATGCAATTATTTCAGACTCCCTAAATCATGCGTCAATTATTGATGGTGTTCGATTATGTAAAGCATCAAGATATAGGTATGCTAACAATGATATAGTAGATTTAGAAAAACAATTAATTGAAGCTAATAAACAAAATCACAGATTTAAAATTATTGTGACTGACGGAGTGTTTTCTATGGATGGCATTGTAGCTCAATTAGATAAAATATGTGACTTAGCCGATAAATATGATGCTTTAGTTATGGTAGACGAATGTCATGCTTCAGGTTTTATTGGTAAAACAGGTAGAGGTACTATGGAACTAAAAGGTGTGTTAGGTAGAGTTGATATAATTACAGGAACTCTAGGTAAAGCTTTAGGTGGTGCTATGGGTGGATATACTACAGGTAAGAAGGAAATTATAGAGATTCTAAGACAAAGATCTAGACCTTATTTATTCTCAAACTCTTTAGCACCAACAATTGTTGGCGCTTCTTTAAAAGTCTTTGAAATGATTTCCAAAGACACAACTCTAAGAGATAAACTCGAAGAAAACACTAATTATTTTAGAAAAGAAATGGAAAAAGCTGGATTTGATCTTGTTGGAGCTGATGCGGCTATTGTTCCAGTTATGCTTTATGATGCAAAACTATCTCAAGATATGGCAAATCTATTGCTGGATGAAGGTATTTACGTAATTGGATTTTTCTACCCAGTAGTTCCAAAAGATAAAGCTAGAATTAGAGTACAATTATCAGCCGCTCACACAAAAGAGCATTTAAACAAAGCAATAAATGCTTTTATTAAAGTTGGAAAAAAATTAAACGTCATATAGCGTTTAAAGTTAGTTATAAATTAAAACAATGTGCTAGAAACAAAAAAACCCTACCAATTAAGGTAAGGTTTGATGTGATCGCGATAGGATTCGAACCTATGACCGTCTGCTTAGAAGTCTACTATAAACCCTAAATAACCCCTTTTTAAAGGGGTCTGAAAGAGGTACACCTCTCAGTTTAGTCCGTATTTTCCTAAAATTTCTACTAAACCTTGCGGAAAACCTTGCGGAAAATTTTCATCTTGTTGTCGTTGAGGAAGAACACTATTGATTTTCTTTCTCTTCTTTTTAAAGTTCTTTTTTCCAAATGAAAGTCAATTGGGTTCTTATTTTAACAGTTCATCTAAAGCCTTAAAAGAATCCTCACCCCCCCCTACAAATCTGTATAGAATTTCGCCAGAGGGATCGATAA